>Ga0114923_10003397_pt1 | contig 10744 bp, 9 predicted proteins | sample SumtaG_FD_89578 | JGI IMG/M metagenome (GOLD analysis project Ga0114923, IMG submission 89578) | Deep subsurface microbial communities from Indian Ocean to uncover new lineages of life (NeLLi) - Sumatra_00157 metaG | ecosystem: Environmental > Aquatic > Marine > Oceanic > Sediment | place: near...
TAAATCTTAAAATTAAATATTCATTTCTATATCTATGAAATTTGGGTATGTTGTAAATTTATTAATGGGAAACTATTCAGAAGTAAAAGATTTAGCAATAAAAGCAGAGGATGCCGGTTTTGACTCTGTCCATATAAATGATCATTTTATGATGGGAAATAGCCCGTTATTAGAAGCTGGTATGTTAGCAGCGGCACTCGCTATAGAAACACATAAAGTTAAAATTGGTCATGTCGTATTATGTAATTCATATCGCAATCCTGCTTTACTCGCCAAAATGATTTCGACGTTGGATAATATATCAAATGGTCGAGCCTTAATGTGGTTAGGAGCTGGATGGCTTAAAAACGAATATTTGGGTTATGGCTACCCATTTCCCACACCAAAAAGAAGAGTTGACGAACTTGAGGAATCTCTTAAAATATATAAAAAAGCGTTTACCGAAGATGTATTTAGCTTTAACGGCCAGTTTTGGAAACTAAAGAGGATGAAAAGTTATCCCAAGCCAATTCAAAAACCATATCCACAGATCGTTTTAGGAACCAATGGAACGAGAATGACCGATATTGCATGCAGAGAAACAGATGGAATAAATCTACCCCCCCCCCTAAAGATAGAAGAGCTTCCCAAAAGGATTCCTTTTATTCTTGAAAAACTAAAGGAATATAACAGAAATCCTTCTGACTTTGAAATTTCTTTATCTATTTCTGTTAAAATGGTAAAAAATCAAGAAGAACTTGATAAGTTAAATGAGGAAAAATTAAAAAATGGATTTAACGGTTTTCCTGAAGATATTAAAGAGAAAATAGCTTTTGTAGAAGATTTGGGTGTTAAAAAACTGGTTTTTGCCTTCGAACCATCTGAACTAGAAGATCCTTTCTCTGTTTTTAGTAAAAAGGTTATGTAATTTCTTGAAAAGTCCTTTGTTATTAAATCGAGTACTATGCATTATACCAAAGAAGGAGTGAAAATATTTAGTTTCATAATAAAATTGTAATTGGAAGATTTATTATTTTTTTTACTAATTTATGAATTGTTATCTATTTTTTAATTTTCAATTTAAAACCAATAACTCTGTTGATTCTGCCATTTAAACACCTCAAATATTTTAAATTATTTTTAAATTATAATTAATTCATTTGATATTTATTCTTAATTTCTTTAATCTATAAGTTTAGTTTCACCTAAGGCTCCTTAAACTGTAGGCCATATTATAAATTATTAAAATTTCTAACCGAAAACAATTAATTACTTTATGATTTGGATTTATCTTTATTAAATTATAAAAAGAACCTTTAATTTCTCTCTTTTTCATATTTTTCCAAGAAGTAATTCTAATTTTATATTTAAAAAAATTAATGAATGAGTGTGAAAATGAAGAAAAAATAGATGATTTATGGAGCATATGGATACACAGGAGAATTATTATCGTATGAAGCGATAAAACGTGGTCATAAGCCTGTATTAGCTGGACGTTCTGCTGAAAAATTAATCCCGTTAGCAAAAAAGTTGAATTTAGACTATATTATATTTGATTTAGAGGATAAAAATAAAATATTTAACATTGTCAAAGATTTCGATTTAGTTTTTAACTCGGCGGGACCATATAAATATACAAATGATCCAATGGTAAAATCTTGTTTAAAAGCTGGTGTTAATTATCTTGATGTAACTGGAGAGCTACCAATTATGGAAAAAAACTTTACCTATGATCAGCAAGCGAAAGATCAAGATATCACAGTTATTTCTGGAGTGGGTTTTGATGTAGTTCCAACAGATTGCATGGCAAAATATGTAAGTGAGAAAATTACTAATCCAACACATTTAGAGATTGCAATAGCTGGAATGGGTGGGGCGTCAGCGGGCACTGTTAAAACAATGCTAGAATATTTTTCAATGGGAACTTTAATTCGTAAAGATGGACAACTTGTAAAACCATTAGAGAGAGAGACTCGAAAAATTCGTTTTCTAGATAAGTCTAGAAAAGTTAGTCCAGTTAGCTGGGGAGATTTGTCAACTGCTTATCGCTCAACAGGTATTCCTAACATAACTACTTACTTTCCCTTTCTAAAGATGACAGGTTCACTAAAATCTCAAGATAATGATAAAGAATCGAAGGAATTTAATTTGAAAGAACGGATAAAATGGGTGGAGAAAAATATTCACGGTCCTGACGAAAAAACAAGGCTTCGAAGCAGATCTCAGATATGGGTACATTCTTTTAATGATAGGGGAGATGATTCTCAAGCTTGGCTTGAGACGATGGAAGGTTATCGCTTTACTTCAATTGCGGGAATTAGATCTGTTGAAAAAGTATTTGAATTAAAGCCTAAGGGAGTTTTAACGCCTTCACTAGCGTTTGGAACAGATTTTATTTTAGAATTTCCGGAAACAATGAGAATTGATGCGATTGATGAATATATCCCACAGAAACAAAAGAAAGTGATTGCTGCTCAGTAAATCTTGATTAATAAAAAAATATTGCTACTACTATCAATCTTATACTAATGATTAGGAGCAGTATTAATATAAGAAAGGTGAATTTTTCTTTGGGGATCTTAGGTGTTAGCCAATGGCCTATTTTTGTTAAAACAAATATTAAAATAATCCCAACTAAAAAAACTCCTATAAATTCCACGGGAAATAAGCCATTCCATAAATAGATTCCTAATTTAAATGGACTAATAATAAGGCTTGCTAATGAGAAATTTGCGATAAAGCTTTCTCTCTCGTGACCTGTTCTCTCCAATAATACAACATTGATAGGTCCCGATGCTCCTATTAAACCACTTAAAAAACCATAAGAAAAAGCACCAGTAAAAAATAAAGCGTTTGATATTTCTTTCTTGTCATTATTATTATCAAGGCTGGAAAAATCTTCAAAATTTTCAGATTTTAAAATACCCTCTTTTCGAATTTTATTTAGTTTTGTCATAACATAAATCAGTACGAAGATCCCTAATGAGAATTCTAACCACCGTAATGATGATAATACGAGTAAGAAGGAACCTATAACTATACCAATTATTCCCGGGATAGCTTGCTTTTTTAAAAATACCTTATCATAATAATGCCGATAATTAATCGCATTAGATGTAGATAAAAAAATTGACCAAAAACTTGCCAATACTATAGCTATTCTTACATCAAGAAAAATGGCTGTAGTAAGAGCGATAAATATTAAGGAATCCCCAAATCCTGTTACACTCCCTACAAACATAGCTAACGCTAAAATCAATAAAATAAGAAAAAATTCTTCCATAAGCTTACAATATAATAAAATGTAATTTTACGTAAAAAAATTACGAAATGAATATATTTAGATAAAAATTAATATCTAAAAGATGAATATATTTAGATAAAAATTAATATCTAAAAGATGGGGGTAAATTAAATATGTCAGAAGAAATTATACCAAAAACTCGGACGATAATTATATTATTTATTGGTGCTATCGTAATGCTTTTACTTAGTTATGCTTGTGTTCTGGATTGGATTAATAAGTTAGAAACAGGGGAGGATTGGCTTGTTAACCTAATATATCATCCCATAACGGCTGTTCTTGGGATAGCATTTTTAACAATGGCTGTGTTTTTTAGATTAGAAAAATCTACACCTGGAAGAATCGAAAAAATTAGGAATTATCTGGTAGATAAAAAGCAAGCAAAACCTATTATCTATATGATAACCATTGTATCTTTAATTTTGTTAATCATAAATTCAATCTTGATTTTAGAAGCAGGTACAAGTGGAGTTGAAACTTTGATAGCTTTCCATACTTTAATGGGAATTATCTTTGGAATTGGTTTAATGATAATAATTTTCAAATTCTACATAAATAAGTACCTGAGTAACAGACATAAATGGGAGAGAATAATTGAACTCGAAGTAATTATATGTATTGTTGTATTTACAGTCATCGTTATAGTTGCTCGTGCAATGGGATTTATATCAATATAAGTTGATTGTCTTATGGGATTGGATCACATAAAAAATGAAAAAACAAAGAATACAGCCCAAATTCAGCAACATTTTTTTAATTATTTAGAAAAAGTGAAATATAAAGGAATTTTCGGAATTGCTAAATTTTCTTCAGTTTATAACGATTTAATGCCAGTTCAACAAGAGACACTAAAAGAGTCTCTTAAGGGGCAGTTAAAAGAATTCATGAATATGGGCTCAATAGTTTCACTTGTGATTTTTTACCCTGGCGAATTTATTGACTGCATCAATGTACAGAAAAATGGAGTCATAGATAAAGAACGATGGGATGTATATAGCGATGAGTATCAACGCCTTAATGATATGCTCAGTGAAGTAAGTAGTGGAATTGCGCTAAATTTTAATGGAATTGCATTTCCTCCAACTATCGATGTTTCATATGAAAATTTTGGTAGTGTAACTGAATATTATCCTCACACAATTTCTCATAGGGTAGTTGCTGAGCATGCAGGTATTGGCTGGCGGGGTAAAAATGAATTAATTATTACTGAAACACATGGTCCTGCTATTAGACTTACATCTATATTGATAAATATCCCATTGAATCAAAATAAGAAAATCGAAAATAGATGTGGAGAATGTACAGCTTGCCTAAATATTTGCTCATTTCTTAAAAAAAAAGATAGCCTCAAAGATTACCGAGAGAATTGCAATTCATATTTAATGTCATTAGGATTGAAGCATCATGTATGTGGGAAATGCGTTAAAGCTTGCTTTCGCGATAGTATATATCGCGAAAAATTTAAGTTGGAAGATTAACCTCATGATTGTTAGTTCAAGAGGATTTTGAAAGAAAAAACTATTTAATGGTGAATAGGTCTTCCTTTTTTATGGACAGCCTTACCTACAACAGCTTCAGCAGCTTCAAGGACCATTTCACTTATGGTTGGATGGCTGTGAATAGTCTCAGCTATATCATGAACAGACATTCCATGTTGCATGGCTAAGGTAATTTCTGATATCAATTCTGGAGCTTCAGCTCCAATACAGGAGGCCCCAACAATTTTATGGTCTTCTTTATTAGCTAATATCATGAGAAAACCCTCGTCTTCCCCCATACATTTCGCTTTACCTAAAGAAGCAAAAGGAAACTGCCCCATAAGAACATCAATACCCATTTCTTTAGCTTGTTTTCTCCTTAGCCCAACAGAACCAATATTGGGCGAAGTAAATATAGTCGCGGGAACGACAGAATAATCTGTTGTCATTTCAGCTACTGGGAATCCACCTATGGTTGCTAAAGCATTTGCTACTGCTATATCTCCCTCATAACTTGCGATATGTGCAAGCATTATTCCCCCGGTGACATCACCAATAGCGTATATACCTTGAACTGAGGTTTCTAGTGTTTTTTGATCGCATTTGATTGCACCTCGAAAAGTTTCAATACCTAAATCTTCTAAACCTAAATTTTTTGATTCTTTTGCTCTTCCAATCGAAACTAAACAAATATCAGCTTCATATACAAATTTTTCAGCGTTCTCTTGTTGGTCTCTTGGGGTATCTGCAGAGCATGTGATAGCTTTTACACATGTTCCCGTATTTTCCACTGTTATTACTGCTTGAGAGGTATGTATTTTTATCCCTTTTGAATCAAACTTCTTCATTAATTGTTTGACAATCATTGGTTCTTCAGTTGCTATAGGACCTGGAAGGAATTCGAGCATTTCTACTTTACTCCCAAATGTTGCAAAAATATTAGCAAATTCACATCCAATAACTCCTGCCCCTACTATTAACAGTCTGGCTGGTACCGTTTTGAAATTTGGACTTAAAATGTCATCGCTAGTTAATATTCTGTCATGATCTATATTAAATGCAGGAATTAATGCTGGAGATGACCCTGTTGCTATGATTACTCTTTTAGCTGTTATTGTTTTTGTATCCTCACCTTGAATTGATATATTAAATCCATCAATAACATTACCGCCTAAAATTTTACCATAGCCCTTATATACATCATTTTTCCATGCTTTTTCCAAGCTTGCTATCCCGCCAACTAACTCTTTTACTACTTTATTTTTTCTTTCGACAGCTTTAGCAAAATTAAGCTTATAATCGGTGATTTCAATACCAAATTCTTCGGCTTCCCCCAGTTTCTCAATTAAGTGCGAGGATGCATATAACGCTTTCGTAGGGATACATCCCCAATTCAAACACGTACCTCCTAATTCACTTTTTTCAATTAATGCCACTTTCGCGCCATATTGGGCAGCTCTAATTGCTGCATGATAACCACCTGGACCTGCTCCAATAATCGCAATATCATATAGTAGTTCCGACATTTTATATTCAATTTTCTTTATTATTTGTAGTAAATATATAACTATTGAGTATGAAAATAAAACAAAAAATATTAATTTTATTTAATTAAACATTTTTGTATTTAAATGATCTTGGTGTGAAATAAATAGGAAACAAATTAACGAAATCGTTCAAAATTGAAAACAAAAAGATCAAAATGGTTTAATATTGACAAACATTTCTATTCGAAATAAATATTCAATTAAGGTAGCTATGTGTTAGACTTTGTATATTAAAAATATTACTCAATTGCTCTCAAAAGATTTAGACGAGACGCAGTTATATCTAAGAAAGATAGGAATAAAAGTTCTTGAAAATGCGCTAACTGCGGTAAAAGCAGAAAATATAATCAATAGTAATATAAGAATTCAAAATAAAAACTTGATTATTCAACAAGATAAATATGATCTTTCTAATCTTAATAGAATTATCATTATCGGGGGAGGAAAAGCTACTGCAGAAATGTCTTTTGCCTTGGAAAACATTTTAAAATCAATTCCTCAGCAAGAATATGGTGGTTTAATCAATATACCAGATAACCTAGATCTTGATTCTTCAAATTTAACCAGTAGAATAGTCTTAAATTATGCTTCTCACCCCATTCCTAACGAAATGGGTTTTAGCGGAACAACTAAAATGATAGATCTTATTAAACAATCCTCAAAAAATGATTTAGTTATCTGCTTGATATCTGGAGGTGGATCTGCTTTATTACCATTACCTAAAAATGGAGTGAACCTTAAAGATTTGCAAGAGATTAATTCATTGTTATTAGCCTCTGGAGCAACAATTCATGAAATAAATACAATTCGAAAACATTTGTCAGATTTTAAAGGAGGAAATCTCGCAAAAATAGTGTTTGAATTAAGTGGAGCGACTTTAATATCATTAATTATTTCTGATGTTGTAGGTGACAATTTAGATATTATAGCCTCTGGTCCTACCGTACCTGATTTATCTACTTATCAAGATGCTGTTGAAATTCTGAAGAAATATAATCTTTACGATAAAGTGCCTCTCGCAGTTAGACATACATTAAATAAGGGAATTAAAATCAAAGAATTAGAAACCCCTAAACCAAATGATAAGTGTTTTTCAAATGTTCATAATTACTTAATAGGTAGTGTAAATTCTGCTGTTCAAGCTGTGATTAATAATTTAAATAAATTGGAATTTCAAACGGAATATTTCTCTAATGAAATAGTTGGGGAAGCAAGGGACTTTGGGAATTCTCTCTTTCAAATAATTTCTAATAAAATAAAGACTAACATGAATAAAAAATATAAGATTGCATTAATTGGAACTGGAGAATTAACAGTTACAATTAAAGGGAAAGGAATTGGTGGGAGAAACCAAGAGATGCTATTAAGTTTTTTAGATTTTGTTAAAGATGAGACTTTAAATAATACTTTTTTAATTATTGCAGTAAATTTAGATGGAATTGAGGGTAATAGCACGGCAATGGGAGCATTAATAGACAATTATATTTTAACTCAGGTAGTTAATAATAATATCAACATAAAAAAATACTTGAATGGCAATGACTCTAACAGTTTTTTCAAATTGGTTGAAGGAGAAATCATTACTGGACCAACAGGATGTAATGTAAATGATTTAATTTTAGTTATCCTTCAAAACTGATTAAATATGTAATCCATATTAAAAAATATATAAGATACTCTACATTATGAAAAAATTTGTAAACAAATATAACAGTAAAATAAAGGATAGTGATTTTTTGATCATTTGCCCTGTATGTGGTTTCTCATTTGAGGCTATTGATCCAAGAACTAGCAAAAAAGTAGAAAAATGTCCCATGTGCGGTCACATATTTAAAGATCCAAATATAATCCCTCAAAAACCAAATGATGTTGGACCTAGAACTTTTTAATCGTGATATCTATAAGAATCATTCCGACATTTTTATCTATTAAATTTTACAACAATGTATCTTTTCTTAAAAGACCATTTGACTAAATAAAATAAATAAAAAATGTTTTTAAAGAAACACAATCAATTCTTATATTACTACAAAATTTATTAACAAATTAATAAAATTCAATTTAAATTAAAAATTAAGGATAAAAAATATTATGGCGAGAAAAAAGAAAGAAAAAGAGAAACCATCATCTAGTATGGGATTTTCTTCCGAAGAGAGAGATGAAGCTTTAGAAGCAGAAGGATTAAAAAGGACCCAGATGGATGTTCCACGAGTGGAATTAGTAGATAGAGATACATCAACACCTTATATTGAAACATATGATGAGGATACGGGAGAACTTGAAGGTGCTATATATTTAAAAGATGGTAATCGATCCGGCCTATTGGCTCTGGTTAAGATAGTGGAAGAAGTGAAAGCTACACAAAATCATGAAGCCGAGCTAGAATCTTTAGGATTTCGCGGTAAATTAAACGTTGAAAATCCTAGCGATCAAGATAGGTTATGGGATATTGATATTTCTCTCGAAAATATTGATGCTACTAATTTAAAATCAAATGAGATTAAAATTCAAGAATTGGGTACCAGTGATGATGATAATGTAGAATCTCAAGATTTTAAATTAACAGGAGAGGCTAAAAATCTTTTAATAGTCAAAGAGTATATTAACACTTTAGCGAACGCAGGTGATATCTTAAATATTACCGATATAGAAGCAGACTTAGCTAATTTAAAAGATCAGACTGCTAAACCCACACAGCTGGAAGAGGAAGAAGAAGAGGAAGAAGAGGAAGAAGAGGAAGAAGAAGATGATGATGGAGGCTCTGAAGCTGAATCATTAGAAGCATTTGGAATTTCAATTGATGTAGAAGCTACGGTAACATTTGCAATTGCGATGAGAAACGAGTTTGAAAAACAAATTAGAAATGTTAGACTTGTAAAAGAGATACCCAGTGATTTTTCTAGACCTTCGGTTCAAGATGCAACAATAGGAAGGGCAAGCGTAGAAGGTAATGAACTTGTGTGGACAATAGATGTGTTAGATCCTGAAACTACTACTATTTGTAAATTTACTAGTGATATTTTGGTTTCTTCAATTGATCCAAGAAAAACAGGCACAATTGAAGTTACATACGAAGCATTATCGTCCTATTCTGAGGGTTTAGGCATTGACAAGTTTGATGCATATACAAGTAACAGGTTTTATATCGATGTAATTGAAAGAGATGAAGAACCAGGAGTATGGGATTGTAAGTTAGTATTTGAAAATACTTCCGAATTTATAGTCCAACTTTTTAATGCAGATGTGTATGCTGCTGACGCTGAGAAAACTAAATTTGTAGATATCGATCCTAATGATGTTCCAGTATTACCTGCTGGCGCTCAATGGCATTCTACAAAATGGGAGTATGAATCCGATGACTACCCCTCTTTTAGGAAACTCTTAGAATTTCGAGTAATGCCTGACTTTCAAACTTCTGTAATGGGAAGCGTTTCAGTTTCTGACGTTGAGTTATCAATTGCTAGTATGATCGGAGAAGTTCATTATACACTTAGAGAGAGTGGAGAAGCTACTGCAAGAGAAATTGAGGATATGGCTATACAAGTCCCAACATTCAAAGAAACAGATGTCTTCGCTGTGCACAAATTAGAGAATAATGGTTCTGCTCCTTTAAATGAGATTAGCATTCAGCAACAATTTTTCACGGATGAGTTTACTCCACCAGATGCTAACGAGATTAAACTCATTTTAAATGGAAGTGAGGTCGATTTAGACTCTTCTGCAGTCTCAGTTGATAGTAATGCTTTTACAATCGAACTTAAAGATTTGAAAGAGACAAGTTCTGGGATGTTTGAACCAGAGTCCACTATAGAAGTTCAATATCCAGTTCACTGTATAAATCCTGCAAGAGACGCAAGATTCGAATCTGAAGTTATCTATCTAGCTAACACTTATCCAATAAGCAATGAATTAGAAGTTAGACCTGCCGTTCCAATAATAGAAGCACTCCACTTGAGAAGAAAGTTCAGAATTGGAAAGGAAGTTGTTGCTATTGGCGACTTAGGAAATTACCGTATCGTATTAATTCTTGAGAATATAGGTGATATGGTTCTTTCCAATCTAACTTTAATGGATAAAGTACCAGATAATTTTGAATATGGAGACTATTCAATGACTCCAGAAATTACGGACGAAGTCGGATCAGATACCTTAAAATGGACAATTGAAACATTAGAAGAAGCCGAAAAATTAGAAATCTCTTATGAAATTCACGGTAAAGGTAAATATAGTCCAAGCGAGGCACAATTAGCCTTATAATTTTTCAAAAAATCTAATTTACTTTTTTTTATTTATATTATTTCTTTTTTGTTTAACAAAATGATTTAAATAAATTTACTTGTCTTATTTATAATAGAGAGTTATATTTTATATTGTCTTAAAATCTTATAATATTATTAAGGTATAAAAAAATATATAAAGCCATATTAAATCTCCAA
>Ga0114923_10003399_pt1 | contig 10743 bp, 15 predicted proteins | sample SumtaG_FD_89578 | JGI IMG/M metagenome (GOLD analysis project Ga0114923, IMG submission 89578) | Deep subsurface microbial communities from Indian Ocean to uncover new lineages of life (NeLLi) - Sumatra_00157 metaG | ecosystem: Environmental > Aquatic > Marine > Oceanic > Sediment | place: near...
CGTCGGGACGTACGGGTATTTTTCGTAGACCGCGGGACGCGCGCGCGGGTTCGCCGGCTCCCGATCCGCTCGGCGCGGGGGAGATCGCAAAACCCTAGAATCAGCGGACGACCACGGCATAGCTTAAAAAGTCTCGATCGCCATCGATCCGGACGTGATAATCGCGCCGGCAACACGAGGCGCGAGACGAATGGTCCGCATTTCGTCGCGATTACAAACCGGAGCGTCGGCGAACGCCCAGCCGTAAATCAAGCCGGAATGCGCGTTAAACTCCCATTGTTTGTTTTGATCCGTCTTGTACGTCGTCGGCTCGCCCGTGAACTTCACGCCCGCCCCGAACGGCGCGTCGATTTGTCCGGAGTCTCGCTTCGGAAGATTCGCCGCCGAGATCGCGGTCGACGTACCCGCGCCGCCGGCCGATACGTCCAGAATGTGCCCGAGTTTTACCGCGAGATTTTTGTCGAGCGGCGTCGGGTCCGCCGCGTGGACGTCGATTTCGCGGATCTTGTACCGGTGTCCGACCGTATCGGTCGCGTGACACCCCGCCGCCGTTAGATAGACGTCGGCCGTCGCGTCCGATGAGAATTTCTCCCATCCAAAGTCATATATCACAGTCGTTTCCCTTCAAACATTCGACGACCCGCGTCGCACGGCTTCCGACCGTTGTTAGTTTGTAAGGTCAGATCACACGCGACCGAACGCCACTTGTAAACCGAGCAGCGTCCCCGCGCTGAAATACGATCCCGCCGGGATCACACGTTGCGAAAATAGAACGACGGTCCGGCCCGGGTCGAGCCGGTCGGCCAGCAACAGCGCCGCGGCTTCCGTCGTCGGAGTGACCCACGCCGCGCCGTCGTCCGAAGTGTTCATCGTTACCGTTTGCGGATCCACCCACGCCCGCACCTGATGGAACGTCCAAGGCGACACGTTTTCGAGCGTGTACGTTTCCGTCGTCGTGAGCCCGGCCGACGCGTCGGCCGCGGCAACGTCCGGGCCGCTCACCGGATTTTCGAATCGATCGACGAGCTCGATCTCCCGGGTCGACGCGAACCCCGGGAAATAGTCGACGAAAACCTCGACGCGGATCCACTTGTCGCGGTCCTCGCCGTCGTGGATCACGAACTCGCCGGACGTGGTCGCCTGGACCGGCGGTCCGTATGTCGTGGATCCGGGAGCCCGCCACGCGATCCACGAGCCGTCGCGCTCCGATCGCAGCCGGCCGAACCCGGGCCCGTTGCGGCCGGCGACCGCGACGATTTGGACGCCGGGAATCGCGCCGATCCAATCGAGCGACGCGACCGGCGTCCCCGAGACGGTGATCCGAAGTCCATCGGCGCCGGATCCGGAGTAAACCGCGATCGGGAAACCCGTCGCGATCCGGCGCAGCGGTTTCGAAGTAATCGCCGGCGGCCGGCGGAAAACACGTTGCGTTTTGTGGAGTATCGTCGAAGCCATTACGCCGCCGCCGTGAACGTGACGCGGGCCGTCCCGTCCGAATATGTCGCCGTATAGTCCGGAGCGTCCGGCGTTCGGACGATAGTCTCCGCGGGAAATGCCAGCGACGCGCCCTCATTTCCAGCTCGAGAGATCGGCACCACCCGCCACGAATACGCAACGAGATCGTCCAGCCGCGGGGACGTGACCGAAAACTCCCACGTGTTCCGGCCGGCCGGGAAAACCATACCGATCTCGGCGAATGCAGCTCCCGCCCGACTCTGATCGACGCGGTATCGTTGCGCCACGGGATCGAGCGACCGGAGCCACCGAATCACCTTTCGCGGACCGAACATCGCCGGAGCCCCGGCGACCGGATCAAAATCGGGATCGAGCGTCTCGATAATGTCCACCCGCGCGAAATCCGCGGCCGGCAAATGCACCCCGAACGTCGGCGACGCCGACCGGCCGCCATACTCGCCGTCAACCCACCAATGGTAGAAAACCCGCCCGGCGAACCGGCCGGCCACTGTGAGCACCGTCACGGACCCGAATCGGGACCGTGAGACGACGTAAACGCGGCCGATGACAACCGGGGAGAGCAATCCACGAAGTCCCTCAGAACGCCTGAGAACGCGTCCAGCGGGAAGCCGGGGCGACCGGAGCATTTTTGAATCAGCGGACGACCATGGCATTTTATTCCGTCACCACCCCCCCGATACGATGGACACCCCGCGCGACCGTCGTCGAGCCCGGGATCACGGCCGTCGTCCTACTGAGACGCGACAGCTCCGACACGACCAATATCCCGCCGCCGGCGGATCCGTCGCCGTGTTCCGTACCCCAATCGTCGACGGCCGAGATCACGGTCCCTTTCAACGCCCGGACGGCCAGGGACCACGCCTCGACCGCGGCGAGCGTTCCGTATTTTCGAACGACGAACGACCAACGCGACGCGTTCGCTCCGAGATTTTGCGCCCCGACGCCGTCGAGCCCGGGAGTCTGCCAAGTCTCGACGGATTCGTCGAGCGGCTGGACCTCGCCGCCCACAAAATCGCATTCGAGATCCGCGCCGGCGTCGTCTATGAGTTTCGCCATTGTTCACCTAATCTTGATTCGACGGCCGGAGACCCACGCCCCCGCCCACCTGATCGGCGGCCTTGTTCATACGAGACAGCGCTTTCGTAGATTCCTCGACGACGGCGAGAAACCTCGCAAGAAACGCTTCAAATTCGGGGCCCTTTGCCTGCCCGGTTGCCAGAAACGCCGCCTCGCCGGCTTGCGTTTCCGGGGAGACGTTGAACAAATCGCCGACGCCCATCACTGCGCCGGCAAATGTCCGGCTGATCGCACCGCGACCGAGCTCCGCTTGTACGGCCTGGAATTCGGCTTTGATCGCGTCGAAAATCAGCTCCCGGATCCCGAGCGGTTCCTCTGCGATTTGTTGGCGTTGCGTCGCCCGCTCGACGGCGAGGGTCGAGACGAGCCGCGGATCCGTGTCGGCGAGACGTTCCTTTCGACGAAAAAACGACTCGTCGATCGGCTTGCGGGTTTCCGCGATGACGTTCGCCGTGATCTCCCTGATTCTTTCCCGGCCGGACGACACCGACGCGGCGCCGAGAACGGCTTCCTTGCGGCCGCCGAGAATCAAATTTCGGTCGGCTTCCGGGAGATCGAAAAATTTGTCGAGCCCGGCCTCGAAACCGAGATTTCGAAAATCGTGAACGCCTTTCGTCGTGGTCGGCGCTTTGCGTAGCGTGTCGATAAATGCGGCGAGCCGATTGACACCGACGGACGGATCGCCAGCTCCGAGCGTCGCGAAAGACGTTCCGCCGAGAACGGCTTCCGGCTCAAAACCGACTTCCGCTCCGAACTGCAGCGGCGAAATTGCGAGTTTCGCAACGCCGGCGGCGGTCAGATCCGACGTTGTGCCGGCGACGCCGAGCGTCGACGCGACCGACGTCAGCGTCCCACCGAAAACGCCTTGTCCGAATAGGTTTCTGATTTTCACGGCGGCCGCGGCCAGCGCTACCGGATCGCTTTCCGCTTTACGTAGTCGACCGGCCTCGCCGACTTCGGCCAGCGGGAGCCCGGCCGACGTGATCTTAAACGAGAACTTGTCGGCGGCCTCTTCGCTGAAACCGAGCTCGGTCCGGAGTTGCCGGTTGACGGTTTGACGGGCGATGAAATCTTGCGGACCGCTCGAGAGTTGAATCAAATCTTTTTTCGAATCCGCGACGCTCTTGATTCTCGCCGCCGCAGAATCGGCGAGTTTCTCCACGTCACGCAAGCCCGCGACGACCGCCCGAATGCCGGCGCCGACCGTGACCATTTGAGCCGCGGCTCGGACCCACCCGTCGGCCGTCGCGACGCCGGATCGTTTCCCGGTCCGGCCGGCGCTTTTCAGCTTGTTTTGGAGCGCCTCGACCTGTCGCTCCGACCGACGCATCGCGTTAACGAGCCCCTTGTCGTTCGCTCCAATCTCAAGAACTACTGCGGCTTTTGCCATAGATCAAAATTTCCATTCGCCAGCGCCGCAAGCTCGCCGAGCGACGGACTATGGTTCGGAGCTCGGCCGGCTTTCCACGCCTCAAACATCATCCACCGGTAGTCGAATCCGACGGCTTTTTTTTTTGGGCCCACTTCCGCACGAACGGCCAATCGATCAGCGCGAGCAGCACGTCGCGGACAAGCGTTTCGTTGAAAACGGCCATAAGTCCTATCTCGTCGACGCCGACGCGATAATTCGCGGCCAGCGCGTCCGACGCCAGCTCGAGGGAACATTCAAAGTCGAACGGAACCCGCTTGACCGCGGACCCGGGGTCCAGCTCGACCGACTCGATTCGGGCCGTATAGAACTCCCACCATTTCAGCGTACCCGCCCACAGCGGAACGTACTTCGCTTGAATCCCGTCGCGCTGCCAGTGTCCGCCGGACCGGCGGATCGAGTGCGGGAGCGCGCATTGATTGATCGGGCCGATCTCGGGGACCTCAGTCCAACCACGAACGATCGGGATAAGCCAGTCGTTTCCGTCGGCCAGTTTCACGACGTGACCGTCGAGCGCGTCCGCGCGCAACAGCTCGAGCGGCGTCGGCGGATTGTCGTTCGATACGCCGATCCACGGCCGGAATTTTTCTTCCTCGTCTTTCGGGAGCGGATTATCCGTCGGGGCCCACGTCTGCGCGTCGACGTTGTAGGTGATTTGCGGAACGGCCGCCGGATCCGCAGCGATTACGCCACCGGCGCCGCTCGGACCGGCCGCCATGAGCGGGGCAACGGACGTCGATTTCTCGGCGGCATGCGCGAGACCCCACGTCTTGAGCGTCTCCGCGAACGTCGACTCGCGGCCGGCCGGAATGAAATAGAGAAAACCCGACACGGTCGACCCCCCTATGCGATCGCCGCCGTCGTGTCCACGGCCACCGGCAACACGGCGGCGGACCGCCGGGCCTGTAGAACGAGCGTGGTTTCGCTCGGATCGTTTCCGGCGACTTCGAACGGGGTCGGGACGTGGACGAAACCGTTCATCGTAAACGCAATGTGTTCCGGCGTACCGTTCGCGACGAACGTCCCGCCGAGCGCACGTTTGCGCAGAGTAAACGACGTCGCGCCGGCCGCGAGCGCGTCTTTCCCTGTGATCGGGACATTTGTAACCGGGGTCGCGAGAAACTTTTCGAGCCATTGCGGATCGACGCCCCGGACCGTCAAGCTCGGTTGCGCGCTACCGATCGTCGCGAGTGTCGGATAAACGTCGCCGTCGCCGGCGTCCGTCTGGACGTTAATCCCGAAGTCCAGCTCGATAGACTTGACGTGCGTCAGTGTGTCGCCGTCGATCTTGAGTTGTCCGAGCGTGTGCCGGAGATCGGTCTCGCCGGTCGCGAGCGCCGGAAGCGTCACGAGATCGGTTTTGACGACCGGCAACACCGTCCCGTTATATATGAGCACGGCCTCGACGGTGAGCTCCGCATCGCCGCCGTGTTCGACGACGAGCCGGCGGGGAACGAGCAGCCCGGCGGCCGCATTATATTTTATATGCTTGAGCGTTCCCTCGCGCGTCGAGCCGGCGAGCCACTGTTGTAGGAAGAAATTCACGCCGCCGGCGGACGCCGTGGCAATATCCCACCCCAATAGACCGATCTTGTCGATCGCCGCGGCGAGTGACGTCGTGGCAAACGAAACGGTCGCGCGTTGCTCCACGAGTGATTGAAACAGGACGTAGAGCTCGCCGGTCGACAGCTCGTTCCGGACCCGGGTATTCGTCGCGATTCCGACGCGGCGAATGCCGGCGACGACGATAGGCGTCGCGAGCGGGGAAATCTCGACCGCGTACATTCCGTGACGAGTAGAAATTGCCATTTTATAGACTCCGTGTCACTGACTTTTGATAATTCCGAATCAGCCGGCCGAGCACGACCGCGAACCGTTCGGAGATTTGCTTCGCGTCGCCTTGCGTGATCGCCGTGTATTCTTCCGCCAGCGTCCGCTTGTGCCCCTTCGGGCGAATGTTGAACGCCCGGGCCTGAGTAACGACCCGAGATTTTTTCGACGACGCTCGGACGTCACGGATCCGCGACGACGTTTTCGAGACCCCGGAAAACTCGAGCGGATTATCATGTCCGAACCTCTTCCGTTTGGTCGCCCGATATTTTTTTGTGCGGCGTTCGTAGTGGTATTTCCGGGCCCCCACGCGCGTGAATTTTTCCGGCCGGAGCTCCGTGTGCCATTCGACGCCGGTCGCGTGAAACGCCGCCTTGAGCATTTGATCGCGCGTCGAGCGAGGGATCCCCGCCGGTAGCCCGGTAAGTTTCAGCTTGAAATTGACCTCGAAACTCATTCGCTCACCCTGAAAAACCGACGTCGACATTCATTTCCGCGTAACGCCCCATCGTCTCGAGCTCGTCGTCCGGGGATAGTTGCCAGTCGTTCGCAATGTCCACGGTCGTAATCGTCAGAAACCCGGCGGTCTCGCGTAACGCTTCCATGTCGTCGAGAATTTGCCCGACGTCGTTCCGGATCCGCCGGCCGATTTCGGATATATTGTTTTCGATCTCGGGCGGTACGTGACCCACAAACCGAAGCGAGATCGCACCGGACCGCGAACCGAAAGCCGCCGCGTCGCCGGTCGCGTCCGACTCCGAATGGTAGCCGTCGAAACCCTCGACCAGCACGTGCGGCCGAAGCGCCTCGAGCTCCTCTTTCGTGTACTCCCCGCCGGCCGCCGGGAGCGGGAGCTCGTCTTCGAAGACGCGAGCCAGCGCTTGCGTGTTTTGATTCGCATCGTCGCCGGATGCGTCGATCCACGTACGAAACGCGGCCGCTTTCGCGAGCGTGTTCCGCATCGTGTCGAGTGTCAGACTCAGCGATCCGGCCGCGGCCGTTGCCATATCCCGTCCGTTTCAATTTTGTTGGTTTGCTTCGATCCGGATCACCGCGTCGTGTGTTAATTGGATCGCGGTCCCTTGCTTCTCCGTTTCGTCTTTCAGCCATTTAAGCGCGTTCCCGTGCGACGACTCGCCGGCGTCGTGATCGTCAAGCGCGGTCGTCGATTTTTCGACGTGGTTTTTCAGCTCGATCGACGTCGTCGCGGACGTCGTTACCGCGGCTTTCAAATCCGCGGCGAGCGCCTCATAGGAACCGCGGACGGCCCACGTCGCCGCGACGATCACAAAAACAAAGCCGATCGGAACGAGGGTCGATTTATTGACGACCGCCGGCAACCGGCGACCGTTCGGTTTCTTTTCCGTCATTTATTCGCCCTTGTGTAATTCGGGCCGGCCGCGAGTGATCGCGGTCGGACGGCCGAGCCGGAGCCGAAACGTCGACGCCGTCTCCGATTCGACCTCGAGAACCTTCCACGACACGTCGGCTATTTCGAATCGGCCGTCCTTGAGATTGACCGACGCGATTCCGCCGTACGCCGCGGTCGAGTCCTTGCCCACTGTGATCGTACGTTGCCGGCCGGCGGTTCGATTCCCTTGGGAATCGAACTCGACCGGCGTCGCAACGTCGCTCAAGACGCCGGTTAGCGAAACATCGTCGGCGGCGGGATCCTTGTACGTCACCACCGTACCGAGATTTTCCGTAAGAACCGGGAGCCCGGACTCGGTCTGCATAGCGTCAAATACCGTCACCGGGGACCGCTCCCTTACGCCATGATGTTCCCGAGCAAGTGACCAGCCTCGACGTACAGGCGCTTCTCGTCGACGTCGTGGCGAGCTCGGACAATGTCCGCCCGAGCCGGCTCGTCGCGGTACGATTCAAGCGTCGTTCCGATCGTCGAGCCGTCCTCGCCCCAGTGAATGATTCGGCCGATACACGGCTCGCGGAGATCGTCCGTCGTGGCGACCTTCGCAACCATGCAATACTCGTCGTCCCAGACTTCGGAGATCGACGCGGCCGCGCCGGACGCCGCCGTATTCTTGGCAGCACCGCCGACGATGATTTTGTCGACGTCGAAGACACCGGCGAGCATTTGCGGCGTCAGGTTTTCCGGCTTCACGTCGCCGAAATTGCCCTGATATTTCAGCAAGTCTTGGACCTGCGAAACGAGCCGGAGATTTCGGAACACCGTCCGCGACATGATCAGCGCGTTGGGCCACATTCCGCAGTTACCGAACACGGCGACGGCCGCGGCCTCGACGTTCGTGATCGGAACCGCGGTCGCAACGGTCGACCATTCGACCGCCACATTCGTAAACAGCGAGCTACCGGTCCACGCCGCCGTATCGAACACAGCCGCGGCGACCCGCTTTTCCGCTTCGACCATAACGGTATGGGTCGCGCGCTGCGCGGCGAGTTGCTCGGCCGCGAAAAACAAATTGTACATCGCCGCGTTGCGGTCGTCGACGACTTATTCGATACCGTAGTCCGTGGTCGCGTACGTGTCCTTCGTGAACGTGTACTTGGCACGGGGATACGGAGCGCCGGCGGCGCGGGTCACGTTGGCGGCCTTGAGCAATTCCTCGATAGGAATTTTCCCGAGCAGCCCTTCGGGTTTGATCGCCTCGACGACGGGGAAAACTTCTTGCGCGATCATTCGTGATCGAGCCGCGGCGTACTCGTATTCCATAAACGAGCCGCCGAGATCCGGTCGAAGCGTCGCAAGCGACGTTGACGGGGTCGACATAACAGAAACCTTTCAAAAATCGAACGGCGTCTCTCGCCGTTGCCTTCGTTTTTGTCGACGGGAACGACCCGTCGCGGCTTCCGACCGCGTCACGTTCTACTACAGTCCGCAGCGCTTACGCCGCGAGCATCGATCCATTTCCCTCGAGAATGTTCAGAATTCCCGCGATCCGCGTGATACACGTCGGGAGATCCGTCGGGTCGATTAGGTGAACCGCCGCGACGGCCGCGTTCGGCATGTAGATACATTCGAGCTCGTCGCCGTCGGCCGCGGACGCCTCCAACGCAAAACCGATCATCGCACCGGCGACCACGTCGGACACCTTGCCGGACGCCGCCGAGTAGATCGGGGCGTATTGAGTGATCGCCTGATTCGCGACCATGATTTGCGTACCCGGGGCCGTTCGTAGCCGGACGGGCCGGACGTCCAAATCGGCGAACGCTTCGGCGTCGATGACGCCGATTTCGTGATCCGCGATTCCGGCGACGGCCAGTTTCCCGGACGTCAGTTTAACCCGTAGGAACTGAGCGATCGCGGCGCCGGCCGTGAACGATCCGAACCCGTTTTCTGTTCGTGTTGCCATGTTTCAAAATCTCCGTTTTCGTGGTTAATGGTTTTTTCGTCGGTCGACGGTCAACGGACGTCGCGTCCGCCCCGGCCTACGCCGGGACCGGTCGAAACGCGCTCGCGTCGCGTTTGTGCTCCGCGTTATGGTCGATGACATACGCGCCGTGGACTTCCGGATGATCGCGCACGATCTTGGCGACGGCTTTCATCCGGCTACCGAGCGTTTTCGTGTACCGGTCGCGCAGCTCGATAAACGATTCGCCGTCGGCGGCTTCCGTTGTCGATTCGGTGGGACTGCCCACCGGCGGGAGCCCGGTCGGCTTTTTCTCCGGCGGCGGGGTCTTCGCGGCGGCCGTCTTGAGCGTCTCGTTTTCCGCGGTCAAGTGAGCGCACCACGCCGTAGTTGCCTGAGTGATGGTCGATCCGGCCTCGATACATTTCTCCCGGAACGCGGCGTCGGATTCCGGGAAAGCCTGTTTCAGCTCCGGAATTGTCGCCGCGATCGCGGCGGCCACCGGAACCCGCTCCGGTGTCGCTTCCGGGGTCGTGGGTACGGCCGTCGCTCCGGCCGGCTTTGTGTCTTTCGCCATTGTCTGCCCTTTCACAAATGCGACGGTCGTCGCGAGTGATTGAACGCCGTCGACTAGCCCATTTTTGAGACCGTCTTCGGCAAAAAATACCCGCCCGTCCGCGAGCGCGCGGACCGCGGCGAGCGACATTCCGCGACCGTCCGCGACGGCCGCGACGAACTCGTCGAAAAACCGATCGACGATCCGTTGGAATTCTGCTTTCTGTTTGTCCGTGATCTCCGTGCCGTCGGCGCCGGCTGATTTCATAAATCCCGTGTCGATCGGGATCGCTTTTAGACCGGCTTGTTTGAACGCTTCCGATAGGTCGGTCAACATCATTCGCGTACCGATGGACCCGACCAGCGTGAGCGTTTTTTCCGTGAAAATCTTATTCGTCCGCGCGGCAAGGTAGTACATCGCCGACGCGGCCATTCCCTCGACGTGCGTTACGATCGGTTTCGCCGCGGCGAATCGATCGATCGCGTCCGCGGCGGTCTGGATTCCGTCGACTTCACCACCCGGCGAGTCGGCCCACAGCACGGCCGACGAGATCGCGTCATTCTCTCGAGCCGCGTCGAGCGCCGCCTCGATCGAGAAATACGACGCGCCGCCGAAGAGGATTTGAAAAATCGATTCGCGTTTCGTCATTGGACCGTCGATCGTCAAAATCGCGACGTCGTCGACGACGCGTACGATCGAATCAGCTCGGGAGTCGGGGATCTCGAGCCGAAGCGCGGACGCCAAACGCTCCGGATACAATTCCGCCCGGAGAATCTTCCGCAAAAACGGTTCGTGAATCGACCATAGATTGTCGACGGCGGTTGAAATCATTTCTTGTCGTCCTTTTCCGTTTTTGGATCGGGCGGACGCCCCACCGGCTTCGGAGCCGTCGGGCTGCCCTTCATAGAAAAGCCGGCGACCTCGCGCCAGTCGACGTGCGCGGACGGGTCGGCGTCGTTAATCACTTTCGCGGTTGCGATCGCCTGGGAGATCATTTCGCCGCGATCTTCGGCGATTTCCTTCGCGATCTCTTTATAGTCGGCCCC
>Ga0114923_10003400_pt1 | contig 10742 bp, 7 predicted proteins | sample SumtaG_FD_89578 | JGI IMG/M metagenome (GOLD analysis project Ga0114923, IMG submission 89578) | Deep subsurface microbial communities from Indian Ocean to uncover new lineages of life (NeLLi) - Sumatra_00157 metaG | ecosystem: Environmental > Aquatic > Marine > Oceanic > Sediment | place: near...
AAACGATAAAGCCTGCACGCCGGCTTTCTTTAACTTAGCGATGGACTCATCGTCAATCAGATACCCGCACGTGGCCATCACCATCCGCAGCCCCAAATCCCGCCCATACCGGATAAGCTCGTAAATATCACTGCGTTCCATCGGCTCACCGCCGGTCATGATTATTATGGGTTTGCCGGCTTTGGATTTTGCCTTCTTTTTGCCGGACGCCGTCCCGCTGAACTTCGCAACAGACGCAAGTATTCTTTTGCACTGCTTAGTGGTCAGCTCTTCTTCACCGCCGGCGCCGGCATTGGCCCGGCAGTGCTTGCACTGGAACCGGCATCGGCGGGTAACTTCAAAAGCTATAATACGTGGTTTTTCCCGTTCACTGGCCATAATTGCACGTAACTGTAGCCGATTACACACCAATAGTCAACCTTTAGCTGCAAGGTTTCATTTAACCACAGATTACGCGGAGAAATAGAACTTCGGTGTGCAGTGCACACCCTACCTAACTCGATGCTTGATACTGGATGCCGGGCTACGGGGGATTCGCCCAGACGAACTCGATACTCGATGCTCGCCGTCATTGCGAGGCCGACAGGCCGTGGCAATCTCCAAAATAATTTAATCCACTTAATAAATTGAGGGGTCAATTATTTTTTGAGTTTTCATTTGGCATATAGTGCTCGTAACTACTTCTCTGTAACAGGCGATTTGCAGACTTCGGTGAGGCCGAAGGCGTACCAAGCAATCTCGATCATATTAACCGCCACAATTTTTGGGTTCTTTTATTGACAGGTCAGCCTTATTAAGGATAGAATAGCTCGTTCGAATCTCTTGATCCGTTGGCTTTTTGCGCGTGCCTTTGTAACCTCATCATAAAATATTGTTTTATTTCTGGGTAGAAACTGCAATGTACGCAAATAATAACAAGTTCGACCAAGACGGACATGAAGCAGAAAAACTTCTCCGGAAAGATCACCCCGGCCGGATTTTGTGTTACCTAACCTGTCCTCAGAGTCCAGCGAAGGCTTTCCTCGATGCCCTGATGATCACAGATTTTCGCGCCTGGGCTCTCATACTGTTACTGCTGTGGCAGGGACTATTCGCTTGCCCGGTCCCTTGCTTGGCCATCGACGTCGACCTGCTGCTGCGGGCCGGCACAATCTACGACGGCACGGAGGCAGACGGCCTGATCGGGGACGTTGCCATTCGAGGCGAAAGGATCGTCGCGGTCGGACGGTTCCCGGTCGAGAAGGTCGGTCGCGTCATCGACTGCAAAGGGCTGGTCGTCGCCCCGGGATTCATCGACCTGCACACCCACAGCGATAAACCGATCATCGCAGCAAAGACACGCGTCAACCTCAATTATCTCATTCAAGGCTGCACGACCGTAGTGACCGGCAATTGCGGTGGAGGTCACGTCAACGTGGGCGAATACTTCGAAAAGATCGACCGAGACCCCGCCGGCACCAACGTGATCCACCTGGTGCCGCACGGCTCCGTGCGACGTTCGGCCATGGGCAGTGGAACCGGCGTGCCCACAGCAGAAGAAATGGAACGCATGAAGAGCCTGGTTGATCAGGCGATGCGTGACGGAGCGTGGGGCATGTCGACCGGCCTGATCTACGCGCCGGGTACATACGCCAAAACGGATGAGATTGTCGAGCTGGCCAACGTGGTCGCCTCGCACGGCGGAATCTACGCTAGTCACATTCGAAACGAAGGCAGTGCCCTGCTCAAATCGATCCGCGAGGCGATCGAGATCGGCCGTCGGGCAGACCTGCCCGTCCACGTGTCACACTTTAAAGTGGTGGGCAAGCCGAACTGGGGTCTGATTCGCGAAGCCGCCGAGCTCATCGAAGAGGCACGCCGCGGCGGGGTGACGGTAACGGCCGACCAGTATCCTTACATTGCTACCTCCACGTCGCTGGCCGCCTCGCTCATGCCGGCCGTGAGCATCCCCGGAGGTCACAGCAAGCTCTCGGAGCGGATGCCGGCCGATCCCTCTCTGGATCGTCTGGTCCGGAAACTGATTACCATCCAGCTTCGTCTGAGCTCACGGATTGTGATTGCTTCCTGCAAACACGACCCCCAGTACGTGGGCAAGAGCCTCCGTGAGATTGCCGACTCGCGGCAGATGAACGTTGTGGACTTAGTGCTGGAGATCCAAAAAAACGGGGGCGCCTCGGTGGTTAAGTTCGGCCTATCTGAGGAAGACGTCCGTTATGTGATGGCGCTGCCGTGGGTTGCCACCGGCTCGGATGGCCGGTCCCGCGTGCCGAACCCTGCGCTTTGCCCCCACCCGCGAAACTTCGGCACTTTCGCCCGCAAGATCGGATACTATGCCATCGATCAAGAGGTCATTTCCCTGGCTCACGCGATTCGCAGTTGTAGCGGCCTGCCTGCCGACATTCTGAAACTGACCGACCGGGGCTATCTCCGAGCGGGCGCCTTTGCCGACGTGGTCGTGTTTGACCCCGAGAACTTCATCGATCGGGCGACGTTCGACAGCCCGCAACAGTATGCCACCGGCGTGCGGTACGTGTTCGTGGCAGGACATGTGGCGTTGGAAGACGGCAAGGCGAGCCGAGCCTCGCACGGCCGGGGCATCCGCCATCGCTCGAACTCTGCTTGCAAAGCTTGTTCAGCAATTCAAAGTAGCTCGCATCTCGTATCTCGCCGGTTGAACCCAGCAAAGTTGGAACTATTTCGACAATAATTTTGCAACATTCTTGGCGAAATACGTGATGATGATGTCCGCTCCGGCGCGTTTAAACGCGGTGAGCATTTCGAGCATTACAGAGTCTCTATCCACAAGGCCGGCATCGGCGGCGGAATTTAGCATCATATATTCGCCGCTGACATTGTAGGCGGCGAGCGGACAATCGAAACGCTGCCGAGCCCGGCATATAATGTCGAGGTAGGCAAGGGCCGGCTTGACCATTACGATGTCGGCGCCTTCTTCTATGTCCAGTGCAATCTCGGCCATCGCTTGGTCGGCACTGACGGTAGGGTCCATCTGATAAGTCCTGCGGTCGCCGAATGATGGTGCCGATTCAGCAGCGTCTCTGAATGGGCCGTAAAAAGCAGAGGCATATTTCGCCGCGTATGACATAATAGCAACATTCTCAAAACCGTTTTCTTCCAGGGCTTCCCGAATGTACTTGACGCGGCCGTCCATCATATCCGAAGGAGCAACTACATCGGCGCCGGCTTGAGCGTGCGACAGAGCCGTCTTAGCCAATAATTCGCAGGTCGCGTCGTTATCGATTTTGCCGTCTTTGATAACGCCGCAGTGGCCGTGCTCGGTATACGCACAAAGGCAGATATCCGTAATGACCAGCAGCTCCGGCGAGGACTTTTTGATTTCTCTAATAGAGCGCTGCACAACGCCGTCTTCGGCCCAGGCTTGTGAGCCGGTATCATCTTTTTTACCCGGCAGACCAAAAAGCAGCACGGCGGGTATCCCCAGTGACGCTACCTCGGCAGCTTCGGCGGCAATCGTGTCCGGCGAGAAGTGAAAAGAGTCGGCCATTGACTTAATCGGCTCTTTGAGGCCTTTACCTTCGCGGACAAACAATGGATAAACCAGGTCATCGACGCTCAAACTGGTTTGGCGCACTAATCTTCGCATGGCAGGGTTGCTGCGCAGCCTTCGCATTCTATTTTTCGGAAAAGCCATAACTTACTCCTTCGGAGAAATCCTAAGCACTAAATCCTAAACTCTAAACAATATCAAAATTCAAATTTCAAATGCTCAAAACGTTTTAGATTTTGAATTTAGGTCACTTGAATTTGTTTAGAATTTAGGACTTAGAATTTAGTATTTAAGCCGTCATATTCCTATTTCTTCGTCTGTCAGGTAGCAGGCCGGCTCGTTAAGCCAATATTCATCGTCAGCCTCGGTGCCCAAGAATCTAAAGTTGCCTCTGCACAAATCAAACCATTTGCAGCGCAGGCATCTTGCATCGGCAAATTCGGATTTATTGCGCAGCTTGCTCAGGACCGGCTCTGTCGAATCTTCCCAGATCTGCTTGAAGGTCTTGTCTTTGATATTGCCGAGCGAATAATTGCGCCAGAACTGGTCGGCGTATACGCTGCCGTTCCAGCTTACACAGCCGATATTCTCGCCGACCTTATTGCCGCCATGTACAAGCAAGAGTTCTCTGGCTTTTTGAAAAGCCTGATGCTGCTGGCTCTGCATCTTAACCAGAAGATAAGGTCCATCAGCATGATTGCCCACGGTGAGGACCTCGTCTATAAGACCTTTGTTGGCAGAATCATCTGTTCTATCAATAATCACATCAAGGACGTAGCGTGTTTGCTCCGGCCTTACAACCTGCTCGTCAAGGGCCTTTGCTCTGCCCATGCGAATCAAATGATAAAAACAAATTCGCCGCACACCTGTTGAAGCCGCAATATCGAATACGAAAGGCACCTGCTCTGCGTTTGCTTTGGTTATAGTAAAACGAAGTCCCGTCTTTATACCCGCCTTTTTACAATTTTCAATCCCTGTAACCGTCGCTTTGAAGCAGCCTTGTACTTGTCTAAATTTGTCGTGGAATTTCTCCTCGCCGTCAATGGAAATGCCAACGTAGTGTACGTCGAGCTCGACGAGCTTCTCGGCAGTTGCCGCATCAATCAATGTCCCGTTGGTGGAAATGACCGTTCGCAGGCCCAATCGCTTCGCCTCAGCCAACAATTCAAACAAATCCTTGCGCAGCAAAGGTTCGCCCCCACTAAACAACAGCACAGGACAATCGGCCTCGGCAAGCTGCGGCAGAAATCGCTTGGCCTGGGCCGTGGTCAACTGGTCACTGCCGCACGTATCGAGTTTCGGCTCACGTCCGGGCTGCGGCGGCGATACATCAGGATGTGGGCCGCCAATATGTGCGGGAGAAGAACTATAGCAATGTAAACACCGCAAATTGCAACTCTCTGTGCAATTATAAACAACAACCGGGCCATGGGATTTCGCCTGCTCATACCGCAAGTCGTCGGATTCACCGGCCAGGCCACACCATAATTTCGAGATATTTATCATTTTTGAGTTTCCTCTATGGCGGCAAGCAAACCGTCAATCGTGTGCTCTGTCGCCGTTATATCGACCCTAACGCCAAGGTTCTTTAATTGCTCAGAAGTTACCGGCCCAATCGATGCCACTTTAACATCACTTGAATTTACTACTTCGCCCGGGATTTGTTCAAAAAATACCCTGGCCGAAGAAGGACTTGCAAACGTAAGCCAATCAATCCGGCCGTTGTTGATTTTTTCAGTCAGCGGTGCGCTATCGCCTTTTTGCTCTACGGCCGTATAAACAGCTACGTCCTGAACGTCAGCTCCGGCCTCGGCCAAAAGCTCGACAAGTTCTTTTGAAGCAAGCTGCGAACGCAAAAGCAAAACCTTCCTGCCGCTTAAGTTCGTATAAGTGATTAGCTCGTTGGCGAGTTCCTTGCCTGTAAAAACGTTCGGCACAAAATCGGCGTTTATCCCGAACCGGCTTAATTTAGCTGCGGTTTCACTGCCTATCGCAGCAATCTTTGCAGAGGCAAAAACTCTGGCGTCTTTGCTTAGACTCTGCAAAGCCTCAAAGAATACCGTTACGCCGTTGCTGCTGGTAAAGATTATCCAATCGTATTCGGCGATTTTGGCAAGCGTCCGTAAGAACTCATTCGTCCGGGTCAACGGCTTTATTTCTATCGTTGCAAATTCTATTGGATTACCGCCCTGCTGAACAATCTTAGCTGCAAAATCGGCATTGCCGCGAGCGTCCCGCGTTACAACAATATTGGTGCCGAACAACGGCTTTTTCATAAACCAGTTCAGGGTCGTGTCACTGTCCGCGACAGCACCGACAACAATAATCGCCGGCGGTTCAATTTTCTCGGCCTTACACTTTTCGCTTATCCGGCCAAGCGGGGCTTTTACAACTCTTTGAGTGGGCAAGGTGGCGTTAGCAATTACCGCCGCCGGTGTACCCTCTGCCATATCATTTTCTATCAGCCGCCCGGCAATGTAACCCAGATTGCCAATCCCCATATAAAAAACTATGGTGCCGCTGAATTTGGCGAGCAGTGGCCAGTCGATATTGCTTTTTTGCTTGCCCTCGGCCTCTCTGCCGGTAACAAAAACCACCTGCGAGCTGTGTTCCCTGTCGGTCAGAAAGATACCGGTATAAGCGGCAACGGCGATACCGGCGGTGACGCCGGGCACGATTTCAAAATCGATTCCGGCCTCAGCAAGGACAACAGCTTCTTCGGCACACCTGCCGAAAATACAAGGGTCGCCGCCCTTTAACCGTACGACCGTTCGTCCGCCGGACGCCTTTTCAACCAGCAGGTCATTGATTTCCTGCTGCGTAAATGAGCGGCCGCCAATGCGTTTGGGCACGTGGACAATCTCAGCATCGGCGCGGGCAAACTTAAGTAAAGCCGGGTTGGCCAGCTTATCGTAAATTATACAGTCAGCGGCCTTGAGGACGTCGGCCCCGCGAACGGTAATCAAATCGGCCCTGCCCGGGCCGGCACCAACGAGATATACTTTGCTGTTGCTTTGCTGGCACATTAAACTCGAAATCCGAAACTCGAAACAAATTCAAATTATCAAATGACACAAGACGCAAGACTACAGACCCAAGTCAATCATGTTAAGATACCAAATATGTCCGGATAATGCCACTGATTTTGTTTTTGCCCCAGCAGTCCAGCCACAATGCGAGCAACGGGACAGGAAATTAGCTTGCCAACTCACCCAAAATCGAGGTATAATTACAGACCAGCTAACATCGGGGGTGCATCGCCAGCTTGCCCTGTGGGAACGCTTTGAAGATAGCCCCCCAATAAGCTGAGTTCGAGAGAGTTAGAACTTAATATATTTGTAAGCAATAGATTAATAATATCCATGACCCTGAGCTGTTAAAATGGGAGAACTGGAAAGATAAGCAATAACTAACTGCTCACGTGGAGAGAAAAGCAACCGGGGCGACGGCTAAATTGTCAACAAAAAGTGTTGGATATTATTATGTTATGCGAGGCAGGACGTTCGGATGATTCCGGGAGTAACCAACGATGACCTTAGACTTGCTTTCCCATGGTCTGCGCGCTTTCTGAGCATTCTCCGTGGAGTCGTGCCAGATCCCTTCACTGGCAGCCATATCATGGTCGGCTCGGACTACAGTGGTGAACATCGGCGCAGCGATTACCGCGTCTACAGTTTCCTCCTTGCTGATGCCGACCACTCTCCCAATTACCCTGAGCTTCGGAGACAACTCCGTTCTGAATTGTTGCCAAACGGTCGTCGAATGTCATACAAGAATCTTAACGACCGAATTCGACAGAGGGCTTTGATTCCGTTCCTAAATATCACAGACTCTTTCACAGGTCTCTGCTGTGCCATTGTCGTACATAAAAGCCTGGAACGGATGTCCACGAGCCCCAGTTCGCTAAGTCTTTGGCAAAAGTTGAATGGCCTTGAAGCTAGGTGGAATCTTCCCGCATTCGAAGCGATGGCCCGTATCGCCCACTTTTACTGCTTGTTGCTTTCTGTTGTCTCCAGACCTCAACAGCATGTCACATGGATCACCGATCAGGATGAAATCGTCGCCAACGACGATCGGCTTACTGACGTCATGAACTTCGTAAGTAAGATGTCAGGGCTTTACGTTGGCCACCCGCTTGGTGAGTTTGCGATGAATAGCACCCAAGTCGATACAGGCGATCGAGCATTTGAGGATTTCGTCGCTGTTCCTGATTTGATCGCCGGAGCATTCGCAGACATCGTTACGGTGTGGTCACAACAACCCCATTGGAGCGACGGTGGTGATCTTACCCTTGATATAGAAGCCATCCCTGCGAAGGCGAATGAGATAAGTACGTGGTTCTGCAAGAAATCGTCTAATCTTAAACGCTGTACTGTGTTGATCGATCATTTCGATGAGCACCGATTTGTGGTGCAGAATCTTGACCTGACGAAGTGAGGTGAGTCACCTAAGCAACCGCTGCAGTTTACCTGCACGTGGGCGTCTAACCCTTCTTCCTCAGAATTCATTGTAACGTGTGGCGCTACGCATGAGGGTTAGGTACCGCACGCCTTGTCCTCTTCGGATGAATCTTCGTGATGGATGCTTCTATCTTCGCTGACAGACTCTTCATCTTTGGATCTGATTTCGCTTTCATACCGCAAGAACAACTCTCTCTGCATTTCCGGATGCCTATGGAAGATGTACATTGGCATACGTGTAAACCACGGGGGTAAACGAAGAGACTTTGGCAAAGAGACTTTCTTACTTGGCCATATGGTTGAGGCGATAATCGCGATGATGATGGCGGGTGCAATCATAGCAACGAATGGGAGCATCAGCACCCAAACGTGTTGCCAAGAGGCAGTGATCCATCTATATGCAAATGGAACGAGTACCACAGCCAAAGAGAGGAGGAAAAAGGAGAGAACGCCACCGATCTTATTGAGTAAGCCCAAATTCCGTATCTCGTCACAGCGACGGATACCTTCTGGCATTCCGATGATGTCACCGCTCATGTTGATTTTAGCACTTTCACCTTCAGTTAAAATCTTGATAACTCCACCGTCCTGAAAATCTAGGAAATCAAAGGTTAATTCGGCTTGGGTGTGTTCTTTGCCCAATTCTATATTTGCAATATCAATCCCTGCAACGGTCCTTGAAGAGCTAGAAAGAGCTATATCAAGAGTTCTTTCACCATCGATATTGATTCTAAGTGGATTTGCGGGCGCAATATCACATCGACGAATTGGTTCTTTTCCGAGATTAGCGAAGATTAGGAACTGAACATTCGCACTGGATATTCTCTCTTCCATTTCGCCCTTGCGTTTGAAGATGACTGAAAGTGAATACTCGTCTTCTGGTGACTGTGCTGTCGCAAGAGGAACGGATAAGGAAGTATCGTAGAGTAACATCTTGACTCGTTTATTTCTGCGCGCATAGTAAATAGCGTAGAGTAGGCCTGACACTGAAGCCACCCCCCCAACGAGACCAATACCCTCAAGTACAGTCATCTTGTTTCTCCGAAAACAACAATAATTATACAGTCAGTTCATATAAAACGCCAAAGACAGAGATTTTTTCGCAAAACTGGCTCTTTAGATCATAAGGGGTCAACAAAAAGAAGAGGGGGAGCATCCATCTAGTAATTAGATCACATCCAAAAGAATTAGGGTGAACTAAAAGACATAGGCGTATTCCGCAATTTCTCGCATAATTCAAACAATGCGTCCCTTCTTGAATATGCTATATCAATCGCTTCCCACATAAGATCGATTGCTTTCTGCATGTCTCGATTTTCCAGGGCTTCTAAGATATAAATACGCCTCTGATCAAATTCAGCAGTCATTTCGATGAATACTTTTCGCGGGTCATTATCTGGGAGTCTGTAGGCTGCTTCCATTTTAATCTTTAGACATTCTTCGACTATCTCCTTAAACTCATCAAAGAGATCATTTTGACCACTATTACGAGCCAAGAATGACAGAAGCATGGTTGCTCGGTTAGCCTCACATGAATTCACGGCATATTCCAAAGTTGGTTTTTCCTTAAGCAGCCTCAAAGCTTTTCGGGATTCTTCAAGAGCTTTTTTAATATCAATTAGTAATTCTTGGGGTATTTCCTCATACTCGTGTAATCTTATCCCTCGCGGGAAAAACTTCGGCGCCTTCAACCGACCAAGCATGATTGCCTCGCCAGCTTTCCATATACCTTTAGCAGACTCTTCCTGACTACCCTTTATATCAATATTGCTCATGATTTCCTGTGCAGTAGCAATACCATTCTCTGTACTTTCACTTTTCAGAATGCTTATAAGACTTGGTATATACCTTGGTTCTAGGTATTTGCTATAATTTGCTAAAAATATTGTATGGTTAGCAGCTTGTTCTGAAAAGTTTGGGCCGGTTTCGCAGATCATCTCGTATGCCAATATAGATACGTCATCGGAGTTGTCTTGGACTCTCTCAGCAAAAGATATCCCGGTATACAAGAAAGCATAAATAATTATGTAACATATTGCATAGCCGACCAGCCGTTTTCTTACGGTTCCTATAAATCTCTTTGCAATATCGCCAATATGTAAATATAAATATAACAGTTCTTCCCCAACTTTCTTAATCTCCTCCTTATCCTGAAACCTAAATTCTTTAATAAACATTACAGTGGCCTTCACAAAAAAAAGGATGCACCAAAATGTTCCAAAAGATATAACTACCAATTCGATATTTCTCAAAAAAAATAAAAACCTTGTTACGCCTATAGCATTGCCAAAATTGTGTAAAACCCATGTGGCCAAAAGAGAAAAAGCAAAAACTACAACCGCAAATGCTAGGTCGAGTATGTATGACAAGATTAATACCAATTGCGATAGGCCCGGTTTTTCAATGATATTTCTCGCTTGTATGGGTTTCATTTGGTGGTTCCATTATTAATCTTCTTTTTTTACCCAGCATAGTAGCATTTTCCTTGGTGTATTCCCCCTATGCTACCTTTTTTATTATATGATAATATATTTGATTTCGTCAAGAAAAATTTTGGCTTTCTGCGAAATTATCTTCCTCAGACAATCCCAAAAATCCCCATTTTAGCAGTGTTAATCAGCGTCTAATTTCTCAAACTTAGGGGTTTTTTGAAAGAGAGTTTTGGGGGGACGATTCACTCAAGATGCACTCCTTGTGTATGACGATATAAGGGGAAGTTTGAACTCACATAAACCCTTATTACACAAGGAGGTGCA
>Ga0114923_10003401_pt1 | contig 10741 bp, 9 predicted proteins | sample SumtaG_FD_89578 | JGI IMG/M metagenome (GOLD analysis project Ga0114923, IMG submission 89578) | Deep subsurface microbial communities from Indian Ocean to uncover new lineages of life (NeLLi) - Sumatra_00157 metaG | ecosystem: Environmental > Aquatic > Marine > Oceanic > Sediment | place: near...
ACTTCGGCTTTCCACCGAGAAGTTTCCGAAGAGAGTAGCCCTTTTTAAGCGTTTGAAGCAACAAATACGGCTTCTCAACAAAGTATTATCCTTTTGCCTCTGGTAGAATGCGTTCTGCATATGTTGAAAAATGGCTATTTAAGTAACATAAAACACTGGAAACTTAGGCTAAAAGGATGGATTTTCGAAAGGAGAAGAAAATGAGCGCTGTAAATGAGAACCAGATTTTGAGAGAGCTTCAGAATGACGCGACAAAGTGGATTATGAAAACATTGGCTGTTCGAACGAACGGTGGTAAAGTTGACGAAATTGAGGCTCGTATGCAGTTGAAAAACGAGGCGGATCAATGGGTGCAGGAAAACCTTAAGTTGCGCCTGGATTGCAAAGAATGCACACCCTTTCCTGAATGAGGAAAGACCCGGAACGGTTCCGGACGCATGGAAGAATAGGACGAACATCCCTCATATATCGGATGAAGAGTACTGAGGGAATAAATTCAGACATTTGAGTTTAGAGTCTAGAGTCCAGATCCTGGATTCTAGACTCTTTTTTTGCCGCAATTCACACCCTGACCCCAAAATTTCCATTTTCCATTCCTAATTTGATGACTTCGCAAAAAGTCATCAATTCGCCCTGTAATCGGCGCCCAAATCAATGACTTGCAGCGCAAGTTGTTGATTTGTAAGGAAAGCGAAAACCACGTTTTTCGCTTTCCGAGGAGTAAAAAGCCACGAATGGACTTTTTACGACCCTATCAATATTTGATATTTGAGGACCGTCCCCCAGAAATTAAATATCATGTACTAACGGTAAAAGCATTAACCCAGAGGTCGCCCTTCAACGCACTGTCGTTTGCTCCCACGCCCCCACGCTCCCCCGCGCCCATGCATCCCTGTGGCTTGCCGTGGCACCACCAGGCCACAGGTACTGCTTTTACTCTTGCTCCGGCACTATTGATTTCTAGTAACCACTATTAATATCGACCAGGTTAAGCAGTGGCTCATTGCCCAAAACGCGACGATAGTTTTCAACTATCTGAGCCGAGGCTGATTCAGGATTGGTGACGCTCGCAGTATGCGGGGTGACGGTAATTTTTCCATTCAACCAGAAAGGGTGCTGTTCTGGCAGCGGCTCTTCGGTAAAGACGTCGAGTAGTGCTCCTGAAAGCTGGCCGGAATCAAGTGCCGACAGCAGGTCATCATCGACTAAATGACCGCCCCTGCCCGCATTTATCAGGTAGGCACCTGGCGGCAACTGGCTGAAGGTTTGCGCATTGAGAATATCTTCCGTTTTGTCAGTCAAGGGAAGCAGGCAGACGAGTATGTTAGAGTTTTTCAGAAATTTACCCAGCTCATCGAGCCCTGAATGGACCTGCATGTGGTCGGTCCGCTTCCGGCCGCGATTCCAGCCAAAAACCTTGAAACCAAAATCAGACAACTTCTTCGCAACATACCCACCTATTTCCCCGAACCCCATAATGCCGATCCCAAGCTGAGAAATGTGCGGGATCTGCAGCTCTTCCCATTTGGCCTGTTCCTGCTGCAGGCGATAATCTGAAAACCGCCGAAAATGTTCCAATACCCCCAGCATGACATATTCAGCCATTGATTGTTTCAGATCGTCATCAACCAGCCTGACCAGCGGGATTCCAACCGGCACGGTATTGTCGTTTAACAGGTGCTCCACCCCGGCTCCGATAGAGGAAATGCATTTCAAATTGGGAAATTGGTTGAAGACATGGGGAGGTTGATCCCAGCTCACAGCGAACTCAACGGCTTCAGGAGCGCGTATCTCCGGCCAGACCTCAACATTCAATGCCGGGTCAATGGAATGCAGAGCGGCAACCCAGTCGCGATTATCCCGGTTCGGGCAGATGATCACAATGGACACGATACTTTTCTCCTGGGGGCATGTCGGAAAACCTCCAACTCGCTGCTAGCTTGTATCTTAACCTAGGTTGAAATACAAGCTACGACCTTCGGACCTGTGTTAATCTTCCTTTAACAGGGAATGAACTTCTGTGATGAGGATGGGGAGATGATTCGCAATCACATCCCAGACCACACGGTGGTCGATCATGTCATAACCGTGGATAAGGATGTTTCTAAAAGCTATGATCTTTCTGTGGTCGGAAATTGATAAAGCTGTCTTTTCATCTTCCCTTAATAGCCTGTTCAAAGCTTCGCCGATATTTCGAATTGCCTTTCAACCGCAGAACGGACAAGAGGGCTACTGGAGTAGTCTTCAAAGGATTTGTCGGCTGTGAACTCCATGGTGAGTTCGGCGGCACGACGAATGTCCTCGAGGTGTTTTTTACTTCAAGCCACATAGAGTAATTTCCTGGACCGTTCCACCGACTCCCGGAAGTAAGGATTGCGGATTGCATGGATCATGACGAGGTCTACAGACCTGTCGAACATATCCTCTAGAGCGAAGAGCAGGCCAAAGTAGGCATCGGCGTACTGATTTTCCTTCAGGGGAAGAAATTCCACAAGAAAATCGATGTCGCTTGCGTCTGGGAGAGTGCCCGTCTCATCTGCGGCCGAACCGAAGATATCCAGCTGTTTAACGCTGAAACTTTCGCACAACCTCCCAAGTTCCATTAGTTTTTCCTGTACTGATGGACTCATATAGCACCGCCTGTTGAAGCAATTCTAACGGGATGGACGTTCAAATGCAAAGGGCAAAATCCGGGAGTCAAGGTCCGACCCCAAGGTTCTGTAATTTGATCTGAATATTTAATATTTGACGAAAACTGGCCTGAGCCTGCCTGCCGTGCCTGTCCATCGTCTCGTCCGCAGTAGCTTTATGCGAAGGCGGAAGCTCGAAGAGCGAAGTCGGAAGCCTGTCGAACGGTCGAATGGCCGTCCCCCATGGCGCGGCAAGCGCGGCGGGGTTCCCTGCCTACTTATCTAAGGACATCCCACTCCATTCCCTCATCTCCAAAATGAGGTCTATACCCGTGAGGACGCCTTCAAGAACCTTTTTAGCTCCCTTCCGATCCATCAAAATGTTACCCACGCTACCAGGGAGTTCCCCCCTGCTGATCAGGATCTCTTTTCCATCCGAGGGGATCATCCGAAGCGGAAGGTCCATCTGGAAGGAGTGGGAGATGAGGTTTTACTCCCACCAGGGTATGAGCTGCCTGTAATAATAATCAAGATCGCTCAGGATCTCATTATCATCATCGGTGACAGGCTCTCCCAGGAAATAAAAACAGACCTGAATCCCGACAGAATCCCCGGTCAAAACGAACCTGTTCCCATCCTGAGTTAAATGGGTGACCCCAAGGTTCCCCTGAGGCGACTAGTAACCTTATTGGTTCAAACCGTTTTCGGTGAAAGAAGTTGAGGACCACCTATTAAACCTCGAACAATTTCAGAATTTTCCCGACATACTTCCCTGAAATTTTCAGAAATACGATGGTCTCCGGCAACAGCATCCCAAAATCTTATCGCCCAACCCAGGGCATCCGGCCATAGGGCTAATGCCTGTGATGCTGTGTCAATTCCTGGATCAAAAGTTCTCCTGGGCACATCATCCTCCTGAGGCCTGTATAACATTGGAAGCATATCGTAGGCGGGAGCCAGAGAAAACCGTCTTCTTCCATCTTCCATTATCAAAGACATGTTCCCGAAATGTTGATCATTATTCGCAATCAGGCTGCCAAATACGGATAGCCATCTGAGATTGTCAGCGTCCCCCTCAGACAGCATGCCATTATTTTCAAGCCTGGATGCCGCTGAGATCCAATCATCCAGAAAGCCGAAAAATTCACTATCAATCGTGAATAAAGACAGCATTGGAAGTCGACCGAATCTTCCCGTGCGGTCGAAACGGATAACTTCCAGAAGATATCTGCCTTCCGCTTCAAGAAGACGACTTTTGGCTGCGCTGATGCCACGTTCCTGTATGAGATCTAGCGCAATATGCTCACAAACAAGCAGATCCGCCCATCTTCTTCCGACGGAAGTTGTGATAACTGGAGAAAATTTTACAAGCACATGCCTGAGTTCGCCACTTTCTTCCACCAGAGCAGCGAACTTGGGTTGCTCTCCTGCAGCAGAAGACCCGGGTGGGTCTCCTCCCACAGCAGCTTCCACAAGCCTTGGATATTTCCCTGAGCGATCATTAATATTTATGGCCTCATATGATTGGCGGGCCCTTTCCATGTAACGTCCCAGAGACTCGTTGCCAACAATGATGTTCCCCATTAAATCCTCACCCCTGCTGGAGAGGGCAACAAGAACATGGTCATCATTCCAATACTGTAGTCGGACAGGAATTCTGAAATGTTCGCCAACCCTGTGAGCAAAGGCTCGTCCCATAAACCCATCAGGGCGCATGTCCTGTATAAACCAGGGCAGATGGTCGAAAAGTTCACCTTTCCCTTTGACAGGAGCCCACCAGTATTCGTTTCCCTGGAGTGTCAATAGATTCCCCAGAGGAACAACATCACCAGTTTCAGTGACTCGATAGACAGGGAATTCGTAACCATAGCCTCTTATATCTCTTGCAAGGGCGTACAGCGTTGCTCTTGCGCGCCCCAGCTTCAAAACTCTACTGCCAAGAGATTTAATTAGGCGAGATACCGTAGGCTGGCTAAAGCCCAAGGCATCTTGCAACCCCAGGGATGATATGGCTCTGTTTTCAAGGTAAGAAAGGAGCCTTTTTTCGTTCTGCTCTTGTCGTAGGTTCATGGCTTTTCCTGAATAGATATTGAATAGATTTTTTACATGAAATCATTTGTTTTGTAAAGCTTTTTCTCTCTTAATGTAAGTAAGGCTGAATAATTTTTAATTAGATAAAAGCCACTTCGTTTGTACATAAGGAGGTTAAATGGGGTCAAGTCAGGAATTTGTCAATACCTGACAAAGGTGAAGGTATATTGCTAAATTCCAGGCCCCCATCCGACCGCCGACTAGTCATCCGCAGCCTCTTGTCGACCGACTTGCACACCGTCTTGTCCGCCATAGCTCGAAGAGCGACGGAGGAAACCTCAGGCGAAGGGGGAAGCTGGCCGTGAGGCGTTTGCGAAGACGGAAACTTACCCGACAGTTTATCCAAGCCAGTGAGTAAACGGCGGAGACGTAGTCTATAATATCTATTAACGTCTTTTCACTTCTCCCGTTCGGAGGACGGAAAATGTCCAAGCTCACAAAAAGGGTTGAAAGTAGCTTTCGTGGGAAAAGGGGTTTTAAATTCTGGCTGACTGTCCTGGTCTCCTCCATGTCCATTATGGCCATCATCGTATCCATCCTCCTCCCCCATGGCATTAAATGGGGGATGACAAGGACACTGTCGAAGATCGGCGCCGAACAGGTGACGATCAGGGATGTTGATTTCAACGCCTTCATCGGCCGGTTGGTCATTTACGGATTGAAATTCAGCGGTCCGGACGAGGGTGTTTTGACCCTCGACAGGCTCATCGTGGACATGGATCTGCGCCCCACCTGGAAAAAGAGGATCAGGGCCAGGCACATCTCGGTTATCGGCCTGGCTTTAGACGTCAACCAGACCGGGAACGGAGATCTGGCTGTTGCCGGTTTTCCCATACCATTGATACCTCCCGAGAAAGGACAAATCGCCTCTGAGGAAAATGACGGTAAACCCTGGGGGTTGGGCGTCGGGAATCTCGATCTCGCTGACATCAAGGTTCGCCTCTCGATGTACGGCATAAAGGAGGAGGTCTCCCTGGACCTTGCCCACATTAAGAACTTCGAGACTTGGAACCCGGATACTGCGGGACAGCTGAACGTGATCTTCACTTTCAATGAAGGGTTGGTCCAGTTTCTCGGGGAAGCAACACCTTTTGCCGACAGGCCTTCGGTGACGATGGAACTTAAAGTTAGCGAGATGCCTCTCAAATGGATGGAACCCTACCTGAGCACCGATGAGGCAAAGTGGATCGTCGGGAAACGGCCTCTCTTTAATCTGTTTCCCGCCCTTAAGGAATACAATATCGGGAAGATCGACGGAGAATTGTTTTCCAGGAACAAGCTCGTGATCGAGTACGATCCTGAAGCGGGAATTCGAATCTTATCGTTAAAATCATCCCTGATCCTGAGAAAAGTGGAACTTTCGGCAAGCCTGGCTTCGCTACCGTTAAATCTGCAGGAGGAACAGTTACTCATCGACACCGAGGTTGTTTACGAGGACACGGGTTCGGTGGATCTCGATAACCTGGAGGTAACAGCGTGGGCATCGATAGAAGGGATAAAGATCGACAGCCCCGGATCGGGATTGAACATTCTCTCGATAGGCTATTACCGACTTTCCGATGTGAAGATCCAGGGAACAGGATCGATAGAGGCGAAGAGTCTTGATATCGGGGATATCGAAATTCTGGAAGGCGACGGGCCAAAGGGGAACCTCAGCGACCGACAGGATAAAACTTATTTCCTCAGGATCAAGGAAATAAATTTGAACAATCTCGCATTTAGAGCTCAGAAGGAAATGGAGATCGACGAAATACTGGTCAGCGGGGTTGATAACCGAATATCCATCGACGAAGCGGGCCATATCAACCTCGTCGAGAGTTTAAAACAAATTCAGTCCGGATCAGTCGAAACAGACAAAGAAAAGAAAGCGAACAGTACATCTATAGATGGACCAGGGGTAACGATCAAAATCGGCAGGATCCAGGTTTTGGGCGACAGCAGGGTGCAGGTCAATGACCGAAGTGTGACACCTCCTGTGGAGATATCTTTAAGTCCCCTTGAACTGGAGGTCACCAATATCGATTCCGGAAGTCCGGATAAACCGTCGCCGGTTCATCTGACCACGAAGGCCGATGAATATTCCTCCATAGAGGTGACAGGAAAGGTTCTGCCTTTCGCCCCCGAACCCACCATGGACCTTGACGTCAGCGTCACTTCCCTTGACCTCCCCGTGTTTACAGCCTATCCGAAAAAGAATATCGGTTATCTGATCAGAAGCGGTCATCTCAATGCTGATATCAACTGGAAGATCGATATGGGAAACCTGGATTCATTGGTGACATTGAATCTGAAAAAGTTCCATCTCGAGGCAATGAAGGGGAGCGATGAGGATGAGTTCAGCCAGAAGCTGAATATACCTATCCCGATAAATACGGCCCTGTCACTCCTGCGGGACAAGCAGGATAACATCGAACTCAAATTGCCGATAAAGGGAAACCTCAAGGATCCAGAATTCGATATCAAAAGCATTATTTACACGACCCTTGGCAAGGCCCTCACCACAAGCGCGGCGGGATATTTTGCTCCCCTTGGTATTAAACTTCTCCTCAACGTAGTCTTACCTCCCGGTGCTCTGACACTGGCAGGCAGTGTGGTAAAGAGCGCGACTAAACTGCGTTTCGATCCGGTCCAGTTCACTCCCCTCGAAAACCAACTGACGGATGAACACGTGAAGTACTTGGATCAGATGGCCCAGTTGATCCTGGACAGACCCGCGATCGAGCTTATCGTGTGTGGTGTTGCCACATCGTCTGACCTGGAGACTTTTCGAGCGGCTGAAAGCGGGGAACCACCAGTTCCAGATATCGCTCAAAATATGGAAGAACAGGCGCCAGCTGCCGCGCTGGAAAAGAATTGGGTAACGGACCCGGAGAAGACCGAACCCATGCCCGAGATCCAGGAGGAGGCCCCGGTAACCGATGAGGAGAGGGAATTTCTCCAGGATATGGCCCGAAAAAGGGCTGTGGCAGTCAAAGACTACCTTATGAGCAGAGGTGTTGAGGCGGGCAGACTCATAGTCTGTTTTGCGGAGTTGGAAGACAAGGCGGATGCCGTTCCCAGGGTTGAGATCACGCTTTAATGACTTGATATAAGACCCATTAATCGGTGGGTACCTGGCCAACAGCAGCTTTAGCAGATAACCTTGGGGAAGGTCGCCGTGGTCCCCGGTAAGAAAATACACGTCAGCTTGGCGTCATAAGCCAGGGTGACGCTCGCAGAATGGATTCTCTGGGGTCCCAATGAATTCCCTTTGGCAATGTAAAACTTACTGATCATGTCGACTACGCCACAATTCCCGCTCCCAATCAGTGCCCACGAACCAGTATATCACTCAATTTATACCCAGAATTGCCCGTGATTTGTCCGAAACAATCCCGTTTCCCTACCCCCGTCTCTGACACCGGGCTTTTCGAAAGTAACAAAAAAGATCTTACTTGTTACCTCTTGCCCTCCGTAGCCTTGTGCGAAGGAGGGTCTACTTGTTACCTGCCTGCCCTGAGTCCCGCCGATGGCGGGATCGAAGGGTTACTGGTTCCCCCTGACCCCACGGTTTGCCCCGTGATTCGAGGAAACCTGCTAGTAAAGTATTCTGACACCAAAATCTTGTGGTTTAAAGGTCTGATACGATTGTCACATATTGGCGGTTGATGTATATGACCTGATCGGTTGTAAAAAGCCTGATGAAACGGTTGGGCAAGTTGAGGTAATCTTTGACACGGCAATTGGGCGAGGGGGAGTTTGCGTAGATCTCTCCGGTGACTATTGCCTCCGGGTCCCCCATGTTGATCCGCACATTGTGTTTGACTCCCAGCATCATGAAACTGTCGACTTCACCCTCCGATTTTATTCTGGCGATCCGTATCTGCTGAACATTGACCAGGACCACCTCACCGTTGATCTTGATGGGGATGAAATATTCGTCTTCAAGAAGTTCACCGACACGCTGTGGGCCTGAATCGTGCCCCCTGAATTCGTTGAGGAAGACCTGGCCCTCGATGACAGTACCATTCTCCAGGGTAAGATCTACTTTCCGTGTGTCTTTGCTTATCCAGTGTTCCTGCATGGAATGACTCCTGCAAAAGATTATTGGAAAAGTGTTTTGTCGACAGCGTACTTGACCGCCTCAGTTTGATCAACTTTTCCCGCATTCACCAATTCGACAAGAGCCTGGTCCATGAGCTGCATGCCCAAGCCACGACCGGTCTGCATAATAGACGGCAGCTGAAACGTTTTGGCTTCCCGGATTAAATTGCTCGTGGCGGATGTGCCGATCAGGATCTCCAGGGCGGCACACCGTTTGCCATCGGTTGTTTTTAACAGCTGTTGGGCGATAACGCCCTTGAGCGATTCGGCAAGCATAACGCGGATCTGCTCCTGCTGGTCCGTTGGAAATACGTTGATAACGCGGTCGATGGTTTTGGAGGCGCTGCTTGTATGCAATGTCCCGAACACCAGGTGTCCTGTCTCGGCCGCTGTAATGGCCAGTTCGATAGTTTCCAGATCTCTCATCTCACCCACCATGATGACATCCGGGTCCTCCCGGAGCGAAGCTTTCAGGGCCGCGCTGAACGACCTGGTATGCGTGCCCACCTCACGATGATTGACCAGACTCGTCTGGCTTTTATGAACGAATTCCACCGGGTCCTCTATGGTGAGAATGTGGAGCCTCTGGGTCTTGTTAAGATGGTCGATCATCGCGGCGAGCGTTGTGGATTTTCCACTCCCCGTCGGTCCCGTCACCAGGACCAGTCCCTTCTTCTGTTCCGTTAACCTGAGTACTGTGGGTGGAAGGCCCAGTTCCTCGGCTGTCATGACCTTGGAAGGGATAAGCCGGAAAACAGCGCTGATCCCAAGTCGACCGCAGAAAATATTTGCCCTGAAGCGGGAATCCAGTTCAGGGACCTCATAGGCGAAATCGATGTCCAAAGTGTCTTCATAGGTTTTTTGCTGGCCTTCATCCATGATCTCATAGATCATCTTCTGGCTATGCTCATGGGTAAGAAGCCTGTCTCCTAGAAGTCTCAATTCACCGTTAATTCTGAGCATGGGAGGATGCTGTGGTGACAGGTGGAGATCCGAGCCGGAATGTTGTTTGAGGGTCTTGAATAGGGCATCGATTTCAGCCATGGGCATTACCTCTTGAGCATCTTATTATCGCAGCAGCAGCTGCGTGCAAGTAACATAATTGACATGCGTCGGGATCATTCCACAACGCAAATTACTTGTCAACAAAAAGTGTTGGATTAGGTATATTTGTGATATTTAGCGCATTCGAGGGTGAGGGAGAAACTCTGAACAATCCCGGTGTCAGAGACCCGTGGAGGGGCTGTTGATAGTTACGGTCAACGACGGGAGGACGAACGGTCAAACGGCACTTCGAACAGGATGTCCTGGACTGGTCCTACGATATTGCCAGAAGTAGTGCCGAGAGAGGTGATATCGTTATCCGGAAGCACTTCATAGAGGGATCGTTTGCCGAATCAGGTCGTTATGGATTCAAAAGAGCCAGGTGGAGAGGGACTGAGCGGGTCCGGATGCAGGACTATCTCATCGCCGCCGTTCAGAACATCCGGCTCCTGGTGACCCATGGCAAACTGAAACCGGCGGCAGCGGGGAAGGTGGGATTGATTCAGAGGGTCAGGGTAAATGCTCTTTCTTTTTTAGCCCGTTTTTTTGAGCTTATCCCGGTTCAGCCGATCACTGTCTAGGATAAATCATCGGGGTGTTGCGAAAAAAAATATATATTCATCCATGTTTGAGCAACAGGCCGACACGGCCTGTCCCCAAAGGATCCCGCATCGACGCGTTTCATTTGCTCCCCTCGACTGAGCTCCTTTTGACAAGCTCAAGGCAGGCGGGACAGGCAGGACTGGCGGCCTGACCCCATAGATTCCCAAATTCCCGGCCTCGACATATCAATAGTGATGGTAGTAGAGTGTGAAATGCGAGCTTGCGGCTCGTAGACTCGGCGACTTATTCTCCGAAGCCTTGGCGAAGGGGGAAGGGTTGAATTGACCACA
>Ga0114923_10003402_pt1 | contig 10741 bp, 12 predicted proteins | sample SumtaG_FD_89578 | JGI IMG/M metagenome (GOLD analysis project Ga0114923, IMG submission 89578) | Deep subsurface microbial communities from Indian Ocean to uncover new lineages of life (NeLLi) - Sumatra_00157 metaG | ecosystem: Environmental > Aquatic > Marine > Oceanic > Sediment | place: near...
AGGACTTTTTGGGCCACGCCGGGCCAGTCAAACGCTAAAGTCCGCCGCAGGCGGATTTATCCGCCTTTGGTCTGGCGGAGCGGAACAAAGCAGCTAAAAAATTTCACGGTGATTTCGCTGTGTTAAATTTTCCAAATCACCGAATGTCGTAGCCTGCCCCCAGACCTCATCGAGCTCTTATCCAGGGTTTCCCTTAATCACCCTTCGACCCCTCTTCAAACACAGAGAAATGCTCAAGAATCTTCTGATTACGATTTTCATCACTAACGATTGCGTTTACTTCAGCGGTCGCAGTCCTAATACAGGTTTTATACTGACCAAAACTTACCGCAATCAAAAGCAATGCCACAACAAAACTAAAAATGAGTTGTGTTGTCTTCCCCATAATCAAAAAGATTGACCCTGTTACAAGAAACAAACAAATCGCCTCTAGTTCGACCCAGAACCAACCCCAATTGTCTAAAGCAGATCTAACAAGCTGAGCATCAATTGAAGGATCTTTGAAGCCCGCATACGGATAGAACAATTTATACATCATATCAACACGATTCTTCTTTATCACATCTGGACCCACACAAGATCCCACTTTTCGTGATAAAGGCAGCAAAATATGTTTTGTGTCAAACCTATGCCTTATTAATAACACGTCAGAAATCTTGTCATGAAGCCTGATAATTCGAGAAAAAATGGCTACGATTAATGGAATTACCACATAAAGAGCTTTAAGTCCCTTAATCCATCCGATCTCAGCCTCAATCGCTAAAGAATCGAGTATACTTTTTACAGCCGGCGAAGAAATGCTCAGATAAAAAACGCAAAACACACCTGTTCCAAAGGTAAAGAAAAATATTCTTTCAAGCATATCTGAATAGCTTTCCGGCTGACCAAATATCTTCATTACCATTTCCCCTAAGAATTACCGTGCGACAGCAAGAACAAACGCTGATTGGCCAATCCTCCAGCGCTCGATCACTTTAAATCCACATACTGCTAAAATCCTGCTCATCTTTTCTTCCGGCAGAATACCATAGTAATAATTCCCCCGTACAGAACACAGTATGTACCCGTCAAGATGAGCTATCACCTTTCCTGAATTAATCATCCTGCTAAAATATGAGTTCGCGTACTGGTTCACTACAAGAACGCGCCCCCCTTTCTTCAGACACCTTAGTATGCTCCTCAATGTTCTCGCCCTTATTATTCTTGACGGTATCGCAGAAATGACATTAGCACACAAAACAAAATCATATCTACGCCTTGTCTTTTTCCAGAACTCCTCTAAAGAATATACCTCGGCATGTGGCCAAGAATTGGCCGCGTAATCTTTGACTGTCGTGTGGCAGTTCCCAATCACTTGGCGACGCTCTATCTGGACTTGCGAATCCACAAGCCCCAAGTGGTCACATTTCCCGGCCAAGTACCTCGCGTACCTAAGCTTCCCACATCCCAAATCCAACACACTTTTCATCCTCCTCTGCTTTTCTATCCATTCCACGACCGCCCTTGCTGACTGCGAAGCTGGCTTCGCTGCATTTTCACTTCTCACTTCAAGCTTTTTTATTCTGTAACGCACGCTTTTTATTACGCCCGCACCCTAAAAAACCCGCAATCCCCACAAACAAAAAAGCGATTCCACCACCTTCGACAAACTCAGCTTCTTACCAATAATCGTTTATCGATGAAATAAGCGTCCTCGCCCTCAATTTTATGTGTTATTCTATCGTTGATATGGTATTCTATATCAATTACTGTAAAAAATAATGATATATGTAAGCACAAACTCTTTTCACACCACTTAGCCTAAAATCATCCAAATCTTGCGGCCTCTCAGATATGGGTTCGCACTCTTCGAACATCCTTTTCCAAGTGTATGTGCTGGTTTCAAATGAATACTTTCCACGCCTGACATTATTCATTTGCCTTACAAGATACCACAACAACGCCCCCAAAACAAAACCAGTACCTCCCAAAATAATAATACCTATATAACGAGTGTCCATGCTGATTGCAATCATAAGGGCTATGGAAAAACCAACTATACTGGCTATTAGCGGATTTTTAAACCTTTGGATAAGCGGTGTTATGATCATCATACAAGAAATCACTAGTAAGCGCAATATGAAAGGAATGTCCCACCAGGGCTTTACCAAAGGTTTTAATGAATAAGCAAAGCCTACAATCACACTAAGATAAAGAGCACCATATACAAAAGAAACAAAAGTCGTAAAAGAATCATGCAAATGGGGAAGTGCACGCTTAGCATAATTCAACTTCTTTGCATCTTTTCGTCCTCCATTACTGCAACTCTCTCCCTCCATGTCTGTACGTGTAAGGCCTCGTTTGCATGCTTTGATTCTTCGTCTTAGGCCACACTCTGAGAAACATACTCTTAATTGACTCCAGCCTTTGTAGTTTTCAGGTACTTTACCATTACATAGAAATCCAGCCAATGCTGCAAGAAACCCTCTACGGAGGTTGATAGCCCACGCTTTTTCGATCGTTGCTAAAACACCTATAATAAATAAACCAAATATTAAAGATACAGCGAAGAGTACAACTGGGAGAGCTAATTTTTCTTGAAGAGCAAAACATCCAATTGTTATTGAAGAGGCTGCTATAACTACGACAAATGCTGTAAACATATTAGATCTACAAGTCTCTATTCGGCGTGTCTCCTCACGTACTTCCTGTTGGTCGTTCAAAGCTAATTCCCATCCTCGAGGATGGGAATTAGGTGATCCACTTAATAAATCTACTTCATCTTGTGTTAGTTTGGTATCAAATTTTGCACCTGATGTATTTCTTTCGCCGTGGGAAATAATTTTGCAAGGCTTGAGTGCTAATTCTGATGTTGCATATGAGGTTTTTTTAACTAATTGAATTGTTGCCGATTCAGATGCTGATAAATGTTCTTTGAGCCCTACACCACCACGACTAATGTCAAATACATTAATTTCAGCTAAATCTTCCCCAATTTTGACATTTGCCGATACATCTAAACATGGAAAGCGCGAATCATATCTTCTATTTTCTGGCATTCTTCGCCTCCGAATCTATATATCATCTTAAAGCAATTTTATGTTCTATGCCTCCAGTGTTCAAAAAAGTATACAAACTTACAATTAGGTCTTTCTCAGTAACAATCCCCACAAGCGTCATATCCTCCACCACCACCGGGATACCCGCAACCTTTCTTTCCAGCAGAAGCTCTAATGCTTCCTCTACCCGCGGATCCCTCCTTGCACTCACCACCTCTCCCGCTCAAATTAGCAGCTTGAAATACACTACAGCTGTGAAATATCGTCCCTGTAAAACGCTCGCTTCGTCACAAATTTCAAATAAAATTATAGCTGTCACTCTAAGGCTCGCAAACAATTTTCCAAAAAAACCCGGCTTTTTTACCACTTTTTCCCTCACCAGTGTCACTATATGTCACAGCACACCCTCCTCGCCTCAAAAAAGGCATTTCTGCGGGCTTAAATGTTGGTGATAAATTTTGAAAAAACTGAAAAAGTCGAGATTGCTTCGCTGCCTTATAGGCAGGTAGGTATTTCCTCGCAATGACATTTTTTAACAGATTTCTCGACTGCGCTGCGCTTCGCTCGGAATGACATCGTGGAATTTTTTTATAAAAGGCTTTACAAAAATTTGATTTGGTGTTATAATACAGTGCTATGAGTAAGAGGTATACAAATTATTCTTCAATTCAGGCTATTGAGAGCCTCAGCCTGCTGCTATTGCGCCGCCTGCCCCCGCGTCTTACGACGCGAGACGTGGCGGCGGGCAAGGCGCAATAAAACACTTTCCCCATCAAAAATCTTACATAAATACCTTTTTTAACCACGGATTGCACTCCATTAGAAAACAGAAGGTACGTTTCTAACGGGGCAAACAGATTGCGCGGTTAAAAAAATAATTCGTGGCAATGTAGCTCTATTTGGGGCATAATTAGCCTTATTTAGTGCACAAGAGCATAAGTGCACAAGTCAGATTAGCCCCCACCCCTGTGGTGGCGGGTTCTGCCATAGGCGGATTAAAATCAGTATTTTGGGAGAGAAAGCAGATGTCCAAAGAAAAAGTTCAAATTTTCGATACAACGTTACGTGACGGCGAGCAGGCGGCAGGGACCCGATTAGGGGCAAGAGAGAAGGTGGAAATCGCCCGGCAGTTAGTTCGGCTGAACGTTGACATAATAGAGGCAGGATTCCCGGCCTCGTCACCCGAAGATTTCGAGGCTGTACGCTTGATATCCGAACAGATTGAAGGGCCCGTCATTTGCGGCTTGACCCGGGCCATCAAAAACGATATCGAGGTCTGCCAAAAGGCCCTGAAAAAAGCCAAAAAGTCGCGCATCCATACGGGTATCGGCGTCTCCGAGATTCACATCGCGGGAAAATTCGCAAATGATAAATACGGCAAGACAATGGGCCAAAAGCAGGCCACTATCCTGAAGATGGCCGTAGAGGCGGTCAGGCATACCACTGGATATACCGACGATATCGAATTTTACGCTGAAGATTCCGGGCGGGCCGACCGGGCCTTTCTCTACGAGATTCTTGAGGCTGTTATTGATGCGGGCGCTACTGTCGTCAACATCCCCGACACTACGGGTTACTCCATGCCCGAACAGTATGGTGCTCTTATCCGCGACATTCGAGCCAATGTGCCGAACATTGCCAAGGCAACAATCAGCGTGCATTGCCACGACGATTTGGGAATGGCTGTAGCGAATTCGCTGGCAGGCGTAAAGAACGGCGCACGCCAGGTGGAAGGGACTATCAACGGTGTCGGAGAGCGGGCCGGTAACGCTGCCATTGAAGAGGTAGTCATGGCAATCCATACACGCTGTGACTTCTTTGAAGAGGTCGAAACAAACATCAACACGCGCGAGTTCTATCGATCCAGCCATATGGTGGCGGATATGCTGGGAATGCCTGTTCCTGCCAATAAAGCTGTTGTGGGACGCAATGCTTTTGCCCACAGCTCCGGAATTCACGTGGACGGGTTTCTGAAAAAGCGAGAAACTTATGAGATTATGAGGCCTGAGACTATCGGCCTTGACGAAAGTCGTGTTGTTCTGACAGCGCGAACGGGACGCCATGGCCTTCAACATCGCCTCAAAGAGATGGGATATACATTGTCTAAAGCAGAGCTGGATAAGACATACGAACGATTTTTGGCCGTGGCTGACAAGAAAACAGAGGTCTTTGACGAGGATCTTGCGGCCATAATCAGCGACGAGATTCATGTTGTAGAGCAGATTTATGAGTTGCAGTATCTGCACGTGTCCTGCGGGACGGGCACTTTGCCGACCGCAAGTGTCAGAATAAAAACTAAGGACGAAACCAAACAGGCGGCGGCCTGCGGCGACGGCCCGGTGGATGCAGCTTATGAAGCCATCAAAGAAGCCACCGGCCAATCACCGAAGCTCGAAAACTACTCGATAAGAGCAGTTACCAGCGGCAAAGAGGCACTCGGCGAAGCAACGGTCAGAATCACCGAAGACGGCAGAACCTTCATAGGCCGGGGCGTCTCCACCGACATCATTGAAGCCAGCGCGAAAGCATACGTCGATGCCATCAACAGAATGGTCTCGACAAAGAATAAAGGCCAGCAGCCGGAACTGAAAGTGGAACTGTAACTACGAACTATGAACTATGAACTACCGACCAAGGACTAATTATGGGTATGACAATTACGGAAAAAATCCTGGCTAAGGCGGCCGGCAAAGAAAAAGTCGTCCCGGGCGAGCTTATAGATGCAAAGATCGATGTTGTTATGTGTGTTGATGTAACAACGCCGCCGGCTATTTCAATGCTCGCAGAAAAAGGTATCGACAAAGTGTTCGACCCGGAAAGAATCGTTGTAACGCCTGACCATTTTCAGCCGGCCAAAGACATCAAAAGCGCCGAGCTTCACAAACGCCTCGACGAATGGGCAAGGCGCCACAAAATAAAATATTACTACAAGCTCGGCAGGGCCGGCGTCTGTCACGCACTGCTGCCCGAACAGGGACACATTCGGCCCGGCGAAGTTATCGTCGGGCCCGACTCGCACACATGTACCTACGGGGCGTTCGCGGCTTTTAGCACCGGCATCGGCTCAACTGACGTAGCGGCGGCAATTGCGACGGGACAGTTATGGTTCAAGGTCCCGGCTTCAATGAAGTTTGTGCTCAACGGCTCGCTCGGCCACGGCGTCTATAGTAAAGACGTCATCCTTGCCGTCATCGCAAGAATCGGCACCGACGGCGCACTTTACAGAGCGATGGAATTTGTCGGCCCGACCCTGGCAGAGATGTCGAGCGAAGCGAGAATGACCATAACAAACATGGCCATCGAAGCCGGTGCAAAGAGCGGTATTATTGGTTTCGACGAGGTAACAAAGCAATACCTCGATGAGCACCTGAAAGAAAAGACCGATTATACCGTGTATGAATCCGACGAGGATGCCGAATACGTCGGCGTCGAGGAGTTCGACTGTTCAAAAATCGAGCCGATGGTCGCCCTGCCGCATCTGCCGAGCGGTGGTGTCCCCATCGCCGAATGTGCCGGCAAAGAAATGGACCAGGCCTATATCGGAAGCTGCACCAACGGCCGAATCGAGGACCTGCGAATCGTCGCAAAAATCCTCGATGGAAAACAAGTTGCCATTCGTACAATCGTTGTGCCTGCAACGCCGACAATCTGGAAGCAGGCAAAAGACGAAGGCCTGTTCGATATATTCTACGACGCCGGCTGCGTTATAGCCGCACCAACCTGCGGAGCGTGCCTCGGCGGCTTTATGGGCGTTCTGGCCGGAGGCGAAAAGTGCGTCAGCACAACAAACAGAAATTTTGTCGGCCGAATGGGACATCCGGAAAGCGAAGTTTACCTTGCCAGCCCAGCTACCGCCGCCGCTAGCGCCGTAGAAGGGAAGCTTACAGACGCAAGAAAGTACCTTTGAAGAAATTCTAACTTCTAAATTCTAAATCCTAAACAAATTCAAATGACCAAAGCTCAAAATCGAAAACGTTATGATTTGGATGAAAGGACACTTAAGTTTGTAAAGCGGGTCAGGGCTTTTGTTAAGCGAATGAAAAAAACTATAGCTAATGTTGAAGATGGAAAATAACTTTAGCTTGATTTTAACAAAAGTCGCTACACTACTAGAAAAAGAAATTCCATGGAGGACAAAATGATTGATTTCATACACTATATTAGGATTCTATGGAATGATATTCACCACTCACGAAATCAAGAGTGGAAGTTCATAGCAATAATTACGGGTGTTTTTGCCAGCTTATTCGTAGAGTCGCCTTTTGTAGAACTGAAAGTAACAATTGTATGTGTAGGCCTTATAGTGTGTTCATTAGGATTGTATACATCAATTTCTCACTGGATAGTTTTTTACAGCAAGATAAATGTTATTCATAAATGCGAAAAACTAGCTGGAATTAACACAAAATTTTTAAGGGCATCTTTTCCAATACAAGGTGTGGTAGCTTTGTTATATGTTTTACTTGGAAGTGCTCTTGCAGGTTGGTTAGGATGGCTCAAGACGGAGAGTCTAACTGTACTTTACAAGGTTGGCCTATCCCTATTTATTGGTGGTTCCATTCTTGTTTGTATATTTGCGATTTGGATTAGATGGCGGCTGGATAAAGGAAAGTTTAAAAGTCGAATATGGCTGCAAGGGCAGGGCTTGGGTGATCAAGGACTAGGAGTTCCATTTTTTGCAGAGTTAGACAGGGTAACCAGATGTCTTGATTTAATAGGTCAAAAACCTATTAAACTCATTTCAAATACAACTTACGATGACGAAATACCGTGGAAGGATAGTGAATGGTCTTTTAAAAAAGAAAACGGTAAGATTGTTAATAAAAAGCTACTTTTAAATCCTCGAGACTTATTCCAATTTTCGATAGCTAATGAGCAATCTCATCAGGAATTCCATCGGCATAATGAAGTGGCAGAAATCTTCGCCTCACACTCGGAAATGAAGATAGATTACGGCGCTAAGGGTAAAGAAAAGGATATCAAGGTTTCAAAAGGTGTTCTAATCGTGCCTCCAGACATACGTCACAAAGTGCAACTTAATGGACTAACCTTCGTTTTCCAATGCGCCATTGAAGGCGGAATGGTCCAGGATGACAAAGAGGTATCATAAATATAGGAATATGACAATTTGAATGAGGTGAGCAATGAGTATAGCACACGTTTACAAAAGAGACCATATCAATACGGATGAGATTATTCCGGCGAGGTATTTAAATACCGATGACAAAGCTGAGCTGGCAAAGCATTGTCTCGAAGACCTGGATGTAGAGTTTACCAAGAAGGTCAAATCGGGTGATGTGATTGTCGCCGGTGAGAACTTCGGCTGTGGCTCGAGCAGAGAGCATGCCGTCTGGGCTATCCGGGGCGTGGGTGTGCAGAGCGTCATCGCCAAGTCTTTCGCCCGAATCTTCTATCGCAACGCCATCAACAACGGCTTTTATATTATAGAATCACCGGATGCGCTCGAAAAAATCAATGACGGCGACGAGCTCGAGATTGATTACAAAGCCGGCCTGATTAAGAACAAAACAGCCGGCATTGATATTACCTTTAACCCACTGCCTGACTTTGCACTGGAAATTATTGAAGCCGGCGGACTTTTGAACCATATAATAAAAAAACAGAAATAATTCTCTTCCCCTATTTTACAATTAGCGGCGCGAAATATCGCACCCTGCGGTCTAGGGAGTGAGCTAAAGTTGGATGATTTTTTCCATCCACTGGTTTCTCGGTGTACACAAGAGACATCCAGACAAAGAACCGGACAGCACAAGACGAAGCAAAACTTAGGGAAGGATAAAATAAGGTGCTCAAAATAATTGCGGTGTATATTCTGGCAATTGTATTAACGCCCATAATACCAATAGTTAAGAATGTTGTTCTGCTTATAATACCAATGGTTTTTTTGAGAAAGACCATAACGATAATAACACATACGATAATAAACGTGTGCTTAACAATACTCCTTGTTTATATAGTAGTCCGGGTTTGTCACAAACTTGAAGTAAAACCAAGTTTTATAATGTTTACTATTCCAATTCTCCTTGTTGTATTAAGGAGCCTTAAACAAATAACAAAAATTAGAAGCGGTCACAGTATGGCCGAAGCTATCACAAAACGCCTGTCGGCATTGAAAGGGCAAGAGTGTGACCCGAACTACCGAGAACTACTTGTTCGTCGTGAATATGCCAATTTGATTAGCAGTATATCGGGTTTGTTTATTGGCGGGATTTTCTTTCTCCGATAAAAATAAACAAAGTGTTGTATATTATTGTGTTGGGTTAATCATGACTGCACTAAGCAATGAAATAGTATCAGAGTTTTGTAGCCTCTGTAATTTGGCTTACGAATCCTGGCGTCTTCACAAATTATTAATCGATGATAATCCACATTATGATCCTATGAGGCGTGATAAATGTGGCGGATTCTTAGAACGCCTCAGTAGAATTACTCAAGAATACGCGCTACTACAGCTTGTTAAGCTTCACGATCCAGCCGTTCAAAAAAACAGTATCAACCTTACGCTTGAATATGTCATTACTTATGGAGGTTGGGACGAAGAAACTTTATCACAATTGAAAGAGCTGTTCATAAAGTTAGAAAGTTTAGCAAAGAAAATCAGGCCAGCCAGACATAAATTCTTGTCTCATAATGATCTTGAGTCCATATTGAGTAGTGCTGTTCTTGGTCCATTCCAAGAGGGGGCTGACAATGAATACTATAAGGTGCTTCAAGAGTTCGTCAATATTATTCATATCGATACCTATGGTCGCCCGTACCCATTTGACAAGACTGTAGAAAAAGATGTACAGTCAATTTTAGACCATATTCCTTATAAAGAGAAAACGTAAGCAGACGACGGGTGGCAGCCACTGAGCGAGCACAGTGAGCGAAGTGGATGGTATTCAAGCAGGGTAAAATATCCTCTTAAAACAATGGCCAGGTTTCTTTGTCAATTCTGACCGGTTCGTCAACGCCATTCCTCCAGCAATTGTAACTTGAGTAGTACCACTTGCCCGGCTCATCTACGAGGGCTTTTCTTACAGGATTATTATGAATATATTTAACAGAATCTATGAGGGTGTTTTCTTTAATGATGTTCCTGTCATAACCGCCGCCTTTTTGCCAGAACCTGTACTTTCTGTACTGTTGAGCAGTGCTTAACTTTGACAGCTCGGAAGGTTTGTTTTCCTTCAGATATTTTACAGCCTTTCTTGCGGTATCAGTTTTAATATCCTTTAGTATATTGGAAATATTATATTCCTCACCCATTGGGTTTATCAGAAGATGAACATGATCGGGCATGAAGACAAAAGCCCATAAAGAAAATTTATGTTTTTCCCTTGCCCTTTCAATGGACTCAATCAGCCCTTGACATGTTCTTTCAGATAAAAGAAGTTTCTGGTTCCTGTAGCAACTGAACGTAAGCTCATGGGCATGCCCTGGGATGTTGTATCTTTTGCAGGTCTTTCTTGTAAACGGCTCTGTTTCCATTCGAACAGATTATAGCGACATTCTATGTTTCTTGAATGACTTTTTCCATCCACTTCATTCGCTTCGCTCATTCAGTGGCTGCCACCCCTCGCCCATAGATTCTCTTGATAACCAGGTACCTGGAGAGTATAGTATTGGCGGTACTCAGAAAAGCAGAAGCGAGAGACGCTTCGCTCATTCAGTGGCTGCCACCCCTCACCCATAGATTC
>Ga0114923_10003403_pt1 | contig 10731 bp, 7 predicted proteins | sample SumtaG_FD_89578 | JGI IMG/M metagenome (GOLD analysis project Ga0114923, IMG submission 89578) | Deep subsurface microbial communities from Indian Ocean to uncover new lineages of life (NeLLi) - Sumatra_00157 metaG | ecosystem: Environmental > Aquatic > Marine > Oceanic > Sediment | place: near...
AACCTAGAGCAAAACAAAACACACCGAAGCGGAGTAAAGCGGAGTAAACTGCCGCAGCCTCTGGGCATTACAACAGTTACATTTACTCCACTTCGATTTGGAAGTAAAGTAAAGTAAAGTATTTTTCATAGGTTTTTGTATAAGCTGAGTTTTATCGGATGTGTGTCGCTTTTTAGCCGGATAATGGAGGTGAGTTATCGGACGGGATAAAGGATTGTAACGAATGGGCCAATGATAATGAATACGCCGATGCTAGAGCCTCGGCTGATTGTATTGATCACGCCATCTTTAACGCGGCCTTGAGGCCGAGCCAAAGCACGCCGCAAAGACCCACTACTGCGATCCCGACAGCCGCTAAAATGGCCTTGCCTCGGATAGATTCTGCGGTGTGTCGCCAATCACGTAGGTATGAGAGGTCACGTTGAACGGCCAAAGGATGATCCGTATCAAAGCCGAGGCCGGTGAGAGTCTCCTACGGCCTCTTTCATTAGGTCTTTGATTTCGGATTTGGTGAGTGTGATTTTCTTCTCTTCCATGCTATATTATAGGCTCACACTGTGAAAATAGCATAGGCGTCCTCGGCCGACGTGGGTGAGTCCACTCTCAGAATCGTCTCAGTGACTCCAGATAGAGTCAATGAAGTGTTGGTTCTGACCTCGATGGTGTCCCCGGCTGTCACCCCGGCCAACGTCCCGGTTGTTTGGTTCGCCAGGATCACGTTGCCCCAGGTGCCGCCGTTGATCCGAGCCTGGATGAAGCCGGTGGTATTGGCGTGGCCTATGGTGAAGCCATAAGAGCCGGTATCTGGTGCGGTCCAGGCGTTTGAGACAACCTGATTTGCCAGAGCGCCGAAGTTGAAATCACCGCTCAATTCGGCCGAGGTTGTGATGAAATTGTAATCTAATGCATACCTGGCCTCATAGGTCACTGAACTGTAGACGTGGCGTGTCCTGACGGCTATTTGTAACATCGTTGGGATGACCCCGTTTGTGTACCGCAAGATGGTGGTCCTGAACGCGTGGTCTGCGGCCGTGCTTTGCCAGCCGGTGGAGAATAATAGAGTGGGCGTGCCCAGAGGGTCGTTGGTGACTTCCAAGGCATACTCCGTCGTATTGTTGGCCGGAAAGTCCCCGTTGATGGTTGAGGCGTCTGTGTGGTTCTGAGACACCTCATCGTATATACGGAAATCCCGCCGCGTCCAACCGACATCAAAGCCTTTGTCATCCTCGGTGGCTCCGTGTGAGGCGTCCATCGAGATTGGTGAAGGATTCCAGTCAGTACCGTTGACGTTCAAGAATGTAGGACAATACGGCCGTCGCTCTCGGTTGTCCATCGTGAGGGCAATTTGCGTCAGGCCTGCGTCACCCTCTGAAACTATATTGCCGTGAATATCAAACGGCAGCAATCGGATATGGATATTGTAAGTGGTGTTGAAAGACGTAGTTGTCAAGGAGCCCCCCGACATTATCAAATAGACCGGGGCCGTTGCGAGGTGGAAGTGTTGGGCTGAGTCTAATAGCCCTCTATAGCAACCGGTGAGCCGCAAACCACCGGTGATAGCCGTTGCGCCCGTACACCCCACAAACTCATCATTTATTAGGAACAAATTGGTCAAGTCATTCCCGACGTTGAGGGCCGTGGTCTCAAGAATCTCGCTGACGTTCATGCCGGTGAGTACATCAATTGTGCCGTCGTCGTGATCAATAAAAGAATCAAGAGTGCCGACAAACATCATCCCGGCCGTGTCACCCGCGTCGAACATATTACCGGATGGCGTGCCGCTTGAATTACGTTGGCGGATTCTGAAGCCTGTTTCCGCACGTCCCTGGGACACGCCCGAGCACCACACCCGGCCTTCAGACGGCAAGGAGTCACGCCGTGAGATGGCGTATGGAGCCTCAAATGCGATCTGCTCATCTGATGGGAATGGAATGAGATTCTTGTCAGGAGCCACCCACAGTGAAGCATCAGGATCGGCGAATGAAGCCGCCCGCCAGGAGAAAATGTCTTGAACCGCATCCACTATGATATCTGGTGTATCCTTATTACCCACGTCAATACGTACAATCCGCATAGCCAAGTCAGTAATGACCACGCCCTCGATGGTGTAGCTGAGCAGAAAAACCTCACCTTCATAGGCGTCCCAGAAATCCCGGTTGACTTTGAACCGGCCTTTTGATAATGGGTATGAGCTTGAACGCAACTCACGCCACGCAATCTTATTCGCCAGGGTATCATCCTTCACACCCTCAAAGGTCCACACGACAGGCACCACCCGATTTTGGATGCGCATATTCGCACCATCCTGGGCTGGCGCGTAGCTGATGCCATAAGCATTTGCCCGGCGCTTGTAATTGATCTTCACGCTGTTGACGGTTTGGTCCCAGGCCGCTCTTGAGAAGTCGATGACCTCAAGGACGTTATCGTTGTCGGCTGTGCGGAGTCCGACTGTGCTGTAACCGTCACGCGCAAGAACCACTCGCCATTGGCCGGTCTGTGGGTCGATCCTGAACCGGCCGTCAATTTGCCTCTCGATCATTTTGATGAGGTCAGTGATCTTTCGTTGAGAGTTGAGGGTGAAAGAGATTCCGTTGCCTTCATCGTACAAGGTCTCAGCCACGGCTCGGAATTCAGTCTCATTAATATCGGTGCTTGGGTAACCATAGCCGATTTCGGTACTGGTCAATAATTCATACATCATCTCCATTGGGTTACAATCGGCCGAGTTGACTATGGGGTGGGCAGAGCCCAGGCCGGTGGGAAGCCGTTCAACCTCGAATGACCACGGCTTAATTTGTTTCGTCTCACCAATGTATCCGTTTTCAAAACCCCATAGCATTCACCCCGATATGCCGGTGCTAATGGTTGGTGTGTGAAAAGATATGGGTTGATAGATTGCGTTTTCGATCCAGTGTAGAATGCGAAAGTGCCCTTCAAGTCAGGCTGGCTGATGATGATGTCGCCATCGGTGGTTTGATTCCCGGACCAGACCAACTCATCACCAACCCAAATCTTGCGGAGCGCCGCCGGTCCCAAACAAATGCCTAATTGAAAACCGACGTAGTAAGCATGGCCGACAGTGATTGTCTCAGAAGAGAAAACACCCGTCTTGATTTTCTCCTCGATGGGATACGCGCGCAAATCGCCGTACCATAGAACATTGGGCCCCGCTATTTTATCGGTGCCCCAGTTCAAGGCAATCATGCGGCCCTCGGTGGCTGTTGGGAAATTGAATTGATCCAAGGTGGCGGCCTTGGCGTCCTCCATATCCAAATCCGGACGAAGTAATTCACCCACGGCGAACGTGACCACCCACATTATTATCATGAACCAAAACATATTAGACCCCTGTTGCAAAGATGTTTTTCGTCGGCACATAAGGGTGGCCGCCGTAGTTGATTCGATTGGCGAATTTGCTATTACAAATACCGATGTTGCGGGCACACCCGGCGAAAACGTCAAGAGTCACCCCCACCACATCAGCGTAAAACGGCAACGACAAAATACACTCGTCAACGCTCTGGGTCAGAATGAGTCGATAATCCAGAATACCATAAGAGGCAAAGCCGCCAGTGGCCCACCCATCACCCTTGGCCGCGTTCAGACCTTGAACCGTGATGACGTTTCCGACAACACTTGTAATTAGACCCGTGTGCTTGAAAGAGCCGGATGAGACTTTACAATCAGCATCGTACAAAACATTATTGCATGCAGCCTGGTATGTCCGCTGTGGTATTTCCTTATCAAATGCCTCGCTCACAGGCACAACGGACAGTATAGACTCCGACATGTCTTTGGTGAAGGCCACGGATCGAACCACGCCCTTGTAAACCACCCGAACATCGGTGTCATCCGCTCGATGAAAACTAAATACAGTCAACGTTCCAAGTTGCCCAGGAGCAATGGTTGTGAATTGCTTTGAGAAGTCGTGGTCACCCGGCAAGGTGATTGTTAAGTGTTCCTGGCCGGTTGCGATCCGGCCCCGGCTGACGATTGTTTTGAAATAATCATCGCCGCTGTAGGTGAGAACCGCGGCAATGTCGTCGTGCATTCTATAGATGTCCGAGCCGATGGCCAAGGAATACAACTCAATCCGGCTCCCATTCTCCAGGGATGTTTCAAGTGCATCAAACGTCATCTTCAGTTACCTCAAGGGTGGGCACCGTGCAATAGGCCACGCCGTTTGCGGTGATATGGTTGATCACTATGTCGTCCGTATCAAACCGAGCCTTTTCAATAAACTCGCACCGCTCTATATCTGCCGGCTCTATATTATAAGGCCAAACCGTGTCAACAGTCAATTGTTCTTCTGATAGACTGACCTCTGAACTGTTTTGAATTGTCCGAGTCAAGATGGTTCCATCCTTGAGGTGCATACGAAAAACCTGCCGCGGCCATCGGTCGTTTACGTTATTGGTGTAACCGATATTGTCCATCGTGAATACGCTGTTGGAGACTATCAGCGTGGTGTTGGGCACCAAATCCTTACTGAACGTCGGAATGTAGAATGAGACTTGGCGGCCCCTCAAGAAATGCAGCATCTGCCGTAATTCCCACGCTGCCTGGCGTGTGTTCGTCTTGAAGCCTTTTCGACTGTGCCGGAGTGCTCGTGTCTGGAGGGCAAATTGGGTTCGATCCCCATATGAATTATCCAACACGTACACCTTTGTTCTAAGCGCCTCTTGAATTTGACTGCCTGGTAGATAATTGGGGTCATCAAAGAATGTCTTGCTGTTGTAGGTACTGAAGGCCGAGTCGTCAGCAATATCGTTGGGTGTGGGGTCAATATGGAAATTGACGTTGAGTGTTTGGTCGTTATAAACTGCCTTAGACATAGGCGTTTGCGGAGCCGCAAAACCCGTCATGAGAGGCATCACCTGCGTATTCACCACGTGAGCCGTCGCCAGGCCCGATTCAAAGGTGATTGTGGTGGCCGTGAGTGAGTCGATTTTAAGTGCGTCAAGATTATATTTGTCTGTGAACACAACCGCATAGCCGCCCACATAGAAATTGCTGTACGCCGTAGTACCTACGTTGATTGTCAAATCGTCAATAGCACCGGCCGATGTTAAGTAGGCCGGTTCATGCCAGGCTGGAACAGCTAGTAATTTTGCTTGCCGATCAAACAGAATAGTCTCGGCCTGTTTCCGATCCTCTTTGATTCGGAACTCAAACACTCCTCTTGGCACCGCTCTATTTGCGATCCGCTGCTCACCGGCGCTTGTGGCCGGTAGAATCTTGGTTTGCCAAATGAGGTGCTCTTTCAACGGGGCCTCGGGCCGAATAGGAAAGAGGACAATGCGTGATCCGATGATGTAGACGGTGTACGTCTCACCGGTGGATAGAGTAAAACCATAATCACCATCAATCACTAAATCACCCTGCTGTAATACCTTGATGGTGAACGACAGGCCGTCTTGAGAGGCAATATTGAACGGCGCAGTTGGTACACCAACCACTGTGAAACCAACCCCGAGATTGTCGGTGATGGAAGCCACGGTGATGGGCTCCTGCCGATCCGCATTATATAATTCGCATTGAATCGTCTGCTCTGTGACCAGGTTGCCTACGTCCTGAACTATACGCGGCAACAGATGCGCAATTTCAAACCAGGGTGTCTCGATGTTGTCAACGATACCAGCGCCATTGAATTGATTCTCATCAGCAGCCGCCGGCTCATTTTGTTCGTGATCCCCGTCACCGATTGGGGTGTCCATAATCCGGGGCACCATAATGGACCAATCTTTGTTAGCACCGTTATTACATCCTGGGTCCCAACCTGGTTGAATAGGCGTCAACGGCAAGGCCTGTAAACTACCCATGTGGAAAAAGTTTGAGACCGAGGGCACCACTATAATTCCGCCCACACCTGATAGAGTGGTGGCGCCCTGGTGGACTGTGATCCTGGGGAGAATGATCATACTGCCCTCACCCGACAGAGTGGCTTCAATCGAAGTAGGGCCGGATGGTAGGTCTATTGTTGGATGATCCCCGCTTGCGTAGCTGGGTGAATTGTTCTCGGTGAGATTGGTGCCGCCCACCTCGGTGGTATTGTCGTCAAACAGTGTCCAATAGTCTAATAGGTTGCCGGCGTCTACGTCTTGCGGGTTGGTGCCGCCCGCCAATAAGATTGCGTTGGCATCGCTCACGGCCGAGCCATAAAAAGCCACCTCGGCAATATTGCCAGCAAAATGAAGACTGGGGCTGCTACGAAAGCGAGCGCCTATGGAAACATAATTATTGCTTTGTGCTGATTGGCCGCCCACGTTGGTTCCCTTGGAGGCCCCATCCAACAATACACGTCGGTCATTGATACCAGCGAACACTACCAAGCCATGGTGCCAGGTATCGTTTTGAGGAAACGGTGATACAGAATAGGCCAATTGCCAAGAGGAGAGATAACTGGCCGCCGCAATGGGATCGTTCGCCGCGTCCGACCGAAGCTGTGCTGTATTTTGGCTGTTGGAAGTCCCGCTGTCGTTGGAGACAATAGCCTTGACACCCTGATCCACATCGGCCGTCTTGAACCAAAAAGACATTGAGAATGGATAAGCCGCTTTGGGCGTGGCCACATCCAAAAATTGATTTGTCCCATTGAGAATAACAGACATAAATTACCTCAATCCAAATCACAAATGCAATCGCCCGCGTCAAACTGAAGTATGGTGCCGGTGATAACTTCAACATCACTCAACGACAATTCGGCGAATGAGACTGTTGCAATAAGATTGCCCGAGGTCAAGGCGTCGAAAAATGCAATGTGAGTGACGGTCCCTTGACTGCCGGTTGCTTGATCAAAAGTGATATCGTTATCATTGCTGACTTCCTGGGCATCAACTCCAACCGACGTCAGAGTCCAAGCACCAAAAGCCTCACGCGCGTAGCCATTCCCAGTTATCTCGGTGAATGAACTCTCGGTGGCCGCCGTACCATAGGCCACATAAATAGTCTTGGTGGTGAATAGATAATCCAGCAAAAAGTTTTCACAGTAATTAGAGAAGCTCATTATGTCACCTTTTTATAAATGATGCCTGCATTTCGGCTCTCTTGATTATCTCCGCCAATGTTGGACTTGCGGACCATAGGAAAAGCCATCCAAGTATCCGAGCCAACCGTCAACGCCTGAGCCGCATCAATTCCGTGAAGGTGGATGTGACCGACGTGGGGCATCACCCCAAGTAAATACCAACCATGATCGCCAGTTCCTCGGCCGTCATAATAGAACAACTCCATTGGAATTATGGGGATGAAGCCGTTGGCCAGATCAGGCAAGAATCGACCAAACTGCGCCAAGGCAGGACCACCCCGACAACCACCGCCAATGCGGACACGAGGGTTGCCGGCCCGATCCAATCTGACTTCACTATCAGATAGAAGACGGCTGACGGCATGACCCCACTTGCTGGCTGAGTCCTGAAGAAACAAACCCTCAACATGAAGAGTGCCGCCCGCGTCATTATTATTGGTGCCGTAGTATGTTTGCTCCTGATACAAGAGATTGTCCATCAAGACGGTATGGGCAGTGCTATCAGGAGTGTCGTATACATTGAAAGGCGAGGAGCCGCCCCAATGCCATAGATGGCCCGCACACCAAGCGCCGCCGGTCCATGTCCCGGTCTTATTGATATAGCCAAATCCAAAATGGCGATAAAGCCCAGGGGAGAATTCGAGCACGATGTATATGACATACGGACTGGTGTGCGCAAAGAAATGATAGGCTGTGAATGGTCCGGCCCCGGTCCTGCTGACTTGTCGGCCACGGTCGATGTTGGTGGGAAGATCACTGCTCCCATTGCCGGAATCATTGGCTTGGAGCCACGGTGTTTCGGCCGATCTGCCCGAATAGCCGAGCGCCTGATACATGGCAATAGTGTTCACATTGTCCCAATGAAATGAGACGTAGATGTTGTTGGCCGATCTGCTCAACGATAAATGCCGATTGGTGCCGTTGTGATATTCGGTTGTGAAGCCGTTGGCCGCCGCAAACGTATTGAGCTTGCTCATGAGGTCCGTGTGGTCGGTGGCCGAGCCTGTTTCATAAGCCATATCAATTCTCCCTCATCGCAAAGAAGTAATTGCGGTTGGACTTGGTGCAATTCTGGAAGCACCTATACGCTGCCCCATTCACCCAAATCTGATCCTCTGCATTGACGTCCCCATCGGGATTGATGGCGAAAATGCCGTTCAAATTCCCATACAATTGAATTATACCGTCAACCGTAGATAAGACACAGGGCACTAATATAAATTCATCATTGACCCTTCTCAACTCATCCAGTCCGGCTGAAATAGTGAGTTGTTCTTTGAACATTTCCCGCCAATTATAATTACTCGGGCTGTACCAATTATTCGGCGCGGCATTCACAGGATATGAGGTGCCCCCGGATGGCGAAATATTGATGGCCTCACCGTATACATATGACGGGTTGCCGCTGGATTCCTCCCAGTTAGCTATTTGATATAGATTGCCGTCAGACCACCGCAACCAACCCGGTCCTGGGTACGTGCTTGAGCCGATGGCTTTGGCTCCTGGATTGTTCATACCGGCGAAATCAACACCGCCGTAGGTGTAGGGATGCTCTTGTGTGAGACAGCCCAGGATCACTTGTGGGTATCCCCATTCGGCGTCCGTCAAGAATGTATCGGGTGCCCCGAGGTACATATTGGGATAAACTGATGCCACCTTGAACATCCCGGCGACACGTTCATCCTGGACGCTGATCCAATAATTAATGGTGGCCGGACTGCTTCCACCTGACAATGGGAGATACGTGCCCTTGGTGGCTGTGGCCGCTGACGATCCTGGATGTTGATCCCAAGGTATGGAGACGGAGTTGAAGCCGGTGAAGCCGGTGCATTGAAGTGTGTAGGCGTCCTCAGGTATCGTATCCTTATGAGCACGCCAACCGATGTATTGGTCTGATGTGGTGTTGTGGATCATGAGAGACTTCCATTCCTCAACGGAGTCATCCCAGGTCACCGTCAAGGTGAGGCCCGAGCCAGTGCCCCCGGATGTGGCGGCCGGATTGCCTGGTGTGGTGACATAGTCCCCGGCCGAATATACCGACACAGCCGTAGGCACACCACCCGATTCTGAATCAATATTCACCACAGTGGCCTCGGTGAATGATCCCCCAACCACCGTGACTTTGTCGTCCTCGGTGTAGCCGGTCCCCGCCACGCTGATGATAGCCGCTGTTGCCTCTTCAGATACGTAATTGACTTTGGTCTCCCAGGCTGTATCCGTATAGGTGAGATTAAACTCGGCCCCCACGCCCGACCCAGACGTGGTGTTCTGGGCAACAGGGTTTGTGGCCTGTGTGGTGTAAACCCCGGCGTCAGCAATATGACAGGCAGTGATGATTCCGGTGCCTGCGGTGAACGTAAAATCAATTGTACAGCCGGTCCCGGCCCCATCTGAAGTGGTGACTACTGGATTGGTGGGTTGAGCTGAGGCAACACCCGGATTTTTGATGAGAATAGTAGCCACAGCCGATCCCGACAGGGTCAATACCTCAAGCTCAGGAGCCACGGTATAAGTGCCGGTGGTCGGCACCAGTGAGTCGCCAATACCATAGCCGGTGCCCCCGGTGTTGACGGCCGCCACAGTGATGTAATCCCCGCTGGTGGCGCCTCTCACCATCAATTCCGGTTCATGATTCTTGGTACCCCCGGCTAGTGAGATTGTATCGCCAAGTGCGTATCCGGTGCCGCCGTCTTGAACAGTGACGGCTGAGACGTGATCATCCTGGACCAACTTATTGAGGATGGTCAGCATGTCGTGATAATCGGTGGCTGTGCCCTTGAAGAATGCCATTGTTAATATGCTCCTCTTGATATTTTGCCGTTGGTCTCAACAATAATCCGCTCACCCTCGGTGCTGGCCATCGCAGCCAAAGCCTCTTCTTTGCTGGACACCAAAATCACAGTCACCGGAGTGGGGCCCCTGCCGCCGCCCTTTTCGCCGACAGCCTTGGCAATCTTTTCATTGGGGATAATTTGCCCAGGAACAGACGGTGCGAATAGTTCAACACCCTCTTCACCAACGGGGTATATGGTGCCGGGGGCAACGTCGCCGCCATCGGCTTTCCCGCCACCAAGACTACCAGCACCAGGAGCGCCGCCGCCGCTAAAGGCTTCAAGGGCCTTGACAATGAGCAACTTAATAATAAGCCGCGTCAAGTCCGCCAACATGCTATCGACCATGGCGCTGAAATCAATCTTGCCCGTCTTGACGAAATCAACCAAGGCATCTTCAGCCGAGTTGAAGGCATTGACCATGGCTGTCTCAACTGAAGTCGCCAGGTCCGTCACCTGATCGCCAATTGCATTAAGGCCCCGTTGCCAACCCGCTGAGATAGTGGTCTGAGACTCAAGCGCCTGATCCTGAAGCAGTTTGTATGCCTCGGCCGCTTGTTCCAGTGATATGTTACCCGCGTCAATTTGCCGGTTCAACTCTTCCTGAGCAGCCGCTAAATCAACCTCAGTGCCCCTCAGCTCATCCACAGCAGCAGAGACCTGTTGAACAGTTTGAAGCCGTCTCAATTCTTGCTCTATTAGTACCAACTCACCCTCACCGAGCACAGCGGCCTCTTCAGCCAATTTGTTCTCAATTTTCTTCAGGTTGTTGGCAATTTCCCTTTCAGCACTAGACATCCTCAACAGATCAATCTCTTCTCGGAGTCTATTCAAGACACCTTGCAAAGCTGGCGACTGATCCGGTGGCGTGGG
>Ga0114923_10003404_pt1 | contig 10728 bp, 9 predicted proteins | sample SumtaG_FD_89578 | JGI IMG/M metagenome (GOLD analysis project Ga0114923, IMG submission 89578) | Deep subsurface microbial communities from Indian Ocean to uncover new lineages of life (NeLLi) - Sumatra_00157 metaG | ecosystem: Environmental > Aquatic > Marine > Oceanic > Sediment | place: near...
CCGCCAAGATCAAATAAGTCTTCTAAAAAAGTCATCATACTCTCCGATAAGCGCTAAAATAGCTTAGAAGTGGTTCCAAAACCCCATCTGAGGCCCAATGGCTGCGTTGTTCCGCGGATTGAAATGCTCACGTACTTGCGTGTACGCTCCGCTTTCAGTCCGCGGGACGCCTTGCCCTTGAACCTGATCTGAGGTTTTGAAACCACTTCTAGTTAAAGGCGTGGAAATGCTTATCAAAATGTGTCTCCAATATTTTGGAATAGGCCTCCTCATGGAGACGCAACGTCTCAAAGAAGGGTGCTCGTAAAGGCGGATGGTTTATGACGGAGCCATACGTGACGTGCAGCACTTCCCGGGCATGGAAATTTTCGAGCAAATTGGGTAATTCTTTATCGGATAAGGTTTTGAGATCCGGTATTTGGGAAACTTCGGCAGAAACATGGTAACTCGCACGATCCGAAGGATAGCGATCGACAGCATAATTAACAATCTCCCTGAAAAGATCCGGGTTAAATTCCGAAACCGTTCTGAGTGCTTCTATATAGCTGGTGCCGGCTGTTTTGAGATGAATCAGCTCACCCGCCAGCCGGGCTGCCACAGGGTAAATGCTGAATTTATCCGACCCGGAGTGAATACTCAGTTTGTAAGGACCCAACGCCTGCGCCACGGTGATATGTTGTTCAAAAGATTTTTCGAATTCCGTCAGGTCACCGATATAATCTACCCCTTTTTCGAAGGTCCCCACATATCGCGGGGCCAGGCTTACCCACTTAATACCCAGCCGTTTGAGCTCACTAGCAATGTAAATGTGTTCCGCAATCGTCGTTACCGACTCGGTTTCATCCACACTTATCTCCAGTTCAAAGGGTCGACCGTTCATTCGTTCAACCAGGTGACGATAGATAGCGCTTGTATAGGCTATCACGCGTCCATACTTGACCGCAGCCCGCTTCAGTTCTTCTTCAGTGATTTGCAAGCTGAAATTCTTTAAGTCAATTCGTTTCCCCATCAATGTGCGTTTCAAATCAGCCGGTGTGCTTTCCAGTAAATCCCATGGCAATGCCTCAATCTTTTGATGTAAAGATTCATGCGAAGCAGTTATGGCGCTATCATCTACATAATCACCCGGATCAATGGTATAGAAAGTGTAACCTGCGGCCACAAAGGCATCAACATCGGCAGTCGTTTTTAAGTGGTCGGCGTCGGCTCCGAATCCATCGCGCCAACCTTCTTGAAAAACTCCCCACATGGCATCGTCCATAACTGTTTGAGGCGGACGGCCAGTGCGCTCATTTTCACGGACCGACTGCTGGGCAAATATGGGGGAAAGTTGGGTCTTGCGGATGGAGCGAATATGACCCGGGGTGGCTAACCCAAGCCGGTCGCCGCAGCCGGCCGATTTTTTCAATCCGATTGTCTGGGCATTTAAAAAGGACAGTATCCTCCGCAGATGAGCAGCATTTTGGGAAGAGGTCGCAGCGATGGTCGTGTTGACGCTAAGTTTGTCAATGGTGGACGATTTTTGTTGGCCCTCAAATTGAGTGCTCATATTTTTATTTGGAGAAACGATTCCGAGATATTTGTCACCGTTTCGCCGTCCCAGAAAAAAAACCGCCTGATTTATGAACACAATAGACTGCGGATAAACATGCATATGTGTCAGATTATTCAACAGGTCATCCGCCAACTGGCGTGCTTTATCGGTTGGTAATGGTGGAATGAGGTGGTTACTGTTAAGATTTTTAAGCAGCAGGTTATTCATGGTCGTAACCTCCTAAAAAATCAGACCAGCCGCTTTTTATACCGCTTTCCATAATAATGTTCCGAGATACGGAAGTGCGGCATAAGGGGTTGTAGAAAAAAACGTTTGAATACCGCAACGTTTTTTTGACAACCACTATAGGTCGCCAAAACGGCTGCAAGATTTTTTCGTCCTTCTTTGCTATCAATGATTATTGGCTTATTTCATAATTAACTCCGGCAGCCAGAGAGATATCTGCGGGATATACGTGATCGCCATCAGGGCAATGAACATAAATATGTAAAATGGAATCATGGGGCGCACCATGTCTTCGATGCGAATTCGCCCAATGGCGCAGCCGACAAAAAGGGTTGAGCCCACCGGCGGTGTCAGCAATCCCATACCCAGGTTAAGCATCATTACGATGCCGAACTGGTGCGGATCCATGCCGAAACTGGCGACGACCGGCAGCAGAATCGGGGTGGTGATGAGAATCAGAGGCGCCATGTCCATGATCATTCCCAGCCCCAGGAGGATGGCATTGATCATGAGAAAAATCACATATCGATTATCGGTTAACGTGATGAGCGACTCGGTAACAATTCGCGGAATATCCAGTCGCGTCATCATATATCCGTAAGCGCTGGAAGTGGTGATCAGGGCGGCCACGATCGCTATGGTTTTCAGCGATTCAAAAAGAACGACATGCAATTTCTTCAGGCCCATTTCACGGTATACCAGCGTGGTTACGACAAAGGCATACGCCACCGCAATGGCCGAGGATTCGGTGGCGGTAAAAATGCCGGATACCACACCGCCGATGATAATCACGGCGGTGATCAACCCCAGCATGCCGTCCATCACCGTATAAAGGGCTTCGCGCAGGGATACGGGTCTCTCTTTAGGGTACTTGCGCTTGACGGCCAGATAAAATGAAATAACCATCAGAGCAATCCCCAGGAAAACCCCCGGTACCACCCCTGCCAGAAACAGTTTGCCGATGGAGAGCGAAAACTGCTTGGATACACCGTCGATCGTCACGGTGACCCAGCCGGCGGCCAGGGCATAGATAATCACATTGTGGCTGGGCGGAATGATGACGCCCTGCACCGATGAGGAGATGGTTACCGCCACGGAGTAATCATTGTCATATCCCGCTTTTTTCATCATCGGGATCATTATCGAACCGATGGATGAGGTGTCGGCAACCGAGGAACCGGATATGCCCCCAAAAAACATGGAGGCCATCACATTGACCATGGCCAGCCCGCCACGAATCCGCCCGATGAAGACATTCGACATGGCGATCATTTTCTGGGATATTCCGCCGTATCCCATCAGCTGACCGGCCAGAATGAAGAACGGGATGGCCATCAAAGAAAAGGAGTCAAGGCCTTTGGTCATCTGCTGGAAGACGATCATCAACGGCAGATCAAGATGCCAGGCCGTTAAGACAGAGGCCATTCCTAAAGCGAATGCAACCGGCACGCTAATGGCTAAAAGCGCAAAAAAAGTCCCAACAAGAATTGTAATTCCGACAACATCTGCTTCCATAGATCTTAATAAGCTATTCGTTCAGTAATTGATCCTGTTTCAGGAATTCGGCGTATGATTGAAAAATAAATTCCAGTGAATTGTATACCAGCATCAAGCCGGATATCGGAAGGACCACATATTCGACGGCACTCGGAATCTTTGTTGCCGGCAGGGTAGACATGGCCATAAATTCGGTGAGCTCAATTCCATAGACAATCATCATCAGGCCGAATGCGGCAATTAACAGATATATACAGCGGGATATTCGGTACTGTGCCCTTGGGGGAAACATTCTGAAAATATATTCGATTCCGATGTGAAGTTTGTGTTTGACACCGATGGGGATGGCCAGAATACCGAACCAGATCATCAGCACAATGGCGATTTCCTCCGACCAGGACGGGGACCTGTTGAAACCGAAACGCAGCAAGACCTGATAACAGATGATCACGACCATCGCCATCAGCATTCCCATGGAAAGAAATTCGAGAATTTTTTCAATAATGGAGAATATCGCCCGGAATATCTGCCATACGGATTGTAACATTTTGCTAAGATTGGGTAGAAGAAGATGCCATCGAAGAAGATGACATCTTCTCCCTCATCTGTTAGGGATTACTGCTGGTCACCAATTTCTTTGATGATCGCTTTGTGTTTCTGGCCATAGGTATCATAAAGCGCCTGGACGGCTTTCTGGAAGCCGGCTTTAGCATCCGGTGTCAGCTCGGTGATGATGTTGCCGTTGGCCACCACCTTTTTCTTGGAGTTTTCAACCCGCTCGAGCCATTTCTGGATCACGAATTCCTGGGTGTCTTTGGCCGCCTGCATAATCAGTTTGATCTGATCCGGTTTCAGTTTTTTATCGAAGGCAATTTTGGATGCCACCAGAATTTCAGGCACCCGGGTGTGCTCATCGAGGGTGTAGTATTTGGCCACTTCATAGTGTCCGGTGGACTCATAGGAGGGCCAGTTGTTTTCCGCTCCTTCGATTACACCCTTGCTGATGGCATCGTAGACTTCCCCGAAGGCAATCGGCGTGGCATTCGCGCCCATGGTGTTGACCAGATCGATCATCAGTTTACTTTTCTGAACCCGGATCTTCAGGCCTTTCAAATCCGCCACGGTTTTGATCTCCCGTTTCGAATTGTAAAACGAACGCGCACCGGATTCGTAATAGGCAAGACCATAAAATTTATAGTTCTCGACATCCTTTAAAAGCCGCTGACCGGTAGAACCGTTGAGAACTTTCCACTCGTGGTTCCGGCTGCTCCAGATGTAAGGCAGACCGAAAGCCTCAAGGGCAGGTACGAATTCCGTTACCGGAGAGATACTGATTCTGGCCATGTCCAGAGCACCAAACTGTACCTGTTCAACGACCTTTTTCTCGCCTTTGCCCAGTTGGCCGCCGAATTTGACATCGATGATGATCTGGCCGTTGGAGCGCTGTTTTACCAGTTCGGCAAATTTAAACAGGCCTTCAGTGGTGGGATAATCTTTCGGATGAATTTCGGCAACAGTAAGCTTTACGGGTCCCGCCGAAGTTCCTATCGGAATCATAAATAGGAACGTCGCCGCCAGTAGGATAAAAAATACCTTTTTCATAATACCCCCTTTCTATGCTTCTATGTTCGTAACCAAAACTCCAGCCTATTACTCGCAATCAAGGAGTTTAACTATTACTATGTATGACAACATAGAACAATCCTCCTCTATCACCCCCTTTCTACTTCAGGATTAATCATCATCCAGCGACCTTGGGCCGCTATCACAGTTGGCTAAAATTTTTGCAATATCTGGATTATTCTATATCTGTGGAGCTATTGAATTCCGTCTCAGTTTCCAGGATAAAAAAAGCAGATTTTTTAATTTGGGATGCTTTCTTTGTGCCAAGAGGTTTTTGAATTCCTCGTTTTATTCATCCGACCTCGGCATTTTGGTAATATCTAAAAAATCTGCGATTCAGGATTAAGCCTTGATCAGCGGATTCCACTTTCGCGTAGCAAAAGATTCGATTTCAAAACTGCTTAGGGAGTATTTCATAGATTGATGACTAGAAGAAATAACTTTATTCATTGACTGAATAAAGTTTTTATTCAGCTGTATAAAAAAAAATGCTCCTTGTCAACTCTTTTTGTTTGCAAAAAAATGGATTTAAGATCCTATCAAAGTGAAGCTCCCCGCGGCAAGCCGCGGGGGATTCTGCTGAGGATTCGCTAATATAATATTTACTATTAGTTAAACGTTAATCCGCCAGAAGGTTTCCTTCGCAGCGTTTTTAGGTTGACTTTATACTGAAAAAAAATTAGTTAATTTATTGATAAAATTAATAGCCCTCCATTAGACCTGTGAGTTTCAATTAACAACCGACAACCTTTAGATTTCGCTTCTTGGATCGAATCATGGCTGTAGCAGACAAAAAGTTAATGCGCGCAATCAACCGCTTTAAAATCCTCCATACGATTCGAGCCCATAAACTGATTTCACGAGTTGATATTACAAAATCAACAGGATTGAGCCAAGCAACCGTAACCGGAATAACAGCCAGTCTGATAGACGAGGGACTACTTCTTGAAAAGAAACCGGGAGAATCTGACGGTGGACGACCTCCCATCCTGCTAGCCTTGAATCCCGATGGGGCATATGCAGTCGGTGTATATCTTTCAATATCCCAGATAAATGTTGTGATCATCAATCTTGAGGCCACAATTCTAGCATCTTATGAGATGCCCTTAAGAAAGCAAAATTACGCTCCCGAAACTATCGCAGACAAGATTGTACAAGCTGTCCAGGAGTGTATGTGGCAAGCCAATTTTTCCCGGAACGAGATAAGCGGCATCGGTATCGGATTACCAGGCCTTGTTGCTCCCCACACAGGTTTGATTCGTTTTCTTCCCAATTATCAATGGGAAAAGGTGAACCTCCACGATATGGTCCAAAAAAAAATTGACCATCCCACTTACATTGAAAATAGTGCCAATTCTTTAACGCTCGCTGAGCAGTGGTTTGGAGAAGGCCGAGGAGTTGATAACTTTATTGTCGTTACTCTGGAATATGGAGTTGGTATGGGAATTATTATCAATGGCCAGCTTTATCGCGGCCATAAAGGAACTGCAGGCGAATTTGGTCATACAACGGTTGATCCTGACGGACCGCTCTGTCGTTGTGGGAAAAAAGGGTGCATAGAAGCCATTGTCGGCAATAATGCGATCCTGCGCAAGGCTGAGGCAGCAGCTCAAAAAGACGAATGGAAGCCGAATAACCCGGATGACATTACGATTGAAGAGGTTATTTTAGCAGCCAGACAAGGGGCACCTTACCTCCGAAATATTTTTGCACAAGCAGGACGGGTACTTGGCATTGGCCTTTCGAATCTCATCCGAATTTTTAATCCCGCTAAGATCATTATCTCAGGCAGAGGCGTGAAGGCCGGAGATTTACTTTTTGATTCCATGTACAAAACCATTCCCCAACATATTTCCAGCAGGACAAACGGTGATACTGAAATTGTGATTAAAAGTTGGAATCAAAATGCTTATGCACGAGGCTCAGGAACAGTTGTTTTACAGGAAATTTATAAATCTCCTGCCAACCAGGTCGTGCCGATAATATAACGCAGAGATTTGGATTGACCCGGTTAAGCATCGGACATCTAAAATAAAGGAGACACCTATGGGGGCGGTAAAGCAAGCCGAATTAACACCGGAAGTCATCGCCCAGAGACGCACGCGCTACCTTGCACACACTGACAATTTGATGATGGCCGTCATCGATTTCAATGATGGTCCGACGTCAAAGCCGGATCCGCCTCACTCGCACCCCCATGAACAAATCTCATATGTGGCCTCGGGTGAGATCAACTTTTTTCTCGACAATGAGCCCGTCCGCCTGGGACCGGGCGATCTGTTTACGGTACCGGCGAATGTGCCCCATGCGGTGCAATTGCTCAGCGAGTATGTCCGCCTCATTGATTCATTCACTCCGATTCGAGAAGAATTTCTGAAATAGATCCAGCCACCGGCAAAGGCAAAGTCCCTGAGGCCCATGAGGATTGGTGATACAGTGTATGCTTTTAAATTAAACGCCTCCCGCCTGGATATCGGCAGTATCGATTCCTCCCGTGAAGCGCGAGAAGCTTTAATCAAACAACAGACTTAATTTTTGAGCCAAAAAAATGTATCTAGAAGAAAGGGGGGAAATATGGAAATTAGAAATGCCATTCATCCTGAACATGCCGCCTTATTCGATACCGAAGAATTGCGTGAGCAATTCTTAATCCAAGACCTGTTCAAGCCGGATGAGATCAAACTGGTGTACAGCTATTTTGATCGACTGATCGTCGGTGGTGTTTGCCTGGTGAACCCTTTAGCACTTGTGGTTGATGAAAACATCATCGGGGCACACTACCTTCTGGAAAGACGCGAACTGGGGTTGATCAATATCGGCGGTCCAAGTGTGGTCTCGGTTGACGGAGAAAAATATACCCTCGACTTTAAAGACGGGCTATACATTGGTATGGGCGCAAAGGAGCTGGAATTTTCAAGTGCCGCTGACAACCCGGCAAAGTTTTATTTAAATTGCGCACCGGCGCACACAGGCTATCCTACTGCAAAAATAGCCTTCAACGAGGCCGAACCCATCGAGCTGGGAGAGATGGAACAAAGTAATAAAAGGACCATTCGCAAGTATATCCATCCGGATGGGGTAAAAAGTTGTCAGCTCGTCATGGGTATGACAAGCCTGGAAACTGGCTGTGTTTGGAATACAATGCCCGTGCACACCCACCCGCGACGGATGGAAGCCTACTTTTACTTTGGGTTGACCGACGAAGAGGTTGTCTTTCATTTCATGGGTGAACCCTCTGAGACACGCCACATTGTTGTCCGCAATGAAGAAGCTGTGCTTTCACCAAGCTGGTCCATTCACTCCGGAGCCGGTATCAGCAGCTACAACTTTATCTGGGGCATGGTCGGCGAGAATCAAACCTTTACCGATATGGATGCCGTACCGATGGCAGCTTTGAAGTAACGTACCTTCTATCTAATTTGGAAAAGCGGTGGTCGCAATAATACTTTGGGCTAATGTTATTGGGAGTTGTTCCTTATGATCCTTGATCGTTTCAATTTATCCGGAAAAGTAGCCATTGTTACCGGCAGCAGCACCGGACTTGGTGAGGCAATGGCATACGGCCTGGCCGAGGCCGGGGCCGATATTGTCGGCGTATACAACAAAGACGTTCCTGAAAATCAGGCAAAGATCGAAGCCATGGGCCGTCGGTTTTTGGGCATCCAGGCCAACCTTGCGAGCATTGAGCCGATCGACGGGATCGTCAAAAAGGCTGTCGAGGTGTTTGGTAGAATCGACATCCTGGTGAACAATGCCGGGATCATTATCAGAAATAAATCGGTTGATTTCACTGAAGCAGAGTGGGACGATGTCATCAACATCAACCTCAAATCTTTATTTTTTCTGTCTCAAGCAGTAGCCCGGCAGTTTATCAGCCAGAAAACCGGAGGGAAGATCATCAATATCGCCTCTCTGCTCTCTTTCCAAGGCGGGATTTTGGTGCCTTCTTATACAGCCAGTAAAAGTGGGGTGATGGGGCTTACCCGGCTACTGGGCGCCGAATGGGCCGCCCAGAATATCAATGTAAATGCCATCGCGCCGGGATATATGGCAACCCGCAATACCCAGCCGCTTCAGAACGATCCGGTCAGGAACAAGCAGATACTGGAACGGATACCTGCTGGCCGATGGGGGAAACCAGATGAGCTGCAAGGCGCAGTTGTCTATCTGGCTTCGCAAGCATCAAATTATGTAAATGGTTATACGCTGGCCGTTGATGGTGGTTGGCTGGCTCGCTGATGAAACCTTGACTATTGCTTACCTGCTTTCATGGGAGGCACCGATTGCATAGCCTCAATTGATATGGTGGAGCAAGTCATTCTTGCATTAATTTGCCCTAGAAGTTGTTTCAAAGCCTCAGATCAGGTTCAAGGGCAAGGCGCAGGCCGATCGAGAAAGCGCAGCATACATGGGGGTATGTGAGCATTTATCGGAGGCCTGCAACGCAGCCATTGGGCCTAAGATGGGGGTTTGAAACAACTTCTAAACATTAAACCATCAGACCTCCAGCACCGGCACCTCCATCCAGCATTTCTTTTTCCATGACTCGGTGGCTTTTTCCGCCAGTTGCACGCCTTTTGCCCCTTCCAATAGATTCCACCGAAAAGGCTCGTCGCGTACCACGTGTCGCAGAAATAACTCCCACTCGGCCTTGAACGCATTGTCGTATTCTTCCTGTTCGGGCACTGCGGACCAATCGTCGAGATAGCTGGTTTTCCGCACGATATCGGGATTCCATACGGGTTTGGGCGTGTTGTCGTAATTTTGAATGTAACATTCGCGCAAACCGACCAACGCAGAGCCTTTCGTGCCGTCTACCTGCAGGGTCAGCAGATCATCGCGTCTCACGCGCGTGGCCCACGAGGAGTTAAAATGGGCAATCACGCCTCCTTCCAATTCAAAAGTGGCGTAAGCGGCATCTTCGGCCGTACACTGATATGGCTTTCCGCTTTCGTCAATGCGCTCCGGAATATGCGTGGCGGCAAAACAGGAAACTGCTTTAACGCTTCCGAAGAGATTATCGAGCATGTAACGCCAGTGGGGCATCATGTCGAGAATAATGCCGCCTTCATCCTCCTTGCGATAATTCCAGGAGGGACGCTGGGCAGCAATGCTGTGGCCTTCGAAGACCCAGTAGCCGAACTCTCCGCGCACGGTGAGGATTTTACCGAAGAATTCGTTTTCGATCAGGCGTTTGAGCTTGATTATTCCCGGCAGCCACAGTTTGTCCTGAACCACCCCATTTTTTAATCCGGCATCCTGGCAGGATTTGTAAAGTTCGAGGGCGGTTTCCGTGTCGGTGGCGGTCGGTTTTTCGCAGTAGATGTGCTTGGCGGCCTTTACTGCCTTGCGAACGCTCTGCGCTCGAAGCCCTGTTGTTTGCGAATCAAAATAAATAGGGTAATTCGAATCTCCCAGACAGGCGTCCACATCCGTCGACCATTTTCCCATACCGGACAGATCACAGATTTTTTTCAATTTAGCCGGATTGCGGCCCACCAGGATCGGGTCGGGCATGATCACCTCAGCGGGATTTATGAGAAGGCCACCCTGTTTGACAATATCCGCAATTGATCTTAAAAGATGTTGATGGGTGCCCATGCGGCCGGTGACACCGTTCATGATGATGCCGACTCTGTGTTCTTTCATGATTCGTAATCTCCCTATCGCATCGTCAGATACATGCACTTTTTTCAACGAGGCGCTTTACACAAACAGGCATCGTTAAAGCGATGCTTCCCGTTATCGAAAAGCCCTGCGGGTCGGCGTCCTTTTCAGCGGCAGCTGGACCGGTTTACCGCCCGTCAGCGCCGAGCGGTAAATTGCCA
>Ga0114923_10003405_pt1 | contig 10728 bp, 14 predicted proteins | sample SumtaG_FD_89578 | JGI IMG/M metagenome (GOLD analysis project Ga0114923, IMG submission 89578) | Deep subsurface microbial communities from Indian Ocean to uncover new lineages of life (NeLLi) - Sumatra_00157 metaG | ecosystem: Environmental > Aquatic > Marine > Oceanic > Sediment | place: near...
CCAGCCTGGGTCGGGTCGGTGGCTGTTTCTGGTCCTGGGTATGTATAATAGGGCAGGGGTCGGTACGGAGCCTATATGTAATACCCTTATACCCAGCAGGACGGCAGATGGAACAATCGATATTATAACGAGATTCCTTAAAAGACGCCGGGACGATCTAAGGAAATTATCCGATACGGGCTTGACTGCCAGATCATAATCGTGCAAGAATATCCGATACGGTCATGCCACATTCACAAGGAGCAACGATCATGGTTCAGACAGAATGGTCAGCAACGCAACCGGTCAGGACTTACATGCCGGGAGACCTTTGCATTGTGAGGCACCAAAACGGAGGCCTCGGCATGGCGATGGTCTTTTCGGCCGCGAGCGATTTGGGAGCAAGCGGTGCGATCCGCATTGTGTGGATGTATCGGTTCGTGTTGGACGATGACGGCGTAAGCCGGCCACCGCGTCGCTACCATCAAGCAACCGGGAAACTCTATTGGATGAACGACAAGGGATGGCGAGTCGACGGGATGTTTCCCGGAGTCGACATGTGCTGCGAAGTCGCGTGGTCGCTCAGCCCGCTTGCAATAAGCCGGACGATCGATTCATGGGAATGCGATGAACGGCCCTGGGACTTCATCGTTTCAACTTACCTCCGCGATGTTTCGCACATGCTGTTCGGCGGACACACCCCGAAAGATCCAGGTTCGGCAGCATGACCATTCAGAACGACCTCAATGAGGCCCGTATGCGTTTCCGGATGACCTACGTAGTGCTCAGCCGGCTGAGCGGAGTGTCGTACCCCGCCACGCGAACGGCATGTACAGAAGGAAGCAATCCAACCCTGGAAACGTTGAACCGACTGGCCAGAGTCTTGCACCTGGACGTTACCGCCATTCACGCCATAAGGAGGATCGCCAACCAACGCAACAATGGGGCAACGTTGCCGCTCATCACAGTCGATGAAAACGGGACGCTTGTCTGGCATCGCGACACTGATCTCCCGGGGCAACTCGATTTGTTCGAGCCCGAACCGTTACCACCAAACGAGGAATGAATAATGCTAGTCACCGAACTTTTCCCGGACCGCTTCTTTGCTGTCAAAACGTTGCGACCGGATCACATCAGAATGCAAGTTATCAGCTTCATTCAAGAACCGATGAAGGACGATGGGAGCCGGGGCGACATGGTTTGGGTGATGCGTTTCCGGGATCAGGAACTGGCCCTTGTGGTCAAACCCGAAAACGCGGCCAAACTGGGCGAAATCATCGGGAATGACACGGACCTTTGGTTGGGCCAATTCGTCGGCCTGAAAGAGGGCCTGACCACGTTTAACGGCAAGCCCACGGCGTGCGTCTCGCCGTGCCCACCGATGGAGACCAAGCTTTACAAAAAGCTTCTGGACAACCTCCCGAAAGCTGAAGAAGCGAAGACATAATCCGGGCACTCGGCAGGGGGGGAATACTCGCGTGAGTACCCTGCCGAGTGTTTTCATTTTGGGTAACGATCCGCATGGCCAAGAATAGAAGCTACCGCCGCAAACGCAATCGAACCGGCCGGCTCGGCCGAACTTCCGCCCGGCACACCGACGCACAACTGGTAACCGACGTGCATCGAGGCCGCAACTATGATCCGGAACATACCGCCCGCACGCGGAACGAACAACGCCTCAAGCATAGTTGCATCGCACTGATTGAAGAGATTGTCGCCAACGAACAACGTGTGCTGGTGGAGTTCATTCTGGCCAACGACAAAACGCCGCACGCTTGGATTAGAGCCATGATCGGAGTATTGAACGACAACATTCGCGGGCTGGAGATCGCCCGCCGCAAGCTGGCCGTCAAAACGGTCTACTGCGTCCCGCCAGAACTGAAAGGGAAGGTGCCCGAAAATGTCTCACAGGATTAACGATCCGACTCCGGGTCTGGTTCAACGCTGGTTGCCGTTGACCGCCGCGATCATCCGCTCCGGCCGTGTCGGCGTCCCTCTCATTAACGCCATCAGAACGGCACTCCATCTCCGCACGACAACGCAAGCGTCCGATGTGATTGGACAGACTCGCGACCTCATGCGTTCGGCAGATGAGCTACAGGGACTCACCGGGAATCAAATGTTGAACCTGGACAACATCCCGATCATTCCAGAACTCGGCCGCGTGCCGGGGGTGACGGCCGATGTACTGGCACAATTCAGCGTGCCGATCGGCGGAAAGTTTGTAACGATCTACATCGAAGACGCTCATTTACTTACGGCCGACGAACTGGCCGACGCACTGGCGAATGAAGTTGCCGCCCTGGCATCAACCTCACCGCGAATCGCCGAACTCCTCGAACAGTCGGGCGGGACTGTGGGAATCGGCGTGCCGCTTTTGGTAGGACGCACGGCATGAGTCTCAAACTCAAGAACGACCTACGGGAAAGTGCCCGCCACTTCTCAATGGCCATGCCAAGAGAATGGCAGATCGCGTTCCGCAACGCGGCCGAAACGGAAGGGCTTTCGCTCTCGGAATGGGTCCGGCAATGTTGTGAACCCAACCTGCCGAAACGTATTCGACTCAATTTACCAATCCCGCGAAAACCGGGCCGTCCGATTCCCACCAAATGAGGAACCGTAAAATGGAAACTGTCCGCGAACTATCCATGCAAGAATACGCCTACGACTACCCGCGAGCCAATTTCGAACCGTTGAAAGAATTCCAGGATGAAGTCTACGTCCTGCATCTCAACAACGTTGGTTGCTCCACGGCCATGCTGCACAGACTCATCAGAATCCTCACACCGATCTTCAATGTCTACCCAGACTTCGATCCGGGCCAGTTTGCATTCGACTACAACGCCGAACAGGGAAGACCGCCCGTATGAGAATCATCCGCCGGAATGCCGCGAACTGTCATCCCACTTCCATCGTCACCCTGGCCACCGAATCCGTTCGAGGCCATGAAGGAATTTCATACAATGATCACTTTAGAACGCTTGCCTACGGGATCGCCATGTACGTTCGGTTGGAGGGAGGTCGTACTACCCGTTCTCAAAGCCTACTGTTCTCCGATCCCGCAGAGTTTTGGGATTGGCTGGATGCCCGTCTCGATCGAACCCGTTCTGTCTGGTTGCTGTGTGATCGATGTAATCACGATCTTGCCCTCATCGATTTTTGGTCGCGATTTGACTCGTTACTGCTTCGAATGTCTGACCGCGATCGAGACACCCTTGGCATTGTGGCCAGACCAGCAAAGCTGCAACCCTGGACGGGCTTGCTGGTGGACAACGATCCGCCCGTGATCATCAAATGCCGGGACCAACAAGACCGGATGTTGACGGTTGTGGACCGGGAGAACTACTGGTCTGGCGGAATCGCCAAGCTGGCGGCCTCTGTGGGCCTCTCAGCCGTCGAACCCGACCTGAGTGTCAGCGGCCATGAACCCATCGTTGCGGCCACCACGGGCCGCGTGAGAGCCATCCAGAAGGCTTTCTGTGATCTCATGGTGTGGTGGAAGTCAAACGACCACGGAATGTTCCGATATACGGCCGCCGGCCTCAGTTTTGGCAACTTCCGGCACAAGTTTTACAAAAAGAACATCGTGCAACACGAGGTGCCGGCCATTTCCAAATTCGAGAGGGCCGGTTACTTCGGCGGCCGGCTGGAAATGAGATTCTGCGGAAAGTACGACGGCGACGTTTTCGGTCTGGACGTCAACGCCATGTACCCGGCCATGATGTACGAAAACGAATATCCGCGAGAATACGCGGGCGGCTCGCATTGTCCCGGCCGCGAACACGATCCACCCTCCCCGTTGGGCCGCTTCACAATGGCCGAAGTCGAGATAGAAACCGACTCCGAAACCTACCCCGTGCGAGCGAAAGAAGGTGTGATTTATCCGCACGGCCGTTACTGGACAACACTTGTCGGAGCCGAACTGCTGGCAGCCGTTGAACGGGGCCACGTTCTGAACTACGGCCGTTGGGCGAATTACAAACTCGCCCCCCTGTTCCGGGAGTTTATGGAATATTGGTGGAACGAACGTTGGGACGCGAAGGGCAAGGGCGACGGGCTGAAGGAGAAACTATGCAAGTCCCTGATGAACAGCCTGTACGGCAAGTGGGCGCAAATGACCCCGCAATGGGAAACCGAACCGGGCGACTTCCCGCCGAACGCCGATCGGCTCTGGATTGTGCTCAACCCGAAGACGGGTAAACGAGAAAAGTACCGCCGGCTAGGCGGGTACGTTCAACGCGAAGTGGAACGGCTGGAGGCCCGGAATTCATTCGTCCCGATCTCTGCCTGGACAACCGCAGACGCTCGCGAGTATATGCGACGGCTGGTAAACCTCGCCGGCCGGAAGAACGTCCTGTACGTTGTGACAGACGCTCTGTTCGTCACAAAAGAAGGCTACCTCAATTTGTTGCATGAGGGCTACGTTGGTCAGGGCGAACTCGGCAAGCTGCGATTAGAAGCCAGTCCCGCCACCGCCACATTTCGGGCCTTGAATTATTATGAACTCGGCACCCGCAAAAAGAGAGCCGGAGTACCGGCAGGGGCCGAACTTGGCCCGGACGGCACCTTCAGCTACACAGAATTCGCGTCTTGTGAACGTTCATTCCTTGTGCCGGATGGTCGCGGGCTACACGCCCGTTTCGTACGCAAGAAACTCGATTCGGGAGCAACACGGGGCCACGTTGGACTTGACGGATGGATCAGACCGATTGTGATCGACCGGGGTGGGGAAATGGGTTTGACTGCCCTACAATCGGGGAAGGCAATCCAAATGACCGGAGGGAACTGAAATGGCAGCACTGGGCGACGAATCTGTAGGCAGACGACCACGCAAGCAACACGTATCGACAGCCGGACTGCACCGCTGCGAAATCTGCGGACACTTCTTCGCACCGCCCCGACGGGACGCGAAGTATTGCAAAGCGGCCTGTAAACAGAAAGCGGTACGGCGTCGGGCGTCCCAACTCCATCGAGTGACCCGGCAGGTCAAGGCCCGATCTCTCCGGCAGGCACCGGCGGCGGGAACACCTGGATCGTGAGCAGCGAAATGGTCTCCGATTGCAGGTCCGCGAATCCCGTCACCTCGGAGTTCTTCGCCGCAATCTTCATCCACTGCAAAATCTCGTCTTGCGTCCAGGAACCGGCCGTCATCAGCGTTCTGAGAACGATATTGGTGGAACGCTTGGCGTCCTGAGCGGTGAGCTCCAACTTTGCCGCCATCGTTTCGGAAACCGCCGCCGCCGCCGCCCGGCGTGCCCTTGCCAATCGCGTCCGGCGGGTCGCTTCAGACTCGGCCGCTTTCTGCAACTTCAAGGCCCGTGCAATGATCGCCAGCCGTTCCTTTTCTTCCTTCTTCCGCTGTTTCTCTTCTTCCTTCATACGGCGTTGTTCTTCCAACGTCAGCTTGCGTTGAATCGCCACGTCGGCTTGCCTCACGATGAGTGCCGCATCGTCAGCCGTCCAACCGAGATTGACAAGCGACGTAAAGAACCGTGGCTGGTCAATGGCGTGTTCCATATACCATTTGCGAAGGACCGAAACGGAAGCGTGTTTTCCGGCAGCGTCCCGCTTGCAATTCGCCGCCAAAGTCAGACCGGCGGCTTGCGATCCTTCCAGGCCCAACTTTAGGAGTTCGGCGTTCAATTCTTCCTTGGTAAACTCCCCTGACATGAATCGTTTTTCCAGCCCGTCGATGCAAGCTTTCCGGCTGTTGACGACCAACTCCAATTCTCCAGCGTCCAGCGTAATCTGCACCCGGCTGGCACCGATCCCGTCCAACTCCAGAGCCCTGGCCACACCGCCCCGTGACAACTCCCCAGCGGCCCACTGAGAGGCCGAGGGATGTTTTGCGGCTCGCGTGTCGGCAATGCTGGCCGCGAGCTTCACAAGCTGTTCGGCAGCCTCATCGGAATAGCCCAGTTCTTGCCAGCCTTCAACCGCTTCACGGGCAGAAATGATATCGCGTTCCAACAGTCTCCGAAGATCGACCCGCGTTCTCCGGCGGGTCATGGTGCCCACATACTGATCGATCCATCCGGGAGCAAAATCGGCCTGGATGAGGGCCTCCCGCACGTCTTCCAACGTCGTTTTACGCGGGTCGCCGTCTGGCAGGTTACGGTACCGCTGGAAGAACTCGGCCAGTTGCGTCGGGCTGGGCAATTCCCAGTGTGCCCGCCAAACAAATCTCATGAACTGATGAGGGATGCCCTGATCGCGAGCCCACTTGACCATTTGCGGATTGTCCAGGAATTTCTCCTCGAACCCGATATCAAACCCGCGTTTTCGAACCGTGTCTTCATCGCCCGCGTCCCGAACCATAAAACGGACAATGTCCTGAGCACCCGGCACCAACTCGGTTATTTTGAGTAGGTCTTCGGGCTCATCGGTGCGGGTGTAGCCCAACTCTCGAATGCGAGCAACGTACTCCCGATTGGAAATGTGTTGCCGTCTCCAGAGGGCGACCAACTCGGCCGGCCCGAGTCTGGTCCTCTGAGCATCGCGGAAGTGGACGTAGAATTTCTCGTCCTGATTGTTGGCCCGCACCCAACACCGCCACGTCTCTTCACTGATCGTGTTCGCCAGATAGGCCGCGTTCGCTTCCAGCAATCCGGGGTGGTCGCTGGGACAGATAAAGCGGGCCTGTGCAAGCAGGGGCGTGATCACATCATCCAGACCGTTCCCAAACCACCGATCCACAACACCCAGAAGGGCAATGGTCGTTCGCAACGCCAGAGACGCACCGTCAAGACACCCGGCCTCCGCAAGGGTCTTTTGCAGGAACTTGTCGATCCATTCGGCAACCGAACCCGGCACCTTCAGAATGCTGTCAATGGCCTGTTGGATAATGTCGCGAATCCACTGAGTTCCTACCGCCTCGTCATCGTCCGGCGGCAAGGCCGTCTCCGCGACCACCGCCCCAAGATTCTCAAACCAATGAGCCAACGTCGTAGCCGTAAGAAACGTTCCCAAAGGCATGAACTGGCACAAATCGACTCCGCCGACCCGTGGATCCCAATCCACATCATCGCCATCGTCATCGTCATCGTCTCTACCGCAAAGACGCTTGATGAGACGCCGCGTAACATCCTGTTGACCGATCTTGATGTCAGCCCGTTCGCGGGGTGGTTGGCCCTCTAGAAGAACGTAGACAACCTCAGTTTTACAATTGAGCCACATCACACATTCGGGCGGCTCTTCTTCCTCTTCAGGCGGACAGATTTCGATGCAGTCGCGGGGCGGCGGATCGCACGGCGGGCAATCGTCCGGCAGGGGCTCTGGCAGGGGCTCCGGCAGGGGCTCTGGATCGGGCTCGTCATCGCCACAAATCCCCTCCGCAATAAAACGATTGAGTTCGTTCGAATAGAGATTGACCGTGACTCCAGGCTCACCATTCAGACGCACTTGCTGATAACCGCTTTGGGCAGTCAGCGGAGTATCGCGACCGTCCCGCAAGTAGAAGAACCGCACCAACCCTTCAGCACTCACCGCGTGCACACCTTCGGAATGCCAAAGACAAACACGCCAGATCGTGGCAGCGATGAAGGGAGCACATTTCGGCTTGACCAGTCCGTACCCCTCTACAAACACGTTCGGTTGCGGAGGAACTCCAGTCCACGGGATGAACTCCACAGCAAAGCCGAACAACTGTACCAGCCTGGCCTGATCATCCGGACTAAAATCGCCCAGTGGAACTCTCTGACCGCACGCAAGGGGACGCTGGGATTGGATGGTCTCAACCGGATCATCTGGCACGAACTGAATATCATCGTCACTCTTCTCATCGGTATCGGGGTCAACACCTTCGATCGGCGGACCGATGAACGTTGTCATGCCCAACGCTTCACGGAGTTCGTTTTCGACCGGAACGGGGACGCCGCCCATAATGCCAAACAACTGATCTGCAATGCCGCTCTGAAGCCGCGTATCCAGATCGTGGTCGATCTCGGCCAGTTCCCTCAACTCCAGACGCATCGGGGCTTCGATACGGGACCGCAACAACGCTTCAGATGTTTGGACTTCCGCCAGACCTCTGCGGACCGGTCCCTCGATCTGCTCGATGAACGCCTGATCGATCTCGTCGACGTCGGCCAGCGTCTCCATCAGTGTGGCGAAGAGGGCCTCTTCGGTTGGCTCGTCTTCGACCGCGAAACCCAAGTCAAACGTCGGCGTCGGTTGCGGCTTGGCAATTGCATCTGCCTGCCTACGTGCGATGCTTTCGCGTATCTTTCGGCGTCGGGCTTCAACGTCTTCACTGGCTGCCATCTTCGATCATCGTCGGGGGCAAGGGATTGAAGAGTTCCGTTTCGTACGCAAGAAGCTTGGCGTCCATCGCGTTCGCCATCGCCAGAAACGCGGCACAATCCGTACCGCACTTATCAATTGCTTCGATAACCGGGAGCAACTCCGCCAGCCGCTTGCGGGCATCCCGAATCTTCCGCAAGTCGTCGACCGTCAGATTGAGCCGTTCGGCAATGGATTGACCTGCCATATTATCCTTCTCCCAACAGGTCGACGGTCGTCGGCACAGGCTTTCCCCGCCGCTTGTTGGCAGGATCGGTTTCCAACTTCTTCGACGCCACCATGCCCAGAGGAACCGTAGTCGACGACAACAGAGCGGCCACAGTCACGCTGCCCACTGAATGGATTGCAAACATCGCCCCCCGGACCAACTCGCCGAAATCGTTCACGTGCAAAATCAACGGACCGGCACCGGCAGCCAAGAGAATGTACTCCTGAAGGACGTCCCCATTGCGGCTGGAAACGCCAAGAATGCCTGACTGCGGAGCGGTAATGCAGATTGACACCCGTTGTGGATCGGGACCAAAAAATTCCTGTCCGGAAGTGGTCGCTGCCAGAGTCACCCTTTGCGTCTGGATTAGACGACCGATCGCAAAGTCTTCAAGGCACATCGAGCTATCTCCCAAAGGGAACCGCAAACAAACCTGTACCCAGATCACGTTCCGAAGTGGAAACGTCTTCGGGTTGGAAAAACACTTCGACCACGACCAACTCGAACTCACCGTCAATGCCAAAGCAATTCCATGCTTCCTGCAACACGCCGCCCTGATCGGAGAACTTGAACTCACGTGAACGGTGTGCCGGAGTCAAGCCACCGCCCAGAAGCCAACCCGTGTTTTCTTCGGCGGGTTGGCCCGGCACCAGCCAACACGAAAGGCTGGCACCTTCAATTGTCACGTTCAAATAGATACGCTGCAAATCGGCTGGCACCAACAGCCCGGATTCCTCTTCTGGCACGGTCACTTGTGAAAACCGCCTACTGAATCCAGGAGAGAGGGCTCTCGGATCGGTTATCGTCACTGTTCAAAACCCATTGGAGTCAAGAGATTTTGACGATGTCCATCAGGATCGTTTGTGCGGTATCTCCAGCACTTGCGAAGACTTCGAAATTCGGAAAGCTCTGGTTGTCGAACTCACCCCACATGCCCAGACGGCCCTTGCCGAACATCAGCGGAGCTCTCATCTCCGCGTTCGTTTTGCAGATGCATCCGGGCCGTTCGTTTTGACCCTTGAAAATCATCCGCATGCAGATCGAAGTTGCACCGAAGCAATCCAAACCAACGACAGCGTATCGGCCGTTGGGCAGGTCTTCGGTGAACGTCGCCGTGAGGGCCGTCCAGGTTATCGCTACGGCCGTTCCCACCAGCGTGGCCCGGATAGTCCAGATGCGACCGGCAGGGGCGGGGATATGCCGTTTCGAGAGCCCCACGATCGCAGCGTCAACGGTCGTCCCGGCCGAGTCATCGTGGAGAACTTCCAGCGATTCGTTCTCCGCCAACTGGAACGGGTTGCCACGGTAGTCGACGATGTTGCTATCGTCGCCCGGGATGAGTGTTCCGTTCAGCGGGAACAGATCGGGCGGAGTGACACGCCGCAACGTCGGACTGACCAGTAGTGCCTGAATGAGAGTGTTGCCGGTCGCGAACACGAACGGCACTTGCCACGGTTCGGTGAGAAAGTAGCCCGTTCCCCGGATGGTCAATTCGTCATCCAGAGCCGGCGTGAGCGGAACGTTGCCCGCCGTTGAAGAAGCCGCAGCGTAAGCGGCTGCATGAAAAGTCATGATTGCAACTCCGTCTTGAATGTCAAAAACGAGGTGTGGTAACGTCTCGAAAAACGCGGGCCGGCTGGCATCCTTAATGGCACCGTGAGGCGACACGTGATACAGTCCGCCAAGCCGGCCCGCTCCAGGCGACAACTCCCCGATCAGGTCAAGCGAAATTCGGACAGCCTGTTCATCATCTGTACGGCACGCTGAATGTTTTCGGCCAACGAGCCACGGGGCGGCAACTGGGCAACTGCATCGTCAACGAACGGCATGAACTGAGTAATGAAGGTTTGGAATCTGGCCTGTCCATCGCGGATACCTTGCGGGTATCTGGTCTGGCCTTTGCTGGCCGTGACAGCCTTCCATTCAGAGAGAGACCAACGACGCATGCCGCGTTCAATTGTCCCATCCGAAGCGGCTTGATTGAAGTTGGAGACCATCGTCGGAATAGCTGCGATGGCCTTGTCCATCGGGTTCTCATTGACGGCATTCACACCGTCAACATAGCTCTGGCCGGCCGCTCCGGCGTTGCGATTCCACTTCTCGGCAATTTGTGTCGGGGTGAGTCTGGCCATGTCGGCTCCTTCTACATTGAGCGACCGCATGATTTTGACAAACCAACGGCCAAAACGAGATTGAAAACCGGACGGCGGCTTTGCAGGCGGACGCCGTCCGGTCTGTCA
>Ga0114923_10003407_pt1 | contig 10726 bp, 7 predicted proteins | sample SumtaG_FD_89578 | JGI IMG/M metagenome (GOLD analysis project Ga0114923, IMG submission 89578) | Deep subsurface microbial communities from Indian Ocean to uncover new lineages of life (NeLLi) - Sumatra_00157 metaG | ecosystem: Environmental > Aquatic > Marine > Oceanic > Sediment | place: near...
CCTCTTCGTCAAGTTCAGTTACTATCTCAAACCACGTAGGCGATTCGCCCCCGAGCTGCACAGGATTCTGGATCGATAGGTACACAGGAATGACACTTGCGCCTGGGCCTACAAGCTCCTCCATGGCTAGGCGAAGCGCTTCCTCGCGCTCTATGTCCAACTCAGACTCGAGTCTGTCAGATCTTTGTTCTACGCGATTCGTGAGATCCGGCCCGACCCCCGCGTAGTTTGCACTGGCATCCTCTGATGAATTTGTGAAGTAGAACGCATTTCCAAAATCATTCTCAACCTGGCCGCGCACCGTATCGAACGCTTCTACGTCATGGGTGGTCGCGTGTAAAAAGATCTCGGGCTCGCCGTCTTCATCGACTACCTTGGACTCATCGAACCAAGCCCGGAACGCTGGCGTGTCAGTGGTCGTACCCTCTATTGTGCTGCCTTCTATGTCTATACCAATGGCAGGCTGCTCGAGGATTCTGGAATCTGTCGGCGACCGGAGCCCGCCTACAAAAGTTGTGAATGTCCTGCCATCGGTCGCTCGGACCCTTACTTGCCCACCCTTCGCGTCGAGAGACTCAAGAGTGGGCTCACTCAGGGGCTCGTCTCTCCTGCCTGTGGCACCTACAACCCCCAACACTGTTACGCGCTCACCTGCGAACATCGCCTCTTGGGGGAACCCTTCGGCTATCACCTTCTCCTTGAAGTCCTTGATCTCTTCCGCGCTGCGGCCAGTATCAGGACGCGACGGGAATAGCGGCGTTGACCCTGCCCGCAATCTCTCGGCCACGGTCGGTTGGGACAAAGTGCGCTGTTGCTCGGTGGGCCCAGTGATCTGAGCCCCGGCGTATTCTTCGAGCGGGTCCATGCCGGCGCGTTCGGCGAGGTTAAACTGTGCAGCTCCCCAGATCTTGGCCGTCATGCGGGCCACGCGCTCGCTGACGCCGGCGCCGGTGAGCTGGTCGAACGCATCAGACACGAACGCCTCATAAGCTCCGGAGAAGTCCTCGCCCTCGCTGTCCTTGGCGAGCTTGAGCTGCTGATCCAGATCCTCATTTAGCGTGTCTATCTGTGACAGCGTCAGCGCCCGTCCATCCACACGAGCGTTCGCCTTGAAGCCCTCTGAGAGTTGCGAGCCGGATACATAGGCCACGTACTCGGAGAAAGGCACCTGTACGTCCATGCCAGCGTCTGCGGCCGTGCTGATGGCCTCCTGGGTCAGTGAGGGCACAGCCGCCTCGATCGCAGCTAGATCACCCTGGTAGAACTTGACAAGCCCTGCGGCGTCGACCGCCACGGGCTCGAGGTTCCCAGTCTCGGTCGCGACTGCCTCAGCAAACGCGACCGGGTCCTCTCGAGCCAGACGAGACTTCTTCCGCACTTCCTCCATGCCCTCGAGCTTCTCGCCGAAGGTCTCTGCAGCCTGAGCGTTCCCGCTGAGCCGGCGAGCTGCCAGCCCTGCGGTCCCGCCCACTGTTGCCCCAGCGCCTGCAATGCCAACACCTACGAGCGCTCCGGCTGCTGCCGCACCACCTATGCGCTCGCGGGTCTCTACTCCGAACAGCCCCTCGGACACGTCGAACTCCTCGAACGCCCCGGTGCGGCTCTGCTGGATCTCTCGGGCCGCGACCCCGCCGGCCACGTTCAGCCACTCTTGCGTGCCTTCCTCGATGCCCTGACTCACGACCGCTGCAGCAACGCCCTTGCCGATCGTTTTGAACAAGTCCCGTTTCGTCTTTCCCTGCAGCGCACCCTTGATGGAGTTCGCGAGCGCTTTACGCATCAGCGCCTTGGATGCCAAGCTACCGATCGCCTTCTCCCCGGCCACCGTTCCAAGAGTCGCTACGCCCAGCCGTGCCGCGAACTTGGCAAGCAACGCCGTGCCCCCGACTTCCACAGCTCCCGCGAGAATCCCGTAAGAGGCCGCCATGCCGATCGCAATATCAGGATCGAGCTTGTTGCCTGCCTCATCCTGAATATCGCGGTATTCCATGTACGCCGCGGTAAACTCGACGGTACTCATGGCGAGCGTGGCGCCGGCCACACCGCCGAAAGGAATAGCTGCCGGCAGAGTAGAGAACCCAGTCACTGAGGACGCTGCTCCTGCAACTGCAGCGCCCGCCAGCCCGTACTTCGCCATGAGCTGAAAGTTTGGAATCTGCTGTGCCACTAGAGGTATCACGTCCTCCAGTCCGAGGTCCCCAGGATCAAACGCGGCTTGCTGCTGTCGCAGCTCTTCTAGCTGCGCGAACACGTCGGGGTCGATCGCAACGCCTGCTTTGTCAGACGCCATGACCGAGGTCACTATCGAAACCATGTCGACGTTGGCTTTGCCCGACGTGTACGCCTGCCCTACGCGGCTGATCCCAGTGGCGTCCAGCACCGAGTCGATGACGTCGCTGATAGACCCGACATCGTCCCACCCGCCGGCCGCGCGCTCGGGGTCTCTGAAGTGACTGGACAGCTCAGGGTGATCCCGCTGCAGCAACAGCAATTGCTGTGAACGTAGCTGCTGCTTCCTCTCCAGATCCGACACATCACTAACCATGCTGCCAGGGATCTCGAAGGGCCTGCCAGCCTTGATCTCGCGAGTGCGCACTACCGGGTCAGTGAAAGACGCAGCCTCAGTCTCTTCGGCCTGAAGGTCTTCAGCGCCTGCGATGTCCTCATTTAGGTAAGAGAACCTCCCCATCAGGGCACCGGGAGCCTTTCAAGATGTATTAGGCCCAGCTCTGCCACAAAGAGGGTCTGCAAGAAGTCCTCCTTGTCCGTCACGCTCAGATCATCAAACAACTGCTTGCCGTCGCTGCCCTTCACACGGGCATCAAGCTCCGACAGCGTCTTACCAAGCGCGGTCTTTCGCAGACGCGCGTCGTCTTCGGGAGGTAGGACTATGCGATCACGCTGCTTCGGAGTCAGCTCGCCGAAGCTCGCGACATCGAACTGCCGCTCTGCACGCAAGATGTGGACCGGGACCCGAGCCCTGCCGATGCCAGGTACGTCTACCTTTCTCTCAAGGAACCTCTTCTGGTACAGGAATTTGTTTATCTCCTGCGCACGCTCAAGGGAGATGCCTTTCCCGCCCTTAATGCGTGACTCGTTCCGAAGGGCCTCGGTCAGCTCTTTGTCATGGTTGGCCGTCGATAGCGCCTTCTGTTTCTCCGACCCCCTGAGCTGGGCTTTGTGTGTGCGCATGAGCCCGGCCTTGAGCCCTGCTTGCACCTTGAGCCCGCCGGTAGCGAGGATCTCCTGAGCCTGCGCGGTGTAGAGGTCAGCGTCCTCGGGCGTGAGATACAGGTCCCTGATATGATTATCCCTGACCCACTCCTCTATCTTGTTGACGTCCAGCACCTCTGCGTACAGCACGTCTTGCAGCTCGGCCAGCGCCTTGTCATTGCTTAGGAATATCTTCCGGCCCGCTCGAAAGTCCGCAACCCTCCGGCTTACGTTGAAAGCTAGAGATGCGTTATCCCGGAAGCCAGATATGAGCTGTTCTATACGGAGGTTGTCCGCGCTGGTCAATCTCTCCGCTCTAAGTGGGCTGATGATCTCGTAAATCTCTTCCTTGATCGCGTTGTTATTCGCGCGCGTCTGCTGGTTCTTGGCCTCCCTAGCCTTGATTATCTCGTGGTCGAATAACGCGGTAGCCGCACCGCGTCTCACTGAAGGGAGATCTTTCGCCAGCACTCTCGCCTTGGCCATATCCCCGCCAGCCTGAGCAAGCAGTCTGTCGAAGTCCGCGTAAGCCTGATCCTTATCTGCTACGCCCTGAATGCTGCTCTTCAAGCGGTCGTGGGTCTCTTGGATCATCCCATCATTGCGCCCTATGGACAGCATCGCCTCTGCGTCGGTGATGCGCCCATCTGCCTTCAGCGTCCCAAACAACTTCGAGTAGTAGTCAGTGGTCGCGGTAGCGCGGTAAGTCTCTGCGGTCTCAGGGTCCATGTTCTCGGTCGCTACGACGATCGACTCCCTGATGTCGTCCATGCCGCCGAGAACAGCTCTGGGGTCAGCTATGCCACCGGAATCAACTAGCTCCGAGTGTATACGATTTGTCTCGTTCTCGACGTTCGACAAGCGTGCAGCCTCTCGACGCTTCACTTGCTCAGTGGTTTCTCTACGAGTCGCCGAACCTATGACGCTCGCGCCCTCGCGCTGCATCTGCTCCTTGAACAGCCTGCCCGCCAAGCCACTGATCTTCGCGCCTGCATGAGCCTTCTCATAGGCTTCCTTCACTCGACCCGCCATGCCCTCAGCCTCGGGGCCAGTCTTTGAAAGCTCCTCTGCTATGGTTCGATCCAGCCCGTCCTGCTTCACCGTGTTGAACGCCTCAACTGCCTGAGTCTCTGCCTGGTCGACGGCTATGTCCTCAAGAGCACCGCCGAGACCCTGCAATCCGCGCTGAAGCGCAGCTTGCCCGGGCGCGTTGACAAGAGCCGCGCCGGCCCTTGCGAGACCGGGATCCGTGATCTGCTGCCCGGCGCCACTGGGTCTAGCGAACACCTGTCTCTGATATCTCTCGATTACCGCCATGCTAGGCTACCTCAAGCATTTGCGAAGGGGCTGAAGAAAGCAGGGAGCTGTGTCGTGGGGCTATCGTCAAACAGGACCCCAGAGCTGCCTCTGAACTTCTGCCACTTCGACGCCACAGCACCAGCACCCTGAAGGATCGCGCCACCGATCGCAGCACCAGCGCTCGGTGTCACTGTAGCAAGTCGCGCCCGGGCTCTCTGGTTGAACGCCTGAGCAGTGAAGCCCGCGGCCTCGCTGCGACCCGCGGACACCGCTTGACGGGCGTCCAGGGTGCTCAGGATGCTGGTCTCATCGAGGATGGCCCCGGCTGTGCCGGTGGTGGGGTCGAGCCCTCGAGCAGCCGCTATCGCACGCTGCCGGCCACGCAGTCTGCCAGCGCCCGTTCGCACTCTCGAAGACGCCGCTTCCGCGCGGTTGCGTGCGTTGAGCGACTGCGCGTCCGCAAGCTGTGCGTTGTGCTCCGCAATCTTGGCCTGTCTCTTTCCTACAGCCTCAGCCGTTCCAACTTGGCCGACTATCCCAGCAATGCCGAACGCCGTCGACCCGAGCGTGAGAGCTGTAGATGCGACTGTGGCTGCCGTCGTTGCAGCAGCGCTACCCGCCGCGATACCAGGGATCAGTGCAAATAGGGCGGGTACACACATGCTATCGACTCCAGCCGAAAGGGATGAAGGGGAGGCTGAAAGGGCCGAAGGGCGTAGCTTGTCCAAGCTTGAACCCGAGCACCTCGAGCCATTCAATCGCCACTGAGTTCTCAGCGTCCACCATATTGTGTAGCGCTAGGTACTTCGACTTCAGCTTCCTGAAGACTCTCCTCGATTCACGTTGCAACGTCAGGGGCATGCTATTGACCTCGTCGGTCGCAAGCATCCAAGGCACCCCAGCACCTCTGCCGCAGGGGACCACGCCCACAACAGCAATCGGGGTCTCATCGTCGCTGCGATACAATTTCCTGAACTCTGACACGTCCCAGCTATCGAGCAGCGTTTGCTTGGGCGTGCGCGTTGTGGATCTACTCAGCTCAAGAGCGTCTTGTTTTCGCAGGTGCATCGCTAGATAGGTCAGCTCTTCAGTCACCGATGAGCACCTCTGGTATCAGCGACAGCAGATAGAAGGGTCCGCCGCCTTCGCCTGACAAAACAATCTGGCCCGAATCCTCGTCGTAAGATGAAGGTAGCGCGGTTACACCCACCCCGGTCTTCGGACCATAGTGAGGGTCAGCGCCAGCTACCCCGCCAGTTACCCAATTGGCCCACGGTATGGAAGTTGTGTCGCCGTCTGCTGCCTGGGGTCGCTGGCTCTGCAAGAACCTGCCGATCACCTTCGACGTGCGCTTGGTCCTCGGACCAACCACGCCAGAGGGATCGTCTATCTTGAGCATCCTGAGCCCCCAAGCATTTACCTGCCCAGCAGTAGCGCGCGACACCGGGATGGGTAGCGTCACCTTACCAGTCGCTGCGCTGACCGCCACGGTTTGCTCTATACCTTCGTCCCCCCACACGCACACATCTTCCCCGCCCCAGTGGAAGAGACCAGACAGCTCTGTAACCGTGTGCCTTATCTGACCCCCGCAGCTACCCGCAACCGGGTTGAATTGATTGCTGCCAAGCCATTGAACGGGGATCAACAGCATCACTGGGGGCGAACCCGAAATCGTTGGGCCTGCCTGGTACAGCCCCTCGGGCACACCCAAGTCCGACGGCTTCACCCCCACCCCCTCCGAGTCGTACAGATAGAAGAAGTCATCGGGCGATAGTGTGTGCAACGCGCCCAGCTCGAAGTTGAAAGTGCCGTCGCCGTTGTCGTTCACTCCCACCACAAGATTAACTGGGTCCTCACTGGGCTCATACGCCAGCGCCGAATCTACGTGCGCAGCCAAGCCCCAGTTGGTCTTGACGTTGTACGGTTCTTCAACCCGCTCGAGATAGGTTCTGTTCCCCCCTCCGGCCCCCTCAAACAGACGCTCAATCAGCATGTAGAGGAAGTCGGTCTCGTTCTCTTCCCTGATTGAAGCTATCGACTTCACCGTGCCACCAAAATCATGATGCGCCCAAGCCCATATGCCGCGTTCTTGCACGTAGGTCATCGACGCGAGATTGCCGTCCTCAAGCAGCGCCCACAGAATCCCCACAGGCTCCTCGACATACATCATGTCGATGATGGGATTGTCCCTGAATAGGTGCCGGGCGAGGATCGAAAGCTCTTCAGCTACGAACAGATCACTCTGTAGCTGGTACTTCAGCTCTCGAACCTTGTGACCGCCGAACTGAACGAACACAATCGAGTTGCCCACCACAGCCGGGCGCACATGCGAAGAGCCCCAGGTAGAGTGCTCCTTGGGCGCGAGAGTCTCAGGTAGCAACGGCTGTCCAGGTGTGTTTGCAATCCACTCACCGCCGTCTGTCAGGATGATCAGCTCCTTGACCGACACTAGGTGCTGTATCGCCTGTCCAGTCCTGCCTATGATGGGGAACCTGAGCGATCCATCCGCCTCGACGAAATGACCAAGGTTGAAATCAAATGGTGCAGCAGACTTCGAGGTGTCCACAATCCGAGGATCATTATTCGACCCACCCATGACAAGCCGCTGCTCGTGAAACTCGTTAGCTACTGGATAATCATCTGCGACGTTGAATATTCTCCTCGGCACTGGAGGCGATGAAGTATTATCGACCGAAATTTGTGCGTAGTCGGTAAACACTATCGGTTGACTTCTCACGTCAACGTCTGCGTCCTCACGCGGGACTGTCGCAGGTATTTCAGCTAGCAGACCCCACAGCTCTGAGTCCCTTGATCCAGTGTCTATCTGAGCGTCATCTATTGGTGAGCCTCTCCGATACAGCCTCCATGAAGCTACATCCTCATAAAACTCAGGGACGTTGAAGCCGTAGGACACCAGAGTAGCTATGACAGTGCTGTCTGCTGGTACTGAAGGCATCGCGCTAGAAAGAGTGAAGGGGTAGTCAGAAGAGCCAAACCCCGCCCCCACATCCACACCCAGAGTAATTATTATTGTGTTGGTCGCATCGTAGGCCACCTGATCAAAAAGCCCCGTCTGAGTGAACTCTATGTATACGTCTTCATTGTCCCACAGACCGGACGAAAGCAAGCCCGATGTGCCACCAGTGAGTCTGCCCTCTGTTGTGCTGCTGAAAGTCATAGTGAAAGAGTCAGTCTCGAGTGAGCCTAACAGGATCCCCGCTTCCAACTGAATGCCTATTGTGTTCTTGTTACCTAGATCGCCTAGCGGGGCTATAGAAGACTGCAACCAAGAAGAGAACACGGGCAAGCTCTCGCTGCCGTCATACCCCACTCGCGTAGCCGCGTACTGCAACTCGAACCCCCCAGTACCGCCTGCATTCGTAGTAGCAACAGCCAGTATGAATGGCCTGCTGACACTGGGCTCAAACGCTGCATCAGTCAGCGTCCACTCATCGTGATCAGCGCCGCGTACGAGCTTCTTCGGTGGGTAGCCCGGGTGGGTTATCACCAGAGTGTCGCCGGTCTGGGAGTACCTGAGGGACGGAAGGTCCGCGACGGCGTAGGGATGGGTGATGCTGAATGCCTTAGTCAACGTTCCGCCAGCACCATTAGCTCTTCCGACGGCAGAGACATCCTGAATGCGGAAGTTGTCCACATCCGTAATGGCTACCACATCAAACTCACGACCGTTCAGCTCCACCATGGCACTGCCGTTGATTATGTAGAGTTCGCCGACAGCAAAGCTGTGACTCGCGACAGTGACGTTGACTTCGGTCCCGCTAACGGGAATTACGAAAGATATGGCCGCAGGGGGTACATAGCTTGAATCGAGTACCAAAGCCGCATCAGTGTGGAAGCGCATGAAACCATCGTAGAACGAGATGATGTAGCTCTGAGTATCGCTATACCGAAACGGAATGATCCATTCTGCTGCATTGCTCGCGAGCAAAGGGTGGGTGTAGTCAATGAAACCCGTGGGCGGCCGGCGCCGGATGCCGCCGAACGGCTGAGGGATCAGGTTCAGGTTGCTCTCAGTGCTCGTGTGGAAGATCTCGAGATCCGGGCGAGCTGAGACCTCTTCGCCGATCTCTCCCCCGGTGAAGTTCAGCTTCGGTAAGGGTACGGCACCCGCGGACATTCAGAGCCTCGCATTCGAGCTGTGAGCCTTCAGAGGGGCATCTCTCCCCGCCTCCTGGGCGTCGATCGCTATGGCGACGAAATAGGCCGCCTGAGCCCTCTCAGCGAGCGCCTTAGAGATCTGTCCCGGCTTGCCCTCAAGCGGCATAGCAACTCGAGCAGCCAGCGTGAGAGCCCACAGATCATCAAGCCAAGGCGTAGAGCCCGGGGTGACCAGCCGCGTGAATTCCAGGTACGGGTCGAGCTCGTCGCAGAACAGCACCGCTTGATGGGTTGCGTTGGCGATGACCCCCGCTGAGTCGTAGAGGTGCACGCCCCGGATGAACGGGACCTCCGTCCTTCGATTGCGACCGAGGCCGAGAATCTTGCGCGCGACTATCATCGTCGCGGGGATAGCATAGGCGAAGCTCCACTCGTGAGGCACAAACGCGGAAGTCGTGGCGCTCTCAGGCCACGGGACATCGGAGCCATCAACCGCGGGAGCAACCTGAACAAGCTGCTCAGTCTTCTTGAGCGCGTTCCAATTGTATGCTGCAGATAGCTGGCTCTTCACCTCTGGGTTGATGAGGTCCAGAAGCCTTTTCTCCTCCGAGCCGGTCTCTGCCTCGCCTCGTGAACCCACGTAGCTGAGTGCTATCTGGAATATCTGTAGCTCAGTTGTAGCCAAGTGAAGCTCCTAGGGGGCGGCGGGCTTCGGCTCGCCGCCCCAAGGTTGGATCAGAGACCGAGCCCGTCGTCATCCTCATCACTCGGCCCTGTGTCGGGAACTCCTGCGGCCTTCGCCTCATTGGTTTCCCGTACTGCGCGCTCTTCGGGAGTCTCCCCACTGTGATCGCGCGTGCCTTGTACTGCCCGGATGGTGTCCTTCGGGTTCGGAGAAGCGAGATCCGGCTCACTGGCCAGCTCCATATGGGGCGGGACCTTCCAGCCCTTGACCTCGAAGAAATCCTCGGGAAGCATGATGGTGTCCCCCAGCTTCCAGAGACGATCCAAAAGCACGCACTTCTTTCGGAACCTGTATTCCACCATCATCCGGTAACGACGCCTCCCTTGTTGGTCTGCCGATCGCCATGCCGCTGGATCGTCGCGAAGATCTTGCCAGCGGTGAAGGCGGCTCCGGTGCCCGTGATGTACAGCGCAACTGTACGCTTGAGCGTGTCGGGCCTGAGTGTGATCTTGCGGCCCACCACGAAGTTCGCCACCGCCTCGGGCAAGGTTGCCGCCACCTCCGTAGTGGGGGTCGCAGCGTTGTCGGAGCGGAGCTCGAAGTTCACCAGCGTCGGTCCTGCGAAGAGCTCGGTGATGAGTATCTCCACGGTGATCGGCTCGCCCGGCATGGCGTCCGCAGTCCCACCCGGTGTTGCAGCGGTGCCAGCGCCGAGATCGAGAATGACCCCTGCGAGATCGGTACTGGGGCCATCGCCTGCCGCCCCCACGTCGTACTCAGCGAAAGGCTTGCCGGACCCCGCGAGAGTTAGTTCTTTGTCGATGAGCATGGTGTGCTCTCCTTTATCAAGTGACGCCAGTGATGGGCGACTCTGCCACGATCGAGTCCGACCGATGCACAGGGATCCCCAGGAAGTCAACGACGGGCTTTCCGGCGAAGTCCTCGGGGCCATTCATGACCTGACGAGTCACGAGAGGCCCTGCAACTGAGGTAGTGTTCAACGCCAGCTTGTGCATCCACGCCTGGATTTCCTTGGATGCGTACATGATCGTGTTGCCGTGGTTGAAGTCCTCGATCTGGTAGTAGGCGTCGATCAGCTTGTCGAAGAATGCCTGCGCGGTGGTGGTGCCGGCCAGGAGCCGTGAGGTCATGATGTTCGGAACCCTGACGCTGTACCTCCAATCGCGCAGCACAAACCCGATATCCCACTTGTAGTGGGTTCGGTAACCCTCGAACTGGCCGCTCGCCCCATCGTTGAGCGTCTCCTGCCCCTTGTCGGTGACAGTCAGACCGGCCTTCCCGCCCTTCGGAAAGGAGAGGAACGACGTCTGCGGCCCCCAGGTAATGAACCAGATCGATTGCGACGTTGAGTCCGCGTTCGCAGTCAGCTCCATCGGGATGATGTTGTCC
>Ga0114923_10003408_pt1 | contig 10726 bp, 19 predicted proteins | sample SumtaG_FD_89578 | JGI IMG/M metagenome (GOLD analysis project Ga0114923, IMG submission 89578) | Deep subsurface microbial communities from Indian Ocean to uncover new lineages of life (NeLLi) - Sumatra_00157 metaG | ecosystem: Environmental > Aquatic > Marine > Oceanic > Sediment | place: near...
CACAGTGTCACTCGGACAAGTGATATCTGGACTGAATTTCTTACAGTTTGGGCATTCCTTAAAGGGGAATACTGAATGATCGTATTCCGGTCCTTCAAGTGATTGAAATTTACATGGGTAATGGGTCGGGTACGGCTGTCGGCAGAAGATACAATCGTTGTCTTCGTCTTGTTCGTGAATGCACTCTGTACATTCGTCATATTTTAGTTCTATCATGCCTATATTATAACAGGCTAACAGATTTTGTCAACTACTAATTTAACCGATAACCCAGGTAAGCGGAGTCCCGCCATCTTCGTAGTTTTTGAGAGATTCTTCAAGGCTGGTTAATTCAGCGGCTGCTTCTGCTTTTAATGCTCCGCCATTTAATGTTACTCCGCCTTGTGGTCCTGCGATCGTGGCATGTTTTTCATATGCTTGACCTAACATCTGCTTGGCTCCGGCTAATGCATAATCCATAAGCCATTTACTTGCATACGGATCAGTTAATAGCGCCTGGTCTGGACGTAGGTTGTAAATCCATAACAACACTTCCTCACCTTCACTGCCTTCCGGGAATCTACGAACGATGGTTAGCTTTTTGGTTACAGTGTCGAAGTGGAAATTAATGTGACCACCAAACATACGCATTGCAAGCTCTTGGTAACCTGAATATAGTTCATATGAGGCGAGACCACCGACACGACCTGCAACGAGCATGTAGGTGTTTAGGTAGCCTGCTGAGAATGGCTCAAACTGTGTGGTACCTTGCGTACTACCGATACCACGTCGGAAGATCTGACGAACTTCAATGATCTCGTCTGGTAATATAAATTCGTTTTGTTCTTCTTCAATTTTTAAAATCGCATTGCTTTCTTCTACTGAGTTTGAAGAACGCTGACGGTACTTTCTGAATGCATGATCAATTGCTATGTCATAATGTTCTGGATCAAGTTCAACATCTACCATCCCGTCACCGAGGGAGAATCTAATGTAATCTACTACTTCTTGTCTTAGTTCGTCAATTGTCGCCATAGTTAATATACCAATTTGTAAGTATATTTATCCTATTAGTAGTGCAGAATAACCTGTTCCTCCTTTGTTTTAAAAAATAATCTGATGCTATGAAACTCAAAATCAGGCCCGGGCCAACTAAAATGATACGCCCAGTCAGTATCTACTTTACTAAAATCAACAGATGGAAGCGTATGAGATGTTGATCCAAATCGATCACGCAACCTTTTAAACAAACTATCATCGTTTGGCATTGTAAATACATCAATATGATACGGATATTGATGTAACCTCGGATGCCAACCTTTATGCGCATCATCCACTACTAGTTAACAACATTAAGATTAATGTTGGCTCATCCTTAAAGAAAATACGAGGACCCATGCTCAACGACGAGCTAATATCTCTAAGCCAGCTGACTGGTATATTCTTATGGAACATTTGCACGTCGATTGGCCGTCCGAATTTATCTATCATTGCACTATGCATTTTGTAATAAGACGAGGACCAGAATCTGTATTCAATACACCAGTTGAATTCTGGATATATTTTCCATCTCCTGTCTAACTTACGAACCCTGAATGTGTCTGTGATGATTGTCCTTGCTGTCATTTGTGTCATTTTTGTTTCCTCGGCTCGCCGTACTTGAGCATTAAAAATGCTATGAACTCGTCATCCCGTATAAAGATACGTAGATTCCATAAGTGTTCATCTGTATCCCAACTCCATTTCATCGACGAGATCGGCATGAAATCCTTAGCACTGTGTACTCCGTCCATTTCTACCGCAGGGCCGTGTGTCTCCCATAATTCATTACGCAACATACAGAAGCTTTTGAAATCATTTCGATCAAAATGAATAATGTACTTGAACATTTTACCTAATTTATGTCTTCCGTCTGTTCGTTGTATCCATGCCATATTAATATTTTAATAAGAGATACGAAACTATCTCTTGTTCTCCTGTAAAGATTCTAGTAGTTTCACGGAAGTGAAAATAACCATTTACTTCAACAAAACGTCGACCACTAACTGTATCGTATGCCCACCGTCCTTTCTTCCAGGCAGTGTTAGTATCATCTAGGCTTAGTGTATACCCAACACCATAGCTTGCTGCTAAGTCTATTAGGATTGTACTAAATTCTTTCTTGTCTAATGCAAAGTCTACTAGAAATGTGTATTTAGGCCGGCAAACACTGTCTTCGCCGGTTTCGCTAACGCTCGCCACACTCATTGCTATAGATCCATTATGCTGTATCACCACATGCTAACGCGATCATTGTTGCCATGTCTTCGTCAATGACATGTATACAAAAAGTTGAAGTACGGCGAAAATAAGGATCAATAGGTGCCGGCCTAGAATCCGTCAGCCATCGTTTATGCAGGTGGTCATCACACACGCTGAGCAATAATTTCTCTGCCCTCAAGAAAGACTTTACGCTGTCGAACTCTATCGTTGCACTGAACACCGGATGATTCTTTAAGTTAGTGATTTTCATTTATATAGCCCCACAGACTAATCATTGTAATCTGCTCATCAGTGGTAAGAAAAATAGCTGCATCTCCGCTATCACTAAGTGACCAGAACCACGAGTCTGTGCCTGATCCGAATGCTTCAATCATGCGCTGTTTACAATCTATATACTGAGTATATGAATTATTAAACAGCAACATGCTCTTATATTCTTCTGTATTAGGCGGCAACAAATTATATATCCACACTTCTCCTAACTCACCCTTTTCGGGCATTGGTCTGAGATATACCTCACGGTGCCCGCTGTTGCCAAACCATAGTTTATCTGACATAAACATCACGTCATCGCTTTCAGAATTACCGTTTCTGCATTGAGCCGCCCGTTCAATTTGATTGCCGTGGTTTTGATGTTATCCATATACTTACGCAATGCAACCTTATTGGCCTTTTTAAATTCTGCCAACTGCTGAATTGGCTTGCGCAATGTTTTGCTCGTACTCTTTTGCGGATCAAAGCCGATGATTGTAGTTCCTTTAATACTCAGCTCGCCGCCATCCATCTCACTTGCAACGTATTTGCCCATTTTACGAGTCTTTGTGTTAAATACCCACACTTCCTTCGCTCCGACAATTTCAACCGGATGCACTCCGACGATCTTATACTGTGGATCTTCCTTCTTAAACTTAACCTTTGCAACCAACTTGTCTTTGCTTGGCGCTTTCTTACAACGAACCTTGCGGGTTGCTTTCTTGGACTCTTTGTAATGCTCGAGGCCTTCGAACAACTTGATGTACCATGCAAGGATACGCTTCCGGTCAGATAGCTTGTAAACAGTCCGGTACGCTTCCTTCAACTCTGGATCACAATCTTTGGATGATAGCTCAATCATCTCTGCCTGGCGAACTCGGAAGGTTTCCTCTACGCGCTTCAACTGTGACTGAGGTACGTTATCTTCCTTGAAGATATCATAGACTGGAGGTGCATCTTTGGAACCATCGTAAAGCAAACGGTCTTCATACTCTTCCAGTCTGGCAATGCTCTCGTCAACTTTCTCACGCAAACGATCCTGAATGGTTTTGGTCTTTGCCTTCTTCTTTGGCTTGCTGCCATCTTCTTCCGGCTCGTGGTCCGGCTCGTATTTGGCAATGATCTCGTTAACCCGCAGCAGGATATAGTCGTGATGGTCGTCACGGACCGGCATGCCTTTTGCAATTGCAGCGGCTAGGCTACCTACAGTGATGGGCAAGGTACCATCACTTGCTTTTGCAAACATTTTGGTTTCAACAGCGGTCATTTTTGTATGATCGCTGAGGTACTGTACGATGTGCTTCTTCAAATCTTTAATTTTGAAGTAATAGTTATAGTAGTACAGGGCATCGTATAGACGCCTGTTAAATTCAGGATCCTCAGTGGATTCGATGTCATCCCATGTTGGCTCGCCGCCAGTATATTTCTCGTCAGCTGCTTTTGCAGTGCGTGGCTTTTTAGTTTTGCGGGTTGCTTTAACGCCTTTTAGTACTCCGGCCATTTTTAATTCCTCTTTAATTTATTAGTAGTTTTGATTATCAAAACTACGCGAATTCGTGTCGTGTATAATTTCTGCTTAACTCAATGAATGTATCTTCTGGCTTACACCGTATTGTACAGTGCCATCGGCCACCAAAAACAGTTATCGTGATAAAGTTACTTGTCACAAAAACAATCTCTAGTCTGATTTTACCTGGCAACACTGCAACAAAGGCCTGTCCGCCGCGGGTCATTGGTTTCGGTACTCTGTACCCTTTAAGTATAAATATGACTTTAAGTTCATCTATTGTCATGTTCGACTATCCGATTGTTGTTAAATGGGCGGACAATTCATTTACAGTTACGCCTGTACTTAACAAACGTCCGTTGAATAGCAAATCAATATTTAACACTTTAGTCGCCATGCCGTCATACTCTCGATATAGCACAACCGCAGATGCCGCACTCAGGTCTTTATCATAAATTACCAGCTTAACTATCGACTCTAACCCATCACTAGGCAAGCATCGGCTAGTGGAGTATAATATTGTACGCAGGATTTTTCGTTCCTGCAATGCACAAAGAGGAAGTATACATGCAAATTTCATGTGGTCCAATCCGCCAGTTGCGTAAGGGTTGCATTTTTGATAAACATGTTCCCGTTACTGTGGAGAATATCAGCTGTGATTAATTTGGATGCGTGTCCTTTTCCGTCCATCCTGCAAAGTATCACAGCATGAGGCGTGAATGGTCTCCGCCAACGCAATTCTGGTTTCAGCTTAATTCTGGTTACATCATTGAAGAGGATATCCGAACTCTCAATGGAATCCTTCATGCACCATAATGTTACTAATTCGCTAATTTTCATAAGTAATCGTAATCCTGACGTATTGTATTTACGACATCGCCTGCTGCAACTATATTGTCAGCTTTGCCCATTTTTTTAATACAAAATTTACCACTTCTGTAATACACCGAACAAATAACTTGATTCCCACGTACAATTATAATACAAGGGGCGCTTAACTTGATGGTCGTAAAATCGTATCCGCTTAATGTAAGTAATAATTTTACATCATCTAAGCTCACAACGAATATGCCTCGACCTTTTCCTTAATTGTGCGCAGCACATCCACTTCTTCTACCCACGGTAGATGCAAATAGGCCAGCTGGCGTTTGTCATGATTGACGAGGTACTTCTTATGCGCAGTATGGTACATTAGCTGCACTACATCAAACCCGCCAGTATAGATAGTCCATTCGATGAATACGTCTAACTTCAATTTTTCAGTTACAATCTCGTATCCTGCCAATGCAATGAAAGTTTGCATACTGTCTGGCATCGACAGTGGAATATGAGCAGGAGTAGAATATGTGCTGTTGGGATAGGTAACCCTTTTCATAGTGCTGCCTCCACTACATTAACAAGTTCATCTAATGAAGGAGCATATCTCATTGAGACTAGTTTAAAATCAACTCTGCGACCATCTACTAGAGCTCGAATTTCGGCGGACCACCGCTGTTCTTCTATCTTAAATTCGTGATATCTTATATATAGACGTCGAGTATCAGTGTAAAACAACTGTGGACTAGTATTACACTGTCCACATTGTGGGCGATAACCTTTCAATACCATTACAGTTGCTAGCTCTTGAAAGTTCATGTTATCTCGGACTCCAGTTCTGAACTAGTTGATATACACTGTTCCAATCTTTGCAACCTTGTTTTAGATCGCCTGTACCGAATATGTTTACTTCGTAGAAGTCTGTTTGCTTATCATACTCAACTGTGCCAACCACCCTTTTTTTGCTGTGTTGGACAACGACATAACGGGTAATTGATCTGCGGGTACGATTACCAGACAACCTAATGCCCATTCCTGTCAGGAATAATGCGGTGTTGAATTCTGTAAAGTCAGTGATGTTAATTTGACTAGGTCCACTCGTAAGCAAGATCTAGCAACTGTTCGAACTGATCACGCTTAAATACGTTTTCAAGTTCTGGAGTTCCGCCAAATTGTGGAACATACGATAATTCGTAGGTGTCGCCTACGCGCTGAACTTCTCCGCCACCGCCGTCACACCAGTTAACAGTAGCAAATTGTCCAGGCTTCAACGCTTCTAGCTTCTTAAAGTCAGTTACACGATTTGACATAGTTTAGTCCATTTGCTTATTTAATATGTATATTATACTACCATTTCAGGGGTGTGTCAACCACTTTTTGGTATTTTTAACCCATTGACAATCAATGACTTACGTGTTATAATATCAAAATGAATAATAAAATAGTAGGAATTACCGCTTCATCGTTTGATCTCCTCCATGCTGGGCATGTGCTTATGTTAGTAGATGCTAAAGAACAATGTGATTATTTGATTGCATGTTTGCAAGTTGATCCCAGCCTAGACCGACCAGATAAGAATAGCCCAGTCCAAACCATTTTTGAACGGTACACTCAATTGCAGGGGTTACAGTGCGTAGATGAGATTATCCCTTATCGAACTGAGAAAGACCTTGAGGACATCCTCCTCGCTCGTAAAATCGATGTTCGAATTTTGGGCGTCGAGTATAAGGGCAAAGATTTCACCGGAGCTGACATTTGCAAACAGCGTGGGATCAAGTTGTATTTTAATAAACGAGACCATCGCTTCAGTAGCACTGACCTGCGTACACGGGTTATGAATCAGTTTATGAAAGGCGAGGCATAACAGCCAAACTACCTGTCGCATAAATAGTATTATGCTTACAGGAATTAAATTAAAATGCCGAGATTGAGCCTGTGGAAAGATGGTCAAAGGACACATGACTATAGATTTTTTGACGGTATAGTATCCGAGAGATTCACCATGGGTGGTACAGGAATGCTAATTCATAAATACCTCGGCACGTTTAATCAGGATGCAGACGATGCCACACAACCTGACTACCTTAATCAATCTGAACAAAATATCCAAGACCTGCTGTTCTTAGAGAACAGAGACAGGAAATACGATACTTCTATATTTGAGATGCGCGGCGTGTACCAGCTGTCTGATAGTGACTTTGATCTATCACAGTTTGGATTATTCCTGTCAGCAGATACAATTTTTATATCATTTCATTTAAACGATATGGTAGACCGCATCGGACGAAAACTTATGTCCGGTGACGTATTAGAACTCCCCCATCTTAAAGATTTTTACGCATTAGACGATGACGTTCCTGCTGCATTGAAAAGATACTATGTGGTGCAGGATGCTTCTCGCCCAGCAGAAGGCTATAGTCCAACTTGGTGGCCTCATTTATGGCGCGTTAAATGTACTCCTATTGTTGACTCGCAAGAGTATAGGGATTTGCTAACTAATATCGAAACAGGAGATATAGATGAGGACGGAAATGATAGAGGTGTATTAGATCTTTTGTCACAGTACGATGATCGACTAGCAGTTAACAAAGCAATAATTGCACAAGCAGAAGTAGATGTACCTGAGTCGGGATATGATACTACTGGTATCTATATTGTGCCAACTAACCCAGATGGTTCATTAGCTGACCCGTTTGGCATTTTAGCCGACAATACTAACCTAGATGCTAGCAGCACTCAATTCACAGCAGACTCAGAAGGTGTAAGTCCAATTACCTCATTGGGTCCACATTACCTATTAGGCGATGGCTTTGCTCCTAACGGACTGCCTGCTACAATCGGTGTTAGTTTTCCTGGAGGACCAATTGAAGGTGATTACGCATTGAGAACTGATTATTTCCCTAATCGTTTATTTAGATTCGACGGTGTTAAGTGGGTTAAGGTCGAAGATGATGTACGTGCTAATCTTAGCGGTGCAGATAATGACACAGCTTGGTGCATTCTATAATAACGATAACACTACTACAGCAGACGATGGCTCAACGATCGACGAACGTACAGCATTGTCCTCGGTGTTAAAACCTACGGCAGATAATTAATGGCAGATAATAGACAATTCTTTTACGACGGTCAGATACGTCGATTCCTAACTCAGTTCATTCGAGCTATGAGTCACTTCCAGGTCGAGTTCGGAAAAGATAGCACTGGTGCAACGTCACTGTTACAGGTTCCTGTTTTATATGGAGACCCCAGTAGACAAGCGAGCGCTATATTGCGCAACAATAGCGAAAATGCTATCTCTAATGTTCCGGCTATGGCGGTGTATATTACGGCATTCCAGTATGATAAGGATCGTGTACAAGAACCTACCTTCATTGATAAGAAGCATATACGACAACGAAAGTTCGATGCCGATACACAATCATTCACAAACAGACAAGGTAATGCATTTACGGTAGAACGACACATGCCAGTACCGTATACATTAACGTTGAAATTAGACATCTGGACCAGCAATACTACGCAAAAATTCCAGTTATTGGAACAGATTGCTCCTATTTTTAACCCTGCATTGGAGCTACAGAATTCAGACAACTACTTGGACTGGACAAGTCTATCTTTCATTGAATTAACCGACGTTAATTATTCTAGTCGTTCTGTGCCGGCAGGGGCCGAAGATGATATTGACATTGCTACGTTGACATTTGATTTGCCAGTCTGGATCACTCCACCTGCTAAACTTAAGAAGCTCGGCGTCATTCATAGAATTATTGCGAGTGTGCAGGACACATCAGTTGAGAGTATTGATATTTTAGACGACAACCTACTTAATAATACAAGAATCATTATTACTCCGACTAATCACAAGGTTGTACTTGTGAATACTAAATTACAACTATTTAGAATAGACGGAAATCTATTAACCAATTCGGGCAGTGCTTCACAGGTTCCAATAACACAAACGCCTGAGCCATGGGATACAGTATTGAATTTATATGGTAAATTTAATCCTGGCATCACACAGATACGTTTATTACAAGACGACGGAATAACGGAGGTGGTCGGCACTATCATACAAGATACAACCGATGCATCTATTATGGATTATAGTATTGATGTCGATACCATACCAGCTAATAATTTACTACCGGTCACTGCAATTATCGATCCAATCAAAAGTGGACCTGGCGCTGGTCTTATTGCTGCGGCAGTAGGTCAACGTTATCTCATTCTAAGTGATATTGGCGATAGCTTAGACGGTGAGTCAGCTTTGGCGTGGCGCGGTACGAACGGTGCTGAACTGGTTGCAGGTGCGAACGATATCGTCGCATACGATGGTACACAATGGCACGTACTTTTTGACAGCAGCTTAACACAAACTGAAATTAAATACGTAACAAATCTAACAACAGTAACTCAATTTAAATTCACAAACAATGAGTGGACAAAGAGCTACGACGGAGAATATCAGGCAGGAAGATGGTCAGTCATCCCGTAATAGGTGCAGGTGCTTTATTCTATAGTTTATCTACTAAACGCTATCTGTTTATATTGAGAGATCAATGCACGTATAGCGGAACGTGGGGATTGCCAGGCGGCAAAGTCGAAGGCAATGAAGGCGTGTTTGATGCTTTACAACGTGAGGTAATCGAAGAAGTTGGATACACTCCGGAATTTAATAAAGTTATACCCATCGAACAATTCACAAGCGACAACAATTATTTCATCTATCACACATTTTTGATCAGTGTAGAGGATGAGTTTATGCCTACATTAAATCACGAGCATCGTGGATATTGCTGGGTTCATTTAGAAGATCATCCTAGGCCATTACATCCTGGCGTATGGAAAACCTTTAACTTTGACGTAATACAAGAGAAGTTAAAGACCATTGAATTTATTCTTTAACTTCTCTTACTGTTATACCCTTCCTACTAATACTTCAACTACACCTGGACCTTCTGTGGTCTTGTCTTCGATAGCTTTACCGATGATAGCACTTGCACGTGGATCCGTAGCAAATGACGTCCATACTACGGCGTAGCCTGGAGTATCAGATGTTATTAAGATATCGCCTTTCTCTACTGTTCCTACTACCTTACATGGAGTACGACCCATCAATGCTACGTCTGCTGTAAATTCCTCGTCGAGTCCACTGTTCATTAAGTAAGCAGGGTTAGTAGAAACAACTCCGATTACTTTAGAATCAGCATACTTGTTACATTCTGTAACTTCTTCAGTGCCGCCAAATATAAGAACGGTTCCTGGTTCGTATTGTGCGTCGGCAACATATTTCTCTGCCAAGTCAGCGTATTGTGCTGAAGTTGCAGTACCATTTATTAGACCGGTTACTGTTAAAGCTCCGCTAATACCGACGCCTCCGGTTACTACTAATGCACCAGTTATTGCACTTGTGCTAGCGGTTGCATTACTTAGTGTAATAATTCCAGTAGCTGAATCATTGGCATCGCTACGTAAGAATGATGCAGCGTGTAAGCTGTCTACTGTGTCTGCGTCAACATTTAATGCATTAATATCACTCTGTGTTTGATCAGCAGTGGCATTGTCTTCAATGCCATCAACTTTAGTTTGCAATGCAGAGCCAGCTAATCCAGCTGGTGTAACTGCTCGGGTTGCATCTGTGCCTGTATTGGTTTCAGCTATAGTTGCTAGTTCTACTACACCAGAAACAGTAAGTGATGCAGCCGCTTCATCACCTGTGTTAGTTCCGCTTTGACCAACTAAGAAGGTTTGGTTGATTGCAGTGCCTTGCCATACCCCAGTAGCAATGGTACCTACTTGGGTAATATTTAATCCATTGATATCGGCTTGTGTTTGATCTGCTGTTGATCCATTTTCAACATTCAAAATAGAACGTGCAGTTGTTGCACTTAATACTTCTGGATCACC
>Ga0114923_10003410_pt1 | contig 10725 bp, 6 predicted proteins | sample SumtaG_FD_89578 | JGI IMG/M metagenome (GOLD analysis project Ga0114923, IMG submission 89578) | Deep subsurface microbial communities from Indian Ocean to uncover new lineages of life (NeLLi) - Sumatra_00157 metaG | ecosystem: Environmental > Aquatic > Marine > Oceanic > Sediment | place: near...
AAAGATCGGCAATTGAAAGAGAACGGCGTTTCAATGAAGCTTCGAAAACAACCGTAGACATCAATCGTGACGAATTCCGTATTAAACCCAAACCTAAATTTGTGGGCTTGGATCCCAATCTTAGACCTCTTTCCGAGAGGTTAGAGTGGGGTATTGTGCGTCAAGTACGTTTTAATCCCCGAAGACGAGTCAATTACGTCAAACCCGATAAAACCCGTAAATCTAAGAAACCCACTGTTACAGAAGTCATACAAAAATTAGACCTCGACCCTAAAGAATTTGCACTAGGATTATAAATGGAGTTACAATTGCAACTATAATATATTTAGCGAAATATATACAACTAATTTTAAAAAATTTCGATCGAGGAATTTAAAAGTACGGAATTCCGCCAGAGGCATAATTCATGTCGATGCCCATATAGGAGAAGAATTAGTAACATACGAGAAAATGGGGATTAAGAGGGTTTTGTGGTGGAAGCGAATCAGGTTATCTTCAACTCACTGACCAACCAACGCATGTAAAAATTATATATATATATAAATGACTAAATGCAAATGTTGTAGAGGACCAAGAGGACCAAGAGGACCAAGAGGCGAACAAGGGCCTATAGGCAATAATTTTACTAGAGCTTTTGTAACAACAGGGGTAGGCCCAACAGGAATAACTGGATGTACTGGACCTCATTTGTATTTAATAGGACCAGAAGCTGATGGGAAATGTTTATCTATAACGGCAGTAGGTGGCGGAGGAGGCGGAGGAGGCGGAGGAGGCGGAGGAGGCGCCCCGGGTGACAGAGGAGGCGGAGGAGGCGGAGGAGGCGCTGGATTTTCTGCCAGCACCATAGTTTCAGTAGGCCCAACAGAAGCTCTTCAAGTAGGAGATTGTTTGACTATAGGTGTGGGTAATGGTGGAGCAGGAGGATCAACAGGAGGATCAACAGGAGGAACGGGTTTTAATGGCGAAGAGTCCTTTGTATTCAAATTTGGGTTTCCACCAATAATTCTTATTTCTGCAGCAGGTGGAAGTGGAGGAGGTGGAGGAGGTGGATTCCCTGGTGGAGATGGAGGAAAAGGTGGAGATGGGTCAATTCCAGGAGCTAATGGTGATTTCGGATTTGATGGCGGCGCAGGAGGCGCAGGAGGGAATTCTGGTCAAGGATTGATTAGAGGGGCAGGAGGACGAGGTGGATTCGGCGGCGACTCGGGTGAAATTGGTGAAGGTGGTAGCGCTGGAGTGGATGGATCAGTGCTTATTTCAATTGTCGATTGCATTTTGTAGTTTAGTTGACTGTAGGTGGAATTGGCGTTATTTTTAACTTGAATACATCTTTATATTGTAATAAAGAATTTGTCACACATTTCTACAAGAATCGATATACAACACCACATCGTACAAAGTGATACCTATCTTACGCTTATCGCAATACATATGAGGCACAGAATAACCACAGCTCAAAAAATCTCGAATACCGAGAATTATGAATTCTTCTATTAACCCTGTATTCGGTAATAGATGCATACAATTAGAAGATTTATCTTTTTCGAGTTTCAAATGAGCTGTAATCACATTTTCTGCAGTTAATATTCTTTCTCTGGGACGATCGCACGTCACAATATAGGAATCTGTACCTACACCCACACAAAATATATAATTTGACATTTTAAAATGGTTTGAAAATTCACACATTTCAAAACAAATATATAATTACATTATCCCTTGAGAAGGATAATAGTATAATCATCATTATTCGTATCTCAACGAATAATGTTAAACTTACCGAGGCAAACAACTTACAAACACGTAATCGCCGTGTGTAATTATACCTAACAATTCTGGGGGTTCGGTGATAGAAAGGGTGTTTACGGCGTTTCTGCGGTAGATCGTATAGGTTTTTTGATCTGATGTGCACTGAAAGATCCCGGGACCTAAATTGTTCATCCTCCTCAAAATATAAACTTTGGTATACAATTTTCGCAAGTTCAAAGCATCGGTCTCCACTTCAATCTGATCTTCTTCACAAACAAAACCGTATTTCTTCACGACTTCTTTCAGAGTCTTAGCCGTTTCGTACACGATGTACAATTTATTCGCGTTCATGCTATTTTCCAAACACCAACCTTCGATATCTTCGTAATTCAGTTCGAAACTTTTCAGGTCCGCAAATATGTAGAACCAAACTTTCAGAAACACTTCGATATCGTCTCTGCCCGCGAATTTATCCCATTTCTCCCTCTTATACTTTCTCTCGTCCAAACTACCTTTTTCTTTGGGCAAATTATAGACAAAATAATTACTATCATTACTATATAAACTTATCATAGCCGTTATCAACATCCCCGGCAAACAACTTCTTCCTGAAGACCATTCTTCTTGCATATAATGCCAAAGCACGGCACCTTCAGAGGGCGAAAGGGGCACATCTAGCAGGAACTCACCTAAACTGGTGAGTCTGTAATCTGGATTTAAGGCTCCAATAGTTTGAAGTTTGACCAATTCTCCACTGATGGTTGTGTCGTAGGGCCACACGTCAAGTGGGTGGAGAGGAGTTTTACCCAACATCAATAAATACTTACTGATATTTTGAGGATGCAAAATAGGGTCTGTCTCAAATTCTCCCTGAGACGCCATAATCACATCCACACCCGCTTTATCTTTAGATCTCGGCGAATCATCTATATTATAAAGAATCGAAGCACGATTTAAGACCACCCTTTTCGACGAACGCGTTACAAAGGTCGTTTCCGCACCGCTCATTGTCATTCCCGAAACCACATCTCGGTAAGAATCAATGAGGATATCTACGGTTACAGGCACGAGAGACAACAATTCATTAGTTGATACCAAAACTTTGGTAAACTGAGGATCAATCTTTACAATATCTTCTGCGTTGTCAATATACATATCAAACGTTTTCAGATAAGGCACCGTTACCAATCCCAAAATATTACCGATGTTTACGGTTTCTGTTTTCGAAGGTACCACCACGCAGATCGTCTTGCCAGAACTCTCCATATGTGTCCTCAAAATCCATCGTGCCATCTCCTCATATAAATTCTCGTGAACTCCACCGTAAAGTTCATATTCAATCGCTCTGCTAATTGCATTTTTGTTGAAAATGGTAAATCCAGCTTCAATTTTCGGAATGACCGAGGTGTTGGGAGCGAAAATAGTGACGTTTGGTACATAGAGTTTAAGCTCCTTTCGGGACACTTCCAACAATTTCAAGTTCATATACGCGTTTAAATCGTAGGGTATACGATTAGGAACATAATAAAAAATTTGAGCTATGGAATCTGTGATATTTCTATTTTCACGAATGTGGTGAATCAATACCTCTAAAAATGTGCTGGATGGAGTGAAAACGATATTGGTGTTTGTTCGGTTTATTGTATCTTTTGAGTTTAAAAGTGCATCAGGATAGGCTCCTTCAAATTCGTTGCGAAAAAAGTTAGCATAGGTAAGCGCCCCGTCTCCAGTTTCTACTACTACAAAAACTGGAGCGGTATTTTCTTTTCCTACAAGCGCTTCAGCAATCAAATCAAAAGGTCTCGGATCTCCATAAGGTGTTAGCACCCCTACGAAGGGTACCGGTGACGAGCGCTCCATCTTTTAACAAGCGAAAGATTATATCGATTTGAAGATGAGATTTTAAATTATAAAGGGTTATATATTTTGGTATATATAACAACCATCAATTTACAATCTTTTATATAACCACATAAATGTCGTCATTAAGAACATCAAATCCTTTCTTACGTATAAACCCAACTTTAAGGTCCTCAATGGACCCTGAAAATATTTCTCTTTCTACATCGAGAAGAAACTTAACAAGAAATAGACTCGTCCAAAACAGAATTCGGACAGTAAAACTTTGGAATTCACTTCAAAATGATATAAAAGAAAATTCCTCTCTAACTTTCTTTTTAAGAAATATTCGAGAACCCGTGGTTATTATAGATCGATTGAATCAAATTCCAGCTTTAGGATCCCTTTTCATTGCTTTCAATGGTATGATAGGATACGATGTTTCAAGGGGATCAGAATATATTCTTTCTACAGGATTACAGTCTGTTGGTTGCCACAGAGGCAATTGTAGGGGCAAAATGGGTATACAAAAACTGCGATTCGAAGATCCTTTGGAATTTGATTTCCAAAAACTAGACAAAGAGACAGTGTTTTTCGATCTTGCTACTCAAGCCCCCGGTACAACTTTTATTGAAATAGGTCGAGAAAAAGACAATTCCGATGAATATTATCGAATAAAATCTTTACAGGAAAATTATGCCAAAATATCGACCAATGAAAGCGTTACTAAGGAAATCGATGATATGTTAACCGTTGCTCTGTTTTTCAGACTCAAAGAATTGGGTAAAGAAGTGTATATTCAGTCCTGCGATAAATATAGATGGATGAACAAAATTCCTTTACCCAAAAAATTCAAGGAGGATGTAAAGAGAAGTCAACTGATGCCTTACTTTCTTTCTCAAGATATGATGGATCCTCCTGCTATAATTCTTATGGGGTTTGAGTGTGCTTACGATTGTACTCCTAAACAATCTGCACCTCACAACGAGTCTTGTATACTCAAAACTGAAATGAGAGACCCCGAATATATTTGAGCCAATTAAATTATAATTTATATAATTTAACATGATTTGAGATGATATTCGTCATCTCCCAATACATTTACAATTTTTTGTTCAACCAACTTCGGCAAAATATCTCTTACAATTACGCCTTCATTCAACAAATCTTCTTTCATATCATTCCAGACTAATTTATATTCGTAGAAAGGCACCTGAGGTACCAAATGGTGCGCGATATGATAATTTTGATAAAAAGTCAAACTGCTCAAAAGCGGTCTCAGTATCCAAGGTATATACAAATAAGCTGTGGTCTTATACCGATTGTCTTTTCGAGTGATTTCGTGAGGATAATGAGGCAAAAAGTCAAAGGCATATGCAAGGAGGAAGAGAGCCAGTCTCGAGGGTAAAATCCAATATTGCCACAACATTCCCCCGTAACCCCATTTCCAAAGAGCAATTATAAGAGCAATTTTAGCTACTTCGTAAGCGTAAGAACACATTCGGATCTTCCATTTCTTGCGTTGTAAACCTTGTATAAAGTACATATGACAATAAGAAACATCCACGAAAAGCCACCTCAGAGGTGTAATATACTTTCCTCCGGGACCTTTCAGACTGCACCAATAATCAGGATCGAATTCGGAATCGTTGGTGTGTGCATGGTGTTCAAGATGATTATAACGAATAGCATTCCAACTCGACGTGGGACCCAACCAAGCCTGAGAAATCCAACCCACAACATCATTGAGAAGTTTGTACTTTTTGGAAATGGCACGATGGATAGCATCATGACAGACTGTAAATTGAGCGTAACTGGTTAAAGTAGAAAGAATAAAACAAATAACACCTAATAGCGTAGAAAGAACAGCGTATATCCAATTTTGACCTGCATAATGAAAACCTTGTATGGGTAAAAGCCAACCTTGTCCCAACGCTATAGACAAAACACTACCGGAAACAGAAAGAAAGAAGAGGAAAAGAGTGGGCCAAGCCACTTCAGGTCGAGTATAATTATTTTTTTTGGTTTCGCCCCGATTCTTCATAGTTAAGAGCTTTTAGTTTTCGGTAGTTAATTTGTTTTCAAATCAATTCTTCTGTGATCTTACTATTTCGTGCAAAATTCTTATCTTTTCCTACGTCTCCTTGGGCTTTCAGTTCTCTGAAATTGTCCTCTCCTACGTCTCCTTGGGCTTTCAGTTCTCTGAAATTCTTGTTCCCACATCCTTCTTGAAAGATCGCAAGATTCTCCGGCCATACATTCTATGGCCGGATCAATTACCCTTTCCAAGAATCGGGATCCCTTACACATCATAATTTCTCCGTACATTCTCTTCGATTTTGGTTTGGGTTCTCCATTTCGATAGGCTACTCCAGAGGAACAATAATTCAATTGTGGTAATATATATCCATCTACACCTTCTAAATTGCAAACTGCATTAGCCATAATCGCATCTTCTCTTCGACTACTAAAACGACTGAAACTGGATGGATCCTTATCTGTGTATTTGCAGCCAAAAATTCTGTCTGTCTTAGAAAGATCGCGGTTATTGACTCCGGTTACAGTCATAATCGCTGCTCTTTCTTCTCTGTTTGACATTTTCAATAACTTCCTGACATTATAAACATCACTGAGTATGATTAACCTGGGAGAAGCTTTCAATCGGAAAATATTCATATAACCATCGTCTCCGACATAACGAATGCTGTTATCGTAACTGCCCAACCAAAACGGTTTGTCTCGAGGATCGCCGGTGATAAAACTATCTGAAGCATGATACAACACTAAACCTTTTCGGGGTCGGAAAATCAGAAAACCATTGGAATTCTCAAAATCACCACAAGTAAGATTTTCGATCCAATTGCCTCGAAAACGGTCTAATTTACTACAACCAAAACTTTTTTCATCTCGTACAGATACACCTCCTCTTTTGTCCAATTCATCCTTTGCAAACCCACCTAAGTCACTGATGCGTTTCAATACATTATCTGGGATATCGGAAATAAGTCTGTATAATTGTTTTGTAGTAAGGGCGTCAAAAAATTGTTCATTGATAATAGAGTATTCTTGAGGTTCCATAGAACGCGGATCGTCGTCCATTATCACTCTTTTTCTCGGAAAAGGATTGCGGATTTCTAAACCTGCCTCCTCATTACGATAACGCTGTATCAAATTGTATAGAAATACCATTTTCTCTAAAGCGGTATTATCTGCACTTCTAATGAGTCTCTCCAAACGCTCGGTTGAGAGAGTGTCGAATAGTTCTTGATTAAAAAGAACATCCATCTTTAGTGAAACTGAGAAATATTGAAACTGAGAAATATTGAACTGTAATATTTGCGACTTTATCTCCATTTTAATTGAATTCAATTAAAACGCTTTAACAAATAGAACATTGAAATAAATTATTATTCAAAAAGGTATCAGGATGGAATCGTTCTCCCAGGAGGATGTGCAGCTTGAAGATTTGTTAGCTTTTTATCCCTCTTCTGCTAAACCCGCATTTCAGGGGGAATTGTCTGCAAAAAAAGAGTTTCGAGAATTAGCTTCAGATCCTGGAGAACGATTGAGAAAAGCTCGGGGTTCCTTCTTTAAACATCAAAAATTTGTGCAGCGTTTTATGCAGCACTACGATCAACTTTTACTTTTTCACGAAACCGGAACCGGCAAAAGTTGTGCTATTACCGCGATTGCGGAGATGGCGAAGTATCTACACTCTAAAGGCGAATCGAACATTGACCACGCCTACATCATTGTAAGCAATTCCACTCTTACAGATCGTATTCAGAGAGAAATTGTGTGCAAATGTACAGATGGAGTGTACGATATCGCTCGAATTGACAAAAACGCAGATCGTGAAGCACGTAAGAATTTGAGTAAATGGTACACTATAGCCACACGCCAAACGTTTGCAAAAGCTCTTTTAGGAATGACGAACGAAGACATTGTTCGAAGATTTTCTAATAAAATCTTTTTTATAGATGAAGCCCATAACCTCAATTTTGAACCTTTCAAAGGTGAAATCCCAGAGGAGGAGTATTCTATTCGAAAAGAAAAGTTGAAAATGTTTCAAGTATCGGCGTTAAAGAAGTTGGCTAAAGAAATCGGCGTTGAGGTGTCCAAAAATAAAAATGACACCATCGAGGTCCTGTTTACAGATCCTAAGCTCTCTAATGATAAACTCAACGAAGCACTAAGCGATGAAAGTTATAAGAAAGTGAAAACCAAGAAAAGGGTGATTACAGATGAAATAAACAAAGAAGAGGTTTATCTGCAGTATTGGAGACTTTTCCATCTTATAAAGAACAGTAAAACGGTGTTAGCCACAGCCACGCCGATGTTAAACGAATCTGCGGAAATCCGCGATTTGATGAATCTCCTATTGCCCTCTAAAGTACCTTTAGAGATGATGGCTTTCCCTGATATGGAGGAATTCAAATCTCGAAAGATCAACATCTCGAGTCTAGAACCTTTTTTGGCTATTGCTCCCGATGTGAACTTAGCGGATTGGAGTGATAAGGAATTAGAGCGGATATTTCGGGGTCGCACGTCTTATGTAAGAAGGTTGGATACTGGAGTAGATGTGGAATATATGGGCATTTCTATTTCTGAATTCAAGAATTATCCACACCAAACCGAATACGATACTGAAACTAAAGTATATATTGAGAAGATGGGAGATTTCCAAAGCAAAGCCTACATAGAGGCCAGCAAGTTTGGTGGTGGTCTCCGACCCAAAGAACGATGGAGTTCGGATTTTGTGTACCCGGACGGTAGCTACGGCACGCGTGGTGCTGATAAATATTTCACCCGTTTGAAAGAAGGAGAATACACAGTGAAGAAGAAAACTTCGAGAGGCGGTAAATTTCCAGAAGGTGTAGCCTTTGAAAAGGATTTGAAGCTTCCTATATCAGATCCCAGAGGCATATTCAAATACAGCGTGAAATTCGCCAATATCATTTCCTTGATCAACTCCGCAAAAGGAAACGTTTTTGTGTATTCCAATCTCACAAAAGCCGGAGGTACCATACCTTTCAGTGTGTGTTTGGAGAGTCAAGGTTACGAACGCTTTGCAGAATCCCAAAGTGTGTTTCAAACTTCAAGGGCCTCGGCGTCAGAATACTGTAAAAGTGGTGGTGCCCCAAAGAAATTGGTATATAAAAAGGGTTTGAGGTATTTTAATTTACACAGCGGTATTACTCCAGCAAAATTAAATGTGGCTTTAGAATTAATGAATTCGACAGAAAATTTCCGAGGTGAGTATATCAAAGTGTTTATGACATCTGGAATTGGAGGAGAAGGTATTAGTCTCAGTAATGTGATTCAAATCCACATAATCGATGGTGATTGGAAACATGCTACTAATTATCAAGCGGAAAGTCGAGCTATTCGGGCTACAAGTCACAATGACCTCTTAGAAATTTCCATGGGAGAAGTAAAGGTCCAAGTTTACAATCACGCTAGTTACACTTGTGTACCAGAAAATGACGAAGGATCATCTACAACGCCTCCAACGCTTTCACATCCAGGAGATTTGTGTCTTACCGGACAATCGATGCTTTCGGTGGATGTAAGGATGTACGAATTGTCGGAACAGAAAGATCGAGAAATCAAACGCATGGAGAGAATGATCAAGCGTGCTGCAATAGATTGTCAGGTTCACTTCCAGCGAAACACTAGAATCGGGTCCGAAAAAATTGTCGGTAAAGATTATACGGCGGAATGTGATTATGATGTATGTGTGTACGATTGTTGGGATCCTGTTATACCACAAACCGATTACACTACCTACGATGTATATTACATTGACGAGCCCACGGAAGCCATTATATCTCTGTTGAGAAAATATTTCAAGAATCACTTTGTAGTTACTTTGGAAGAAGTGGTCGAACTCATCCGGAACGATGTGTATCCCAATCTTTATATTGATGTACCTCCGGAATTGAAGTACGTACAATATGCGGCTGAGAAGATTTTAAATGAACATATTCCTTTTTCAAATCGATATGGTCAATTATCTTATTTGCAAAAAGATGGCGACATATTATTTTTGACGCTGGATTATCCTTTAGAAGATCTGGAAGACAGTTTGAGAATTGAATCTGATGTAGTGAATTACACTGAAGATTTGATAGGGACCTCTGTTAAAGCGTTGGAAGATATTACGAATCGTAAAATCGTAGAAGAAGCTGAAGAAGATGAATATGAGTTGGAAAATTATAGTGTTGATTCTGCAGATTTCCAAGAAAATTATTATGCTCTCAAAATTGGTGGTAAAAGAGGTTTAGCTGAACTTTTGGAAGAGGCCTTAGAACAAGATATGCAAGGTACAGCGGATTATTTGTCTCAAAACATTATAACCAAAACTTCACCCAATCCCAAAACATTGACAATAGAAAATTGGGGTAAAGTATATCCTTATGTAGGTTCTTGGTTCAAAATACCTGAGCCCACTTGGATGATAAATCGAGTTCAAAGGCGATTAGATGACCTCTCTGGAAAAAACAATAAGCCCAACGCTGCGGGCAGAAAACCTAAAAACCGAAAACGCACCCCCGATCCCATCAAATACAATCCTGAAGAGATGCACGATTTTAAGATTGGATTGGGACCGGAAAAATACAAATGGGGTGACGGTGGAGACGTGTATTTTCACACATTGAATAGCCTCGAATCCTCGAAACGGTCTTACGACTACGTTCCTAAATTTAATAATGTGAGCGGAACGATTCGGATTTACAAAGAGGATGAAGGATTTTGGAGAGATGCCAATCCGGTAGAACAGGTGGTGTATAGTTTGTGGGCACAAAGAATGTTATATAAATTGAAAGAAAATTATGAAAAAGAAGATGTGTATGGATTTTTTGTTTCAGGTTCGGAGCCCACATTCAGAATAATACCCAAATACGAAGAGAGAGAACAACAACGTTTGAGAGCAATGGGTGCAAGAGAAGGAGGTAAGAAAATACCCAAGAACAAAGGCTTGTCTACCGGAAGAAGGTGTGTGGATTATAGTGTTTCTCAACTTTTGCGGATGATTGCTGTGATGGGTATCGAACCGCCAGAAATGGAAGGTTTAGGAAAATTCTCAACGAAACGGGCTCTTCTGAGAATTCAAAAGAATGGAAAATCCAAAGC
>Ga0114923_10003411_pt1 | contig 10723 bp, 8 predicted proteins | sample SumtaG_FD_89578 | JGI IMG/M metagenome (GOLD analysis project Ga0114923, IMG submission 89578) | Deep subsurface microbial communities from Indian Ocean to uncover new lineages of life (NeLLi) - Sumatra_00157 metaG | ecosystem: Environmental > Aquatic > Marine > Oceanic > Sediment | place: near...
AATGCTACTGCAGAGGGTCTAATCTATAATGCACTCACTGATGAGGGCGGATATTCATGGACCCGCTACAATGCTAACACTGAACGTTATGTCGGTCGTTGGCATGGTGCAGCCGGGATAGCAACATTCTTTGTTGAGATGTACGATCTAACAAACAATGGTACATTCCTTGACTATGCAGAAGGTACTGCTGATTGGATTTATGGTACACATGAGGAAAGTCAGGGAGATTATTACCCAGACAACAATGCTACAGCTCCAAAGTCTTACAAACTAGGTGGTTGGAGTCGTTCCCCAGCTGGAATTGGTGACTTCTTTGGAAGACTATACCAAACAACTGGTGATTCTAACTACAGGGACCATATGACTGAAATTATGGACTTCCTAGTTGGCAATGCCACTGAAGCATATGGTGGTTCAGTTTGGAGAGATTCCAATTCAAATGCCAGAGTAGCAACAGCACTTGGGCATGGAATTTCAGGTACTGGAATGTTAATGGTTGAAGGATACAGAACCGTTCATAATTCTGTATACTATGATACTGTATCAAGTATCATCGATGCAATAACAGGAATGTCTAACGCAGAATCTGAAGGAGCTTCATGGACACAATCCAATCTAACTAGCGATGTACACTTCGGTTTATACTACGGTGTTGCTGGTATTGGTCAATTCCTCCTTAGAGCTCAAACCTCATATCCAATAATGGACTTTGACGCACCAGTTGTCACTAGTCCTGATGACATTGCGGTTGAGGTAGATGATGCTGCATCAATTTCATGGACCCTATCCGATCTCTGTCCAGGAGGTTGGACTATTGATGTCAATGGAACAACATTGACAACGGGCACCTATGATTCTGGTGATGCTGCAGAGGTAGCAAGTGTTAACACTACAGTTGCGGGTACATTCGCCTACACAATTACTGGGTCTGACTTCTTTGGAAGAGAAACCAGTGATTTGGTAATAGTATCGGTAACTGAACCAGCAACCACGACTACTACAACTACTACTACACCTACTACTACAACTCCGACGACTCCACCTAGTGGACTTCCGGAGGAGTTCACGATAGTAATGTATGCATCAATTGGTGCGAATATATTTCTTGTGATCGTAGTCATAATGTTACTTCGAAAGAAGTAGAATAAAACGTGAAGCGGGAATTTTCCTGCTTCCTTTTTTCTTTTTTACTTTGGATTTGAAAAGAATAATAAACCAACATTTTGTAACCGCATCATCCCAAGTTCGAACATATTCTCACTTATTCCAATCGGGTTAAAATGAACGAATTACAGATTCGTAACTTATTAAAGAGGGAATAAATGTCGTCGAAACTAAGTTTGTAATATAGGTGAACCATTTGAAAAGACAAGTTCAGTTTTCAATTATTGTTTCCTTTGTTGCGGTGTTACTAATTCTATCCATTTCAAATGTGATAGCATCTCCTGGTAATAGCAATGACTGTTCAACGTCAAGTTGCCACAATGATCCAACAGGAATCACAATAACACTCTCGGAAACTTCATTCAACGTTGATGCAAGTTCTACATTCAATCTCAATGTACAGGTTGAGGGAATATCAGGACAAAATTCGTTGACTGTCAAATTCCCCTCGGATGTGGCCAGTAATTCCCTTTTCTCCTACGGAGATTTGGGTGATGGTGGACAAGTGGACGATGGCGATACCGCAGACAGTGATCCGGATACGGATCAAATAGAAGTCGATTATGTGATTTCAGCACCAACAGAGCCTGGAACATATTCACTTGAGATATATGCTGTACAGCACGTTAATCATGGTGCACATCTCACGCTTACAATCGAAGTTGCAGCTACTGGAGACGGTCCAATTATTACAAACATTGGAGCAACACCCCCTATCCCAGTAGGTGGAGAAGATGTAGTAGTTACTAGTGATGTGTCTTCCACGATAGGGATTGATGAGGTTATCCTTCAATATAGTTCGGATAACAGAACATCATGGACTAACATCACTATGACATTAGATGGCGGAGAATATCAAGGAACTTTGCCAGGACAAGCCCATGGTACATATGTAGTATTCAGGATTGTCGCTATTGATTCGAATGGAATTGAAAGTATTTCTGGAGAAAGAGAATTCCTTGTTGGAGATATCCCCGTAGAACCACTTCCGGTTCTGCACTATGGCTTCCTCTTAGGTGTGCCAGCATTAGGTCTTGCATGGATTGGGACTGCGTTAGAGTATTACAATGAAGAACGGTTCACGAAAATACATGGTATAATGCTTGGACTCGCTTATATTCTAACTTCCATAAATGTCATTTCACTTTTTGCAAGTGATGCGTCGTCATGGACTGCATTGAACCCAACCTATCTCATAGATATTTCCAATTTCCTAATGTTTAATCATTCATGGCATATATGGCTAGGAATTGTGAGTATGATATTTGGAACTCTAGCATTCATCACCCACATCGGTGGTTGGAAAACTTGTAATTTAGGATTACCCGCTGTTCTAATTTGGACAATACTTGGAATTCAAGGGATATACCTAGGAATGTTCTTCGTGATGTGATTATTATGACAGAAACAGAAAAACAAATTGAACCAGTCCTGGAAGAAAAAGATCCCGTAAAAAGAAAACTTCAGGAAATTGTAGGTCCGGCGAATATTGCAGATTCCGAACTAGAAAAAATAGTGTACAGTGGAGACCCCTCTTCATTACCACATTTCCATTACAGATGGAAAATCCAATACCTAGTGGATTATGTTGTTAGGCCTCAAAATATTGAACAGATTCAATCGATACTGAATTTTGCCAATGTAGGAGGTTTTCCAATCATCCCGCGTGGTGGTGCATCTAGCTGCATGGGTTCTTCAAGTCCATCGCGAGGAGGAATATCTCTCGACATCAAAGTTTTGAACAAAGTACTTGAGATTAACGAAGAAGAGATGTGGGCACGGATTGAAGCAGGAATTACTTTTGATAAACTTGAAGTTACCCTAGGTAAGAAGGGATTAATGTTAGGGATTTATCCTTCTAGTGGAAAATCCGCAGTTCTTGGGGGATGGCTATCATGTGGTGGTAGAAGTGGTATCGGTACACCCAAGTATGGATCTCTAAAAGAAAATGTGCTTGAGCTTAAAGTAGCAAAAGCAGACGGGTCTGTGGAAACACTAACTGACGAAGATATCGGATTGTTTTGTGGTTCATATGGTATTCTTGGTATCATTGCAGAAATGAAGATACGAATAAGAAAGATACCTAATGCCTATGTGCCGATTAGTTTCTCCTTCAATAGCCTTGAGGATTTATGTAAGGCATTTACTGAAATAGGAGAAAATAATCTAAAGCCAGTCTATATCAAAGTTGCAGACAGATTATTCCAAAGTTACAGCAATCCGATTTCTGCTGGAGAATATGTTCTCTCAGCTACGTTCATTGATGAAGATGAAGAGGCATCTCAGAAACTAACATCAATTATTGAAGCAAACAATGGTTTGTTTCTAGGACCAGAGTATTCTCATCAAGAGTGGGAATTGAGATATGATTGTGAGTTCCAACCAAAGGAACACTGTGATACGCTGATGTTTCAAGAAATTCTGCTAGACACAAACAAATTGTTTGAGCTTGTTGAATTCTTTGAGAAACAGCGAGACTCGTACAAAGTCCCATTTATTTGGAGTGCGATGTTAGGGGTTGATAATGAATTACGAGTTGAATTGATGGCATTACTCGATCCAGAAAAATACCTGAAATTCATTTCAAGTAAGGGTATTCTCCATAAAATGGTGAAGAAATCAATACAACTTGGAGGAGGTCCTTATTCAGTAGGACTTCAAAACTCGATATACATGTCGAAGGCATTTCCAGAACGATTGGAATTCCTTAAGGAAGCAAAAGAGGAATGGGATCCACAAAACGTTATGAATCCGGATAGAGTTGTAAGTTGTCTTACCTCCTATGGACGGATTAATGTCCTGTTTAAATTAGCCGTAGCATTCAGGAAACTGTCGAAATACCTAGATAGGGAAGTGTTTACCGGAGGTGTCGCTTGATGAAAGTACAAGAAATTTCAGATGTATTGAAACATTGTGGTTCATGTAACTACTGCAGAGAATACTGTCCGATGTATATTCACCTGGGTTCGGAACTTGATAGTCCGGGTGGAAAAATAAGGGCATTAAGGGCATATGCTGAGAAGATGAAGAATCCACCTCAGGAATTACTAGACAGGTTATACTGCGCAGATTGCAGAAGATGTGAAGCTGTATGTCCCGCAAACGTACCAGTCACCCAAATCTGGCATGATGCTAAAGCTTCACTCCTAAATACTGGTGGTACCATGTCTGAATCCCTTCAGAGTGTCATAAAATGGCTTAATGAAGAAGGCACTCCATTAGTAGGCCAAGAAGCAGAAGAGAGAACTGTCTGGGCTGAAGATCTCGAATTACCGGAAAGATCGAATACAGCTATATTTAGCGGTTGTATGGGTTCGTTCTGGTATCCAGATCAACCAGAAATGGTTGTCGACCTGATGAAAAAACTTATGATTAATGTGGGATATGTACCAAAAGAGGTTTGTTGTGGGCTCTTCAGTCATTGGGCTGGAGACGACAAAGGCTTTCATGAATCAATAAAGAAGAATTATGAAATGTTCAAAGAAGCAGGAATTGACCACATTATCACAGGATGTGGCGGATGTTTTGGTACTTTGGCAGAACACTACCCCCACGTGATAAAGGATTTTGATATTAAAATACATCATAACGTAGAGGTCATAGCTGACATGGTAAGGAATGGAGTATTAACATTCAAAGGCATTGATAAGAAATATACATTTCACGATAGCTGTCATCTTGGTCGCGCCTTAGGTATCTACGAACCCCCTAGGGAAATCATAAGGGCAATTCCAGGATTAGAGCTTGTGGAGATGGCAGGTCACAAGGAAACTTCAAACTGCTGCGGAGGTTTTCTTACAGTTCTAGATCCCGATCTATCCGAATCTGTTGGAAAGATGAGGATCGCAGAAGCAGTGGAACTTGATGTTGATGGAATCATTACAACTTGTATTTCATGCTACAAGAGTTTGAGTTATAATGCAAGAGAAACAGACCTTGAGGTGATTCAGCTTGACGAGCTGGTTCTAGATCTTGCACAGTCATCATTAGTGGAGGAAGAATAAAATGAGTGAATCGAAAAAAGGAACTAAAGTTGTAATCGTTGGAGCCGGTATTGCAGGTTTCAGCTGCGGACTAGAGCTTAAAGGTCTAAAAGCACGATGTACAATACTTGAGAAAGAAAAGACAGTTGGAGGTCGAGCAAGATCGTTCACTGAGTCAGGTTACGTATTTGACCAAGGTCTACACTTCTTTGTTGGTGGTTTCAAATCACTAATTCCAATTCTGGAAAGAAGTGGGATTCGGATGATTACTGTTGGTGAAGGCGCAGTTTGGTTGAAAGAAGGAAAACGCCACTTCATGGGACAATCTGTAGTAGATTTGGCGAAGTTTAGTTTATTGTCAGCACCTGATCGAGCAAGACTTGGTTTGCTAGTTAGAGAAAATCTCGCAAGAAAACCTGAAGACTTCTTGGAACTAGATAAAATGACTTTTGCAGAATATGCTGAAGATAATATTCCAGAAGATGTTGCGAAGAACTTCTACGATCCATTAATCCGAACAGTTACTTTCATGAAACCAGAAGAGGTTTCAGCAGGACAATACCTCTATTCTGAACAGCTACGATTTGCATATGAAGATGGATTCAAAGCTATGTATCCAGAAAGAGGAGGACTCGGAAGCGTGCCTTATACACTAATGCTTCAAGCTCGTAACTTTGCTATTGAACCTAAAGTCAACTGCAATGTTGAAAGGGTGATAATAGAAGATGGAAAGGTCGTAGGGGTCAATTACACTCAGGATGGAAATGAGATGCACCTTGAAGCGGATGCAGTTGTTGTCACTACACCTATTGATCTGTTACCAAATTTCGTAGACAAGAACAAGCTCTCGCCTGAATTCCAGACAGCTATGGGTAAGTTCAGCTATTCACCCTCTACTGTAGCATACTTTGGACTATCATCACGCGTTCTTGATTTCAATGTTGGTGGATTCATTCCTGATAAGAAAATTCATATTGTTGCTGAAGCAAAACGTGTTTCTGGTGTCCTCGCTCCAATTGGTGAGTCGCTTCTAACAGTAACAAGTATTGATGAAGAACTTCTCAAGATGGAGAATGGAGAAGCGGCAGACACAATTCTTGACGAACTGAAGGAACTAATCCCAGGTGTGGGAGAAAAGATTACTTGGAAGAAGAGTTGGAGGATTTGGCGTTCAGTGCTTTCTCAACCACCGGGTATTATGTCAGATAGGTTAACTACTAACAGAACCGGTGTTGAAGGGCTATATGTAGCAGGAGCTTTTGCTAATTGTGGTACGTACTATGCTTCTATGGAAGCTGCTTCCAAATCAGGAATTGCTTGTGCTCAAGAGATGATCAGTGACTATTCATAGACCGTCCTTACACCTCGCGAGTAAACTTATAGACCTAAACAAATAGAAGTCTACGGTCACCGGTGAAGTCCATGGGAATATTTGATGAGAGCGAACATGAGGATGATCCGTACATCTGTGCAGCTTGTGGGAATTGCACCATGGTATGTCCAGTGTTCCGTCAAATGAAATGGGAATCGTTTGGTCCTCGCGGACGTCTTCAGAATATAAAGACGACACTTAAGAAAAAAGAAAAATTGGATGAAGATTATTCTAGGAAACTATTTCTATGTTCACTCTGTGGGCATTGCACTTCAGTCTGCACAACTAGTATTAGATTAGATCGCCTATGGATTCGGGCGCGGACTGAAACCTGGGAGCGTGGTATTTCATCTGCACCAGTTAGATTTTCTTTCAAATCACTTGAGAATTACGGGGACCCATTTACAATGGGGCCTTCAACTAGAACGCTTTGGATGGAAGACCTCGATCAATCAGTGAAAAATCGAATTGGAAAACCTGCAGAAATCTTGTATTTCATTGGATGCAATGCAGCAACAAGACCACAGTTACAAGGTATCCCTCAATCAATAGTTAAAATTATGGAATATGCTGATGTTGATTATACTTTACTCGGTGAAAAGGAGGTATGTTGCGGAGCGCTCTTTCTATGGGGTGGTGACCGAAAAAATGCTGCACGAATCATGACAAAGAATATTGAAGCAATAGAGAAACTAAAGGTGAAGAGAATTCTGTTTAGTTGCCCTTCATGTTATTATACTTGGAAGACTTCATATCAAGAAATCTTGGGAATAAACATCGCAGAGAAATATCAACTATTGTCGACATCCCAATTCATCTCAGAATTGAATAGGGAAAGAAAGCTTGAGTATGAGGAGCAACATATGGTGACGGTAACATACCATGATCCGTGTGTTTCAGCAAGAAAACTCAATATTATATCTGAACCTAGAGAGGTGATCGAAAAAATTCCAGGCATCTATAATGTGGATATGCTTCATTCTAAGGAGGACACCAGATGCTGTGGGAACCATGGATTGCTTGCTCTATCAGATCCTTTGGTATCATCTCAAATTGCAGAGATGCGACTTCGCGAAGTTTCAGTTACTCCAGCATCACGTTTGATTACCGAATGCCCCGAATGCGTCCGAGCTTTTGAATTGGCAACAACTACAACAGGATATGAAATTCAGGTTCAAACTCTTTCCCAATTAGTAGCAGAATCGTTGAAAGACAAGACAACTGTAAGTGGTGAAGATTCTTGAAAATAAATGTACAAGATCTTGAAGATATTGCAGGTGTCGATAACGTTTCCATTGATGATGAAACAATTAATCTCTATTCACGGGATATCTCAAGTTTACCACCGCTCGCGTATCAGATAATAAAAAGGAATTTCGATGTTATTGTTCAACCGGAGAGTGTCAAATCACTTATCGAAATAGTGAGATTCCTGAAAACAAATGAAGTATCGATAGTTCCTCGGGGAAATGGTACATCAGGGTGGGGAGGAATACTTCCTAGCAAAGGCGGTGTTAGTATATGTATGACTCAGATGTCAGAAATGATCCATATTGATGAATACCAAACTAGAATCACAGTTGAATCTGGGATCACATGGCGCGAGCTACTGATGTTTATTGAAAGATTGGGATTGACATTACCTGTATACCCCTCAAGCGCAGCAGCAGCAACTGTAGGGGGTTTTATTGCTAGTGGAGGTCTTGGAATAGGATCCGCAATGCATGGAAACGTAATGACTCAAGTATTAGGCATTGAGGTAGTCCTAGCAAATGGATTATTGATAAGGATAGGAGATCTTGTTCTTGGACCCAAAGATGATCTCCAAGAAGAAGCAAGGCTAGGCAACGACTGGATGAAAACACAACTCGATGAACTAAGGAATAATGGAGTTACCAATCCTCTGGACATATTTTTAGGAACCTATGGTGCATTCGGGATTATTACAAGAGTCACGTTAAAAGCAATTCCGAAACTTATGATGCACTCATTTGCATGCTCTTTCGATAATATTTCAGATCTTATTCATGCCGCCAATGCGTTACTTGAAGAAGCAACCCCATATCATCTTAGATACCAGACAGACAGCTATACATCCAAATTGACCAGTCTTACTGGTCTGGTAAATGAAGAAGGAAAACACATTCTCTCAGGTGCATTCATGGGAACGGTGTATCAAATTGAGGACAATGTTGAAAGGTTTAATAAAATCCTTGAGCTGCATTTAGGTACAAAACTTAGTGACATAAGAGCCAAGTTTCATTGGGCGGAAAGGATGTTCCCATTGAGGATTAAGAGATTAGGTCCAAGTTTGGTTCCAGCAGAATTGATGGTTCCAATTAGCAAACTACCAGCACTCTTTGAGGAAACCAGAAGCAAGCTCAAGAATTCTAAATATGCAATCGAAGGTACGTTTGGTAGCGATGGAGAATCCTCCTTCTTGGTATGGATTTTAGATGACGAACGAAAGACATTATCCTACACGTTTGGATGGCATCGTTCATTTGACATCTCGTCTATGGCAAAGAAGTTTGATGGAAAACCATATGCAATTGGCCTTTGGAATGTGTCTAGCGCAAATGAATTCTATGGAAAGAAACATTACAGATTTCTTAGAAAATTCAAGAAACGAGTGGATCCCCAAAATATCTTGAATCCTCTGAAGGTATTTGGAGGACGAGTAGAAGCTGCGAAGGAATCGCTTGCGTTCGGGTTCTTTGGCGGTTTGATAGCAGCTTTAACTCTTGGTTTGATCGTCCCTAATATTCTGAATCTACATTGGTTGAATGAAATACTCTGGTCACAATCCGTACCAATTCCACTCGGATTAATAGTGGGATTGACTGGTGGAATTATCGGGTTGCTTTTCATCAAAAGCCTATCAATTCAAAAAGCTTTAAGGTTTGGAGTTCCTCTGTTAAGGTTGCTAGCCAAAGTGTTCGTTCGGAAGCAAACGGAAGCATAAGTTCTTCTCAGCAGCAATGCTCAAATAGGGCTTATCATTTTCAATTTGTAACAAATGAACAGAAATTGGAAGCATATTTCAAAGTTCGGTTCACGATAATAGATTATGGAAGTTCCAATATGAAAAGAAAAATTCTGATGGGGTTACCTATCGTAATTGGCGTATTTGTATTGATGCTTGCGAGTAATTCACTGGTTATAGCCAGCCCAGGAAGTACTAGCGAGTGTGGAACTAGTGGTTGTCACGATGACTTCAATGTCATAGATTTTACTTCAAATGCCGCTGGGACCATTGAAGCAATACAAGGTGTTAATTTCACAATACAATACACAACCGATACAGGTTCAGATTTACTGAAAGTATTGGGCGGTTGGGCAAATAACAGTCAATTCTTGTTATATGGGAATGAAGTCGCTGATAACGAAGCAGGAGATCTCAATTCTGCAGACGGTGAAATAACTGCAGACGTAACATTTACACCTCTTGCTCCTGGTACTTTCACGATAAGGGCATGGGTTGCAACCACTGGCGGTATAGGTGATTCAATTGACATCACCGTAACAGTCGCTGAAGACACCGATTTTACAACTCCTACAACTACACCCCCTGATGATTTTGATCCTATTGCAACTTGGGAGTTCTTGATGATGACTATTAATCCACTTGCAGGAGTCATATTGATTATCCTTGCAGTCGTGGTGTTAAGAAAGACAAAGGAGTAGATGATTAAAAATGGCATTACATCCTGTTTTCGTACACTTTCACACGGGAATCTTAGCAGCTACAGCAGCTCTGGGATTAATTATGATAATACTTAGGATAGTTTACCAAGATGCGATTCGAACTCCTAATACAAGAGCAGCCAAACTCTTTCATGAATTTGATATCTTCATTTACTGGGGGAATATTATTGGCCTTCTTGGACTATTCGCAGGAATGGTAACTGGATTCATGGACTGGCCAATGCAGGCACTTGTAGATGATCCGTACATGAGATTCAAAATTCTATGGTCTATTGTAGGTACTGAGATATTCATCTTCCTCGTTTTCATCAGAACAAAAGTGGGCGACAAGATTTGGACAAAAACTTCCACTTACCTCATATATGGAATTCTTACGGTTGTTGGTGGCGGATTGATGATCATATTGGGTGCTATGGGAGGAATTGCAGTTTATGATACTTCAATTCTGGAACCAATACTAGACTGGATAGGACTACCTTGGCCTTAAGAGGGA
>Ga0114923_10003412_pt1 | contig 10721 bp, 9 predicted proteins | sample SumtaG_FD_89578 | JGI IMG/M metagenome (GOLD analysis project Ga0114923, IMG submission 89578) | Deep subsurface microbial communities from Indian Ocean to uncover new lineages of life (NeLLi) - Sumatra_00157 metaG | ecosystem: Environmental > Aquatic > Marine > Oceanic > Sediment | place: near...
CTATACATTCTTCCAACACAATTATATCCGAATTTACCAAGCATATATACCGCCCCTTGCTACTCCGTATGCCAATATTATTCGCACGTGCAAAACCAAGGTTTTGGGAATTTTCGACGAGGATTACCTGTAGAAAGTTTTTTTTGACCATTTCTACCGAGCCATCGGTTGAAGCATTGTCAACCACAATAATTTCATAATTTATGTCTCGTGTCTGTTTATAAATTGACCTAAGACAGCCTTGAAGAAGCTCCCTTGTATTCCAGTTGACTATAATAATTGACACATCCACCATTCTAATAGCTGCCTATCATCAAAAATGCAAGAGCTGTTAAATGCAAGTACAGATTTTCCGTTACCTAACAAACCTGATCAGTTTTCATCCCCTCAGAGAATTCGGCCTGGCTACTATTGCAGGCATCACGCCGGCAAATCCAATCATCATATAGTAAATAGTGGTAGGCGGACCGACCAATGAAACCGACAGAAGAGCAGCCATTAACCCGAGTAATCCCGCTGACAAACACCAGACTAACCACTTATCCGAGTCATACGCACTTATTTTGTAGCTATCAACGAGTCTCTTAATAGCTGCTATGTTCACAGCCAGCAAAGGCAGGAGGGCAACTAATCCGTAGCCACTCAAAATCCACAAATAGTGATTTGTTATATCAGTGCCTTTGCTGGAGCCAGGATACATTTTGGGCATCCAGCCAGGCTCAACAGCCCAGCCAAATCCGGTTAGCCAGTGGCCACTCATCCCCCCCTCAAATAGCGCTACTTCCATCAATCTAACCCGATACGAGGCCGTACTTTTGCTTAAACCAAATCGGTCTACCTCTTCATAAAAATGCCGACTACTGATAATTTCCACCATCCCGAACATCAGCATAGCTAATAGTATCGCTATTCTCCAATACCTTCTGTAGAAGTACAAAGCAATGAATAGAATGGATAATAAAGCACCAAGCCATGGCCCAGCAGACACGGATGAAAACACGCCTACCCCCATCAAGCCAGCTCCAATAGCGTAAACAAGCTTGTTTTTTCTTACGTAACGATACAAACCTGCACAAACGGGGCCAAACATAGCAAAAAATAAGCCATACATAATAGGATGTGCAAATGTAACCTTTGCACGATGGAAACCGGCACGAAACGGCGCAATAGGACTTTTAGCCCTTCCCCATGCAAAGTATTTCCCAAAGAAACCGACTGGGTTGCTACCTGTTAAGCACTCGTACAACCCCATTATTGCCAGAGGAGCTGCTATGATTAGGACCGCTTTAAGCAGGGTTAAATATTGCTGCCTGTTTCGTATTATCATCCGTACAGCAAAGTAAGGCAAGACCATGTCAAAAGCCTGCCCTGCGCGATTCTCAAGGAATGCCATCAGAGACTGAGTTGTTGTGGCTCCAGAGAGGATTTCGGCCCCGAAGTATATAATTATAAGCTTGTCAAGCCATATAAACTTAAATCGATCGGGCAAATCCGTTTGCAGAAACAACTTCGCAAATATAACAAGGATTACTATTCTGCGTACTGTGAAATCGATCGTTCCCACCGGAACCGTAAGATAAGTCGGATACCACGAAAAAGCTGCTATATAGACAATAAGTCCAGAAACTGGGGATAGGAAGAATACCAGTACGCTTGCTATGGCCACAAGTATTAGAGTTATACCTACCATTAATTGTCCTCTGGCCGGCTACTTACCTGCGCTGCTGACAAAACACCATCCTTATCAAGTTCAACCATTGCAGATAAATGTTTGATCGGCCTGTATAATTTTCGAGAAATGATACGGAGAAGTGTGCCGAACACCGAGCGGATTTTGTCCGGTACTGATAGGCGCCACCAGTTAGCGAATAAGCAAAATCCCCCAAAACCAGGGGTGGGAACTCGCGTCATTCGCATGGCAAAAAGTCGCCCCCAAAGGCTGCGTCTTTTGGTGAGGAGCGACCTTTGTGATTGTGGCAGAACCAGCGCTTCCGTTCGATGCACCAGAACATAACCCAATTGCGCTGCCTTATGCAAGAATTTCCTCCCCTTCTCTGTTCTTACCACCACGAGTGATTGACCCGGTTCGTTCGGCTCAACCTTCCTGTACCATGGATCACCACAGGAAATATCCGCTAACTCACCCGTGCCATCAGGACACAGACGGCACCTTAGCGGCACGTACTTGCTCAAGATCTCACCCCATGATTTCTCATAGGTCATCTGATATAGCTCGCTATTTTTGCCCCAGAGTTTCACAGTGCTCGTGCCTGGCCAACCACACCCGCGATATCGAATCTCTGCAACCTCCTCCGGCCTCACCCCCAGAACATCCAGCATTGCCTTAGTACCGCGAGTGCTCGGCGTACCTGCGCAAAAAATACTGATTGCCAATCCGACCTTTTCATTTACCTCCACCTGGGGACCAACTGTCTGCAATTTACGAACGGCACTAACATCACAGGGCTTGCCAATGAATACGCACTTGCCGTTAGCTTCCTGAATCCAATCGAACCGCTCACAGGGAGCAGCTGGCGAATAACGCGATCCCGTGCAGGCCAAGAGTTCCATCCTACTCCTGCTGAATACCGGTACATTTTGCACAGGTTTTTTGGGCTCGGCGCCTACATGCAGCACCCCGGAAAACCCTTCCTGTTCCAGACAAAACAGAGCCAAAGCTGTTGTTACACCACCGGATGAACCCATATAACGAAGTTCAGGGTCTGTTGCATAACCTTCCCATAGCTCTAATACCGGCCCCCACGACTCTCTCAATTCCGGTATGGCCTGCTCATGGAACTGAGAATGACTTACCTCAACTCCTGGACAAACTTTAACACATTCGCCACATTCTTTGCATTTTGCGGGATCTACTTTTGGCCGTATCCCCTCATCCGGCACATCCACAAGTGAAATAGCATTCTCAGCACAGGTAGGAACGCAAATGCCACAGCCTACACAAAGCCGCCACAAAGCGACCTCTTCAACAGTCTTGAATTGCCTCTTCCTCACAGCATATCCCCTAGTGTGCTTAATATCCGTTCTTGTGCAGCAGGAATAGCAATTTTAAGACGTTCTGCTGTATCAGTGCGCTTGTCAAAAGCTGCTGATATCGCCGCGAGTATTTCTTCAGTTCCACTCTGCCGCATATCAATCACAAATTGCTCGGCGCCTACACACTCAAAAACGCCTCGAAATTTCTTGCTGTAGGCTAATCCAACCGTAGGTATGCCCTGGGACAGTGCTGCGATGCACGCATGCATTCTGGATCCTATGAAAAAGTCACAGAGACCGATAATCCCTTTAAGCTCAGTTTGATCGTACTCCTGCACCACCGCGTGAAGCCTACCGGCATATTGCTTGCCCATAGATTTGAGTAATTGACAACAAATCGACGGCTCATCCTCCACGTCACCTGCAAAGACATGGGGAACGAATAACACATGTGCATTTGTCCGCGTCATGAGCCATTCTAATAGTTCATGAACAAATTCTTTATAATTAATCTTAAGGCCGAACATATTGTTGCGTGTGTACCCGCCCATATACAGCAGACCATTTATGTTCAAGCCAATTAGTGGGACAGAGCTATTTCGATTAAGTCTCGGCTGAATATCCGGTTTTTCAGGTAAAGCAGACTCCAAGACGAAAGCCACGTCGGGACAAAACCGGGGAACCTTGTGTTCGCCCCTTGGGCCGAGCAGATTCCGCACAAGGGCAACGCTTTCCGCAGCGCGTGTCAATATCTGGTCAGACCTTAACAAGATGAAACGTGCAATTAGCCTGGCGATTCGTGATTTAAATGGGCCGTAAGTTTGTGGCAGTAGGACAAGTTTTTTTCGCATTAAGATAACAATAGTGGAGGGCATAATTCCTAAGAGAAACCGACGCAACCCGTATATATCGCTAAAACTGTCTCCACCCCGGATTTCCCCGATAAAATCGGCATCCTCCAAGGTTTTCAACCATCGGTTAGACCGAACAAGTTTATTCCGAATGGATCTAATCGATATGACTCGTTGAACACACGCTAAGAACATTATCCAAAAGAGATGTTCACTTACGCGTGCCCTGGGTGAAAGCCGGAAATTCACAATGTTAACCTTAACTGTTCTGCCGGATACCTTCAACCTTTGAATTCCCGAGGTACGGTTTCCATAAAGTAGATATATCCTGGCCTTTGGATTGCAATCGGTGACGAGTTTAATTAAGGAAGCAGCCAAGGCACGGCAACCCCGGTTACCTACATCAAGTGATGCCCCTTGGAAACAAACATTATATTCTCCGTTCTGTTGTGCTGCTGCCACTTGTTTTGTCTCAAAGGATTTTTTTCTAAGAAAACAGTTCATTTGTTATCTTGCTTATTCCTCCTAACAATCTTCTCCACTTTCCTTATAATGCGTCGCCTAATGCGTCGCAGTCTGCCGCGCCAACCTATGTAAAGCTTCGGATTTATATTAGCAGTCTGACACACTACCGCACTGTTCCGGAGTTGTTCCGACCACTCATCCAAAGAGCCCAGACCGAAATTTCTGGCCGTCAGTGGCAAATATCTTTTGAAATCATCATCTGATTTCAAAAGCGTATTTGGAGAACGCGGATCATCCATATGTTCTTGATATAGAAACGGATAATACCAACCGTTAATCCACCCCTTGTTGGCGAGTCTAATACAATAATCGGTAAACGTCTCAGCCGAACGAAGCAACCCATTGACTTTCAGGCATTCGCGCTTCATTAAGTATCCACTTCCCTCAATCCAGCAGTTCTGCATTAGTCGGTGTCCGCCGGTAAGCTGCCTTATCTTTTTATTTGCAAGTTCGGGAATAAAATCTTCTTTGGGAAAACGCCAGCAACCGATAACGCCAAACTCCGGCACATCAGCATGCGCTTTTCGAAGTACGTTGGCCCAATCATACGGCATCAGGCAATCGTCATCTACTTTGCTCAAAAAATCCCCTTTCGCATGGGTCCACAACCAGTTGGTTGGCTCATTGAGCTTTTTGTTTTCTATACTATGATGAAACTTAAAAAAGCTGGGGTGGTCTTGAAAAGATTGTACAATTTCCAGCGTTTCCTCATCGGTACCGTTATGCCAGACCCACACGCGCATGCTTTCATCGCAGGTGTCCAGCAATCTCTTTAAAGACAGCTTGGTGTATTCCGGCCGATTATACGTGATAAAAACTAAATCTATCGTCATTTCTTCACAGCAAACTCATTGACCTAAACCGATTCGACCATAATTCTGGTTGGTACCGAGTTACTATTGCTTACTTTTCCCATGCAAGTTGTCAATATATGCTTGAGCAGCCAATCGCCTTTCTTTCATCATGTCTTGGTTCATTATGCTGCCATAACTGGTCTGGCCAAAATGGTGGATATAACTATTTTTAGTCCAAATGATGCGGAAACCTCTGCTGGATAGCCTTTTGCATAGCTCACTTTCATTCCCGTAATCTGGTAGTCCGGCGTCGAAACCCGCGAACTCTTCCCAAATTGAGCGCCGGATAAAGAAGGCAAAACCGCCTAATGAGGGCAAATCGATCCAGGACTTGGGTTCCTGTTTTGAAATATACTTTTTTGCGAATGCGTAAATTTGACTGTCCGTCCAATAGTTCCGACAGTACTCCGCTCTCTGAATACTCTGTTCTGACGCGGTGCAACTTGTGGACGGGCCGGTAACAGCAATGCTTGGCTTCTCTTCAAAAGCATGCGTAGCGGCTGACCAGCTCCACGGTGTCACAACGGTATCTGAGTTCAAAAGGCATAAGTACGGACGAGTAGCGAGTCGAGCCCCCGCCTCACAAGCCCTGCTGTGCCCCCGAGCCTGATTGTGCCTGATCCCTATCCAACCATTTCGCTGCTTATAATCTTGGATTAAATTGACCGTTTCTTGCATGGTGGACCCATCGTCAACAAGAATGACTTCTGCGTGCGGTGCATACATTTCGAGGCTGCGAAGGCAACGAATTAGAAAGTTAGGAGAGTCTAAAATTGGGACAATAACAGACATATCTCTACTTGCCTCTGATTCATCTATCGGCTGGTCAAATGCACCAGAACGATCGAGGCCAATACTCCACAGCCGGGCACGCATTAGTTGATATAGTTCCTTAATAGGTTCTGGGATATATTTTCTTATCCTTATCATTAGTCAGGCTTACAATGCTAAACAATGGTTAATTCGTTAGCTTATGAACGATATCCTTAATTAAAACCAAAGTTGTGCAGTCTCAATAAACAATGAACCGCTCGTCAGCGCGTACAGTTTCAAACGGCATGTTGAAATAAGATTCTATCTACTGCAAATTTGTTTTCCTTCTCGTGTGGGTCAATATATCTCCCGTAGATTTTAATGTTTTTTCAAGCATCTCAAGAGTTTCCTATGCAGATATTCACCAAAAAGGACCTTAAAGCTAAATGACATCGAACGGCCAAAGAATGGACATACAGCAATAGCCTTGAGGAGATATCTTCTTCCTTCAGCTACGTTCCCATAGGAATAAGAATGTTTGCTTATCAGCAAGTATTGATTTGCCACAAATTTTCTGTTATTCCTAACGTCATCATAATATTTCTCCAAAAGAAGCATCCGTCCCATAGAATACGCTCTATTGTTTGAGCTTATGCCATCAGTTTGGTAGTGAAATTTCACTAATGGCTCCCTGATGTGACAAGAATGAAAATGCTTCGCCAATCTGACAAAAAACTCCAAGTCAATGAATCTCGGAAATCGCTCATCAAAAGCTCCTATTTTCTCAAAGCATCTTTTCTTTATCATTGTTGCCTGAATACCAAGGCCTAGCACTTGGTAATCCAGACTTGTTTCATTAACTACTCGTCCCTTTAATATGGTTGGTGAATGCCAATACTCTTGCTTACCGTCCTGGAAAACGCGCCACATATCTGTATAAACGACTCCAACTTCAGGAGAAACCGTCTCAAGAATCTTTATCTGTTTTTCGAGCTTTTCAGCTAACCACTCATCGTCGCTGTCCTGAAAAGCTATGTACTTTCCTCTGGAAGCTTCAATTCCTCTGTTTCTTGCAACCCCTGCTCCCATGTTTTTCTCGAGACTAATATACCGAATCCTTTCGTCTTTGAAATTGCCAACGACTTTTTCCGTGTCATCCGTTGAACCATCATCAACGACAATTAACTCGAAATCCTTATATGTTTGATTTAAGACACTTTCAATAGCCCTGCCAAGCAAATGTGCTCTGTTGTAAGTTGGGACTATTACGCTCACAGCAGGTCTATTGTTATTCATTTCTGCACCTGTTTCTTTTTATAACAGCTTTCGATAGATCTCAACAAGTCGGTCGTTTAATTTGTCAATGTCATAATTCGCTTCAACAAATGCACGACCTGCCCGGCCCATCTCAGGCCATATCTCGGGATGTTCAATAAGGTAAAGCAATCTCTCAGCCAAGGCGTCAACATCACCCTCGGGAACAAGAAAGCCAGTCGTTCCGTTTTGAATAATTTCGGGTATATCACAATGATCGAATGCCACTACCGGCATCCCGGTTGCCAATATCTCTGTTAATATAACGGGAAAACCCCCTTCGGCATCGCCATCAGATGCGTGAACACTGGGTGCCAGAAAGATATGATGTTCATAAGCGATTCTAATCAACTCATCATGAGGAATGTAACCGGTAATTGTTACTACATCACCAACTTTGTATTTCTCGATAGAGTTGAGAATGTTTCTTTTTTCATCCGTTAACGTTCCGTCACTACCCGAGTCACCAACAATAGTCAGACGAACAGAGGCTTTGGTCTTGGATGCAACTCGCTTTAGGGCTTCAATAGCATAAGGTATACCTTTCTTCTCCACAAATCGCCCGCAGACCAGTAAACGAATTTCACTATCTGGTTTGCGAGCCCGGAACATATACCTTCCAAGCTTTACACCAATCGGATGAACAATGACTTTTTCTGATGGGCATCCCAACTCGATAAGCTTTTTCTGCATAGCCGGACCTTCCACAAGAAACAATCCGCCTTGTCTAAAAAGTTTTTTATACTTATTGTGCCATCCTGGGTATTTCCGTGGGAGCAAGTATGCGTCAAATCCGTAAAAGCTTGTTATCAGCGGGATCTTCAGCCAACTGGCATAAGGTAAAATATAATGTCCGCAGGGCCCAAAGTGCGCATGTATTAAATTGGGACGATCTTTCCATAGCCATATTAGAAATTGCGGGTATCGGTGGAAAAGCTTATTCCATGCTCGATTAAGAAATAGAGGAAAATAACTTAGGTCTTCCCGCAAGCACCTTAAATTATTCAAAGGAATGCTATCCTCATTTCGCCGTTCAATAGCATAATATTTCGTTACATTCTTGCCCAACTCTGCAACCTGGTTGTAGATCCAATTCTCCGTCAGCGCACCGATCGTCTCGATATAGTGAACAGTCTTTACGGGTTTTCTTGTCATCTTAGGCCACTATGCATACCAACCGCTTTTTATCTTTTTACATGGGACCCCAGCATATATACAATTTGCTTCTAACTCGCCTTTTACGACGGAACCAGCCCCAACGATGATATTTTTATTGATAATTGTTCCTGGGAGGATGGTACAATTTGCACCAACAAAGACGTTGTTCTTAATAACAACATCTCTGGTTATTTTTTCCTCAGTTACTTTTTTCCCATGCTGGTAGTGATTCGAGTAGGCAATTATTTTTGTACCAGGGCCAACAACTACATCATCACCTATGGTTACCTTTCCATAACACACATTTACATAACAGAAAGCACCTAAGTGAGAATTATTGCCAATAACGAACTTACCATTGATATTTAAAATGTAACAAGAATGATAAAGACAACTCCCGTGTCCAGATATGAAATTCTTTTTATTTTTTATGAAGACGTTTGTATCGATCATACATGGAGTTCGATACATTTTCCTTCTTAAAAACGATGCAATTGTAGAATCATTACTTCTTATGGCTGCCCAACAGAACTGATAAATAAATTCTGGAGTTGCGCAAAAATAACGGAAAAGATGCTTCATAATTATTTCATCAAAGTCGGAAAATTCACACACTGTTTCACAGCCCGGTCTGCGTTCGGACAACCATCTACTGGCCACGAAGCAGGATGGATGTTGCTTACAAACCACACCCCCAAAGACGTTCTTAATTCCCTGTAGGCCCATGATGTATCTTTCTTTTTTCCTGGTTCAACTAAAACAGGATAACGTAAGTAAACCGGAGTAGAGTTTGGAGCAACAACAGGTTTTTTGTAGCCGTGAGTATCACACCAACTGTCCCATCTGTTAGCAGTTTGCCTGCGTTTTTGATTGTAACTATCGATTTTTTTAAGCTGATTCAAACCAATTGCAGCGATTGCTGCCGGCATTTTGCTTCCATAATAATCAGGTTTGATTCCCTGCATTTCTTCTTTTGTCGTTGAGATTATGATTTTATCTCTATACTTGTGTCTAATTAAATCTAGTTTCCACCAGCGTTGTGGGGCTTTATACGAACAATAATTGACAATTACACAATGAAGTTGTTTGTCGACCAGTCCCGCATCTGGGTAGCTGGCTTGAACATAATACTCTTTAAGACGTTCCGCCAATAAATCATCGTTTGTCGTAGCCATTCCACCTTGGATGGTTGTAAAAACTTTAGATTGTTCGCTACTATAAATCGCTACGTCACCTAAATTACCTACTTTCCGGTCTTTGAACACTGCACCAGTACTCTGAGCACAGTCCTCAATCACGTATAAGCCATGCCTTCGACCAATTTCGATAATTTTTTCATAGTCCTTACACACCAAACCATAAAGATGCTGCAGTAATATTGCTTTTGTGTTTGGAGTAATTTTTTCTTCGATAAGAGAAGCATCCAGTCCATAGGTATCAAGCTCAATATCGCTGTATATTGTTTTGACCCCAGCAAAATTAAACGCATTCGGCACTACTACACAGGTATAGCCAGGTAAAATTACCTCATCACCAGCTTTAAATCCAAGGGCATAGATGCAGGCGCTGAGGGCAACTCGCCCGCCCATAAACGCAAAAGCGTATTTCGACCCATTCCATAAGGCGAATTTCTTTTCGTACTCAGTAACAATAGAATCATCGTACCACTGAGACCGATTTCTTAACCACTGCTTTGCCAAACATACATCATCTTTGTCTAATGTCACAGATCCAAGAGAGGGATAAGTAAGTGTCCGGCCTAAAGCAAACTTGGCTATATTTTTCACTTGCCTCAATCCATACCGGATTATACGTTTTGTACGTTTTAACATATAACACTCTTCGATGCTTTGATGACATCCCCTACATCTTCATCTGTAAGCTTTGCTGAAAGGGGCAGACTGACAGTTTGACGTCCTATCTTCATAGCATTGGGATAATCTTCCGGCTGCCAGCCGAAAGATTTTTGATAATATGGGTGTTCGGGAATACTCAAGTAATGGACGCCGACACCAATATTGTGCTTGGTCATAGCGTTTAGAAAAACGTCTCGGCTAATACCACACTTCTCTTTATCCACAAGGATTGTATATAGATGGTAAGCGTGGCGTGTCCCCGGTTCCGGCTCTGCCGGAAGAGATATGGGCAAGCCAGCGAAAGCTTTGTTGTATCTTTGCCATATCTGCTGCCGACATTTCCAGTATGACTCAATCCGTTTCAACTGGTGAATCCCGATAGCCGCCTGTAGGTCCATCATGTTATATTTGAAGCC
>Ga0114923_10003413_pt1 | contig 10717 bp, 10 predicted proteins | sample SumtaG_FD_89578 | JGI IMG/M metagenome (GOLD analysis project Ga0114923, IMG submission 89578) | Deep subsurface microbial communities from Indian Ocean to uncover new lineages of life (NeLLi) - Sumatra_00157 metaG | ecosystem: Environmental > Aquatic > Marine > Oceanic > Sediment | place: near...
GCAGGAAGTAACGGTGCTAAAGGAGATACAGGCGCAGCAGGAAGTAACGGTGCTAAAGGAGATACGGGAGCTACAGGGCAAAAGGGAGCTACGGGCGCAGCAGGAAGTAACGGTGCAAAAGGAGATACAGGTCAAAAAGGAGAAGTGGGTGTTCAAGGTATACAGGGACTCACCGGCGCTACGGGCGCAGCAGGAAGTAACGGTGCAAAAGGAGATACTGGCGCAGCAGGAAGTAATGGAGCGAAAGGACAAAAGGGGGAAAGAGGAGCTGTTGGTTTACAAGGAGATAAAGGTGACGTGGGACCACAGGGAGTTCCCGGTGCAAATGGAAATAATGGAAGTAATGGAAGTGATGGAAGTGACGGTGCAAAAGGAGATACAGGAGCCACGGGTCAAAAGGGCGCTACAGGCGTAGCAGGTAGTAATGGTGCTAAAGGACAAAAGGGGGAACCTGGATCTATTGGATTACAAGGTGTTAATGGCGCAAAAGGTGACACAGGAGCTACGGGTCAAAAAGGAGCACCCGGTTCAAATGGTAGTAATGGTAGCACTGGCGCAAAAGGTGACACAGGAGCTACGGGTCAAAAAGGAGCAGCTGGTTCAAATGGTAGTAATGGTAGCACTGGCGCAAAAGGAGAACCTGGTTCAAATGGTAGCAATGGTAGCACTGGCGCAAAAGGTGACACAGGAGCTACGGGTCAAAAAGGAGAACCTGGTTCAAATGGTAGCAATGGTAGCACTGGAGCAAAGGGTCAAAAAGGAGCTACTGGTTCAAATGGTAGCAATGGTAGCACTGGAGCAAAAGGAGAACCTGGTTCAAATGGTAGCAATGGTAGCACTGGCGCAAAAGGAGAACCTGGTTCAAATGGTAGCAATGGTAGCACTGGAGCAAAGGGTCAAAAAGGAGCTACTGGTTCAAGTGGCAGTAATGGTAGCACTGGCGCAAAGGGTCAAAAAGGAGCAGCTGGTTCAAATGGTAGCACTGGAGCTCAAGGACCAAAAGGAGAGCCAGGTGAAGGTGCTGATTTAGGTAAAATTTGTTTGCTGATTGACGGATGCCCTTGTCCGCGCGATTGTGGTGGCGGTGGGTTTTTCCCCCGGACTACAGGAGGTCATTATTACCAAATGGGAGAAGACCTAACTGGTCAAGAAGGCTGTGCTCTAATATTAAAATCAGATGGTAAAGTATATAAATCAACTGTTGTGAATGATAAAAAAATCATAGGGTTTTTTGGAGAGATAGTGTCTGGAAAAGATTCTATACAAAATACAGAGCGTGATCAGTTAGCATTTGTTGTAGGAATTGGGGATAGTTACCATTGGAAAACCATAGAAGAAGTAGATAGTAGTGGAAATACAGTGCAAAGAGAAACAAAATATATTAACGGTATTAAAGTTTGCAATGAAGGTGGAGACATTGAAGTAGGTGATTTATTGGTAACTAGTAGTCGTGTTGGCTATTTTATGAAGCAATCAGACGATTTAATAAGAAATTATACTGCTGCTAGATGTGCTCAAACTGTAACATTTGGAGGTGATACAGAAAAAAGCGGTATATATTGTATCATGATGTGTGGTTAAAATATTATTTTAATTTATATTATAATTAAAATAATGAGTAATATTGGTTCGATTACATGGATTATGTTACATTCGTTCGCGGCCAAAATAAAACCGGAAATCTTTGTTGAACAACACTCCGTAATATTAAAATTTATCAAAGAATTATATAGCACTTATCATTGTGTCAGATGCAGAAAAGATGCATTAGAATATTTAAACTCATATAAATCAATAGAATCGAGTGAAGATTTTAAAATGTATTTATTTAATTTTCATATGTACGTTAATAGAAAATTATCAAAAACATATTATGATATTAATAATCTAACTAATTATGAAAAAACGAATATACAAAACATAATAAATAAATTTATTATAAGATATAAGCCTAATAAATCTATTGAGTTATTTTTAACATCACATTTTGATTGGTTTAATTAATAAAGGAAACTAGTATATAACGTGTACCTTCTGTTATTGGAAGTCCCTCGTGGTAATGTGTTACTCTACCAGGATGTAATATAAGACTTCCAATATCTTTATTTATAATTGTTTTATTTTGTCTAATAAATCTACACCCTCCACCAGAAAACGCATCATTTAAACAAATATTTACTGTATAAGATGAGGAATCATGATGTGGTCTCAACTCTTTTTGTTTTTCCATATCATACTTTACAACAAAATTAATATTTGTGTTTTTTGTTGAGTACTTATAGGTATCCCATACAATTTTATTTATATAATTCATAACAATAAAATTCCACATTTCTTCTAGGCCTATTTGTTTTAAATGAATGTCTTGTGTAGGATGATTTTCAGTATTACCGATTCTTTTATCATAATATTTGTCACCTCCTTGTGACCATTGTTTACTTTGTTCAGCAATAGTTAAAACTTCTCTACAAAACTCGTTTGTAAAAATATCAACTTTTAAAATATCCGATCCCAAATCTTCTATAAATCGGCTTTCACGAAATTGTTTACTAAGATATCTTTTTTCCCATTCTTGTAAATTTGTTTTAAATGTAAATAAACTAACAGGTTCTTGATAATATCCAAAATGTTCATTATTTAATACCCACATGAAATAGTTTTTTTTACGCATATTATAACAAAAGGCCATATCAATACCATCGCCTTTCTCAATGTTTTTAGTGAACATATATGATTCAAAGTGATCTATTTTAATCAATAACGCATACCAAAGATACGGTACATTCCAGCATCCTTTTCTTTGTCTATTTGCAATTTGAATGTAATCAGAGGATCTTTTGTAAAAATTATTTGAATCAAGATCGCCCCAAAAATTGGATAATAATGAATCCTTACATTTCATTAATGGACCAATTACAGATTTATTCTCATGAAGCAATGAGTTAAGTATATTTTTATTTTCAATAATCGCGTTTGAATTCACATAAAACACATAATCACATTTATGTTCTTCCTTCGCCAAATACTCCAATGTCTCAAATAATTTATTTGATGTTTTTACACATATAAATTTTTGATCTAGATTTTTAATCTGTAAGGGATCTTTTTTATACATGTATACATACACTATTTTATCTTTTGGATAATCAATGCTTAGAATAGATTGCACTGTTTTATCATTATACTCAGGAAAATCTTCATACATAATCATTATCTTTGGTGTATTATGCGGAGAATTTGTACACTTGTATCCATATGTACTGTTCCATCCTGCTACACAGTAATTTGATAATCTATTTAAGCGTAATTTAGTGGTTTCGGGTCCATTACCATGTATAAAGCCTGGTCTTCTACCATTAATTGTTACACATGATTTATTATATTCTATTTTAATATCAAATTCACTATTGAGACATAAAAATAATTCTTGATTGTAGTCTAATGCAATGTTTTTTGTTGTTGAGAGAGATTCGAGGAATCGATGGGTATAATATAGCTGATCATCATCTGTATTTTCAATTGGGAGTTGTATTATTTGTTTTATATCATCAGACCACCCTATAAAATTTCCTGAATTTAAATATTTATTAGCTACATTTGTTTCAGGGTATTTGCCTTTTAAATTTGTATCCGGCCAACAGGCCTTTTCAGCACCAAATACTATCAAATCTTTATAATGCTCATTATATTTGTCAATTAATTCAGTTACGTGATTGTTTGCTATAACATCATAACTATCTGTAAACACTATCAATGTATTCTCTTCTATTGTGGATAAATACTGTTTCAAAAAATTAATCTTTTGCCCTCCTCCCATTCCGGCGGCCATATCTCCACCTTTCCAATCTGTATCAAGTCCTAAAACAATAGGATTGAAACCATATCTTCTACAAGATTGACGATATCTCTTCACACAGTCATTTTCTTCAGTTCCAACAGTTATTAACGTAAGATTGCTTTTATATACCGGTACAGGATTGGAAAAATAAGTTCCACTTTCCGCAAAAGCATTGTTTCGAGGTTTTATCATAGGCGGTTCAACTGTCCAATATTTTGTATTTACCGGAATTATGTCATTTAATTTATAGATAGACTTCTTGCCAAATATCCATGGTATATATTCATCAACGGGAAAAATTGCATTTTCATATCTCTCAGAATTTATTGTCATGCCATTTTTTAAATACATCGCCCCTTTTTTTGATAAAATGTATCCAATAGTCCAATAACTTGAGGATGATTCTAATATTTTAACAGAAGGAGAAAGGTCTAGATCTTTCATTTTTCTGTTTATTACAGGTTCTGCTTCATTGCTCATCTTCTTTCTACCCAGATATAATAAATCAAATTCAACTGAACCTTCATAATTAGCTAATTTACAGAAATCTGTCTCATTTGTAATAACAAAGTCATCCTCTAGTACAATTGCAACTTCATCTGATAATACAATTTTATTCCAAATTAGATTATGCGATAACGCACATCCCACTTCCCCCTTTGTAATGTGTAGATGGGACCACGGATCTCTCCAATTTTTATAAATATTGAACTCTTTCATCTCCGACCCATTAACTGCGTTCACAATTTCGTAGTTATGAATATTTAATTTTTTCATAGTATCCTCTAATATCTTGCGATTTTGAACGGCAGTTTCTAAACTTATAATGTAAATTTTCATTATGTATTTTATAAAATTAAGTTTTTAAATGAATAATAACTTAAAATTTGAGATCTAGTTATGAATATAATGTCTGAAAAAGAACAAGAAGAACCAACACCAGTTCAACAGGTTAATCTATTAGATTTGCCAGTACGCAATGAAAATGAAGCATTAAATGTTATGGTAGGATTTTTAGGTCTCGCGCAAAAGAGAGGCTGTTGGGCAATTAATGAGTCGGCCAAAATTTATGAATGCGTTAAGATATTCCAGAAGCCAGATCAGAATAACGCGACAAACTAGTAATTTTACCATTATATGGATATAATCGAATGTAATCTTTTGCTTTAGTAGTATCATCGCAGTATATTTCATATAATTCCCAATATGTAACTTTTGATCTAAAATACCCTTCATGATATCTATCTTCGCCGTAACTACAAGTAGAACACGGTATTAATCTATCACTTAATACTTTTGAAGGTTTAATATTGTTGGTATTATTTAACAATTCACCCATCGGCCAATTACCATTTAATACAATGTTTTTTACATTTTTATCTACTGCTATTGACGGTCTTCTATTATTTGAAATACGAGTCATGCTTCCAAAATAATTACCATATGCATAGTTTGTTTCTTTTAATTTAACTAGTCTGTAATAAATAACTAAGGGGTTTCTTCCCAACAATTTCTTTTTTCTTTTAATAAATTTCATAAGATCTTTATTTAAAAAAACAGTATTTAATCCAGCAAATTCCCATATTGTTATACATATATCTAATGGATACTGATTCATTTATAATATATTACTATATAATTCATATATTGTATTAATATATAATATATGAACAATTGTACAATTTCTGTGTACCTCGCGTATGGTATGGCCGCTTATGTTATCGCATCTATTTACTATCTCATTAGAACAATTTACGTTGGTACACCTTTTAAAGATTCATTGACTGCCAAACAAATGGCAATTAAAAAGAAATCAGCTGGTGTTCGTAGAAATATCTTTTATCAAGGAATTGCTGCGGCAATTGTTGGTTTAGCAATATTTAAACCCTTCCATAAATGTGCTTAAAATAATTATACTACAGGATGTGATGGTTGAGTTGCAATACCACAGTTATTCTCACGATTTCTAGCCATATAAATATAACCTTTATCGCCCCATGATTCGCCCCAACTGTTTTTCACAATCCAATAATCTGTCCCATTAGTTGTTGTTCCATAACCAACAACTAGTACTCCATGGTCTAGCATTGTACTTGAACAATCTGGATCATAAAAAACACCCTTTTTGTAAAATTGGAATTTAGGGCTTGACGCTTCAATACCAACTGATATAGGACCAACCGCAGCTACTGCTTCTTTTAATCCCGTTTCGCCACCTTCAACATCTTTAAACCCTGAAAATTTTGCCACAACCTTACTATGATTAAATTTACACGGATCATCTTCCGGCGCATAGGGATATTCTTTTTCACTTTCTATCCCTCCCGTATCTATAACATATTTAAATGCGCCATCCATCAACCCGCCACTACATCCTTGATCTGAACCATTTACGTCACAATCCACAATTTGCGATTCACTTAGAGCAACCAACTTACCTGTTTTAATAGCGTGTTGCCCTTCCATCGAACCTGTTGCTGAAAAAGTCCAACAAGACCCACACTGTTGTTGGTTTTTAATTGGTGTTACGACTCCTTTATCACGCCAGTCAACCGATTTGGGTACACCCAATAGTGCTTTTTTTTCAGTTGGTTTCTTAAATTCTTTCTTTGCTAATTCATAATTTAGATCTTTTCTTATTACCCACTCTGTCCAATGTTTATCGGCAAATTGGTTTAATTCAAGTTCAAAGCCATGATTTCCCTTATTATGTTTGTTTATAAGATCACGATTGTCTAACCAATTTGTAAATATTTTTGTAATATTATGTCCGTCACTCCAACTATTAGTTTTATTATAATTTAACGCCCAATGATTGAACTGAGATAAATCTGTGGAAATGTGCGGGTTATTGGTATGATAACACTGTCTTCCCCCGAGGGATGCGATCAAAAAACAAAATGTGTAGAATATATTCATTATGTTGTTTAATGAGTATAATCCTTTAGATAGGTTTAATAAATCTTTAACGTCTGCGTGTTTTATGTTTGCGCCTTTTCTTTTTTCTTTTTCTTTTTCTTGTTTTTCTTTTTCTTTGTCGTTTTCGTTTTCTTGTTTTGCGTTTTTTGCGCTTACCCCCTTCAAATTCTTGTTCTAATCGTTCTAATTCTTGTCTAAGCTCTTCTTCATCCTTAGCAGTTAATCCTATAGGACGTGCCAAAGCTTTCGCTATTCTGTCTTGTTTCGCGGCCAGTTCTTGTGCTTTGATCGCTTCCTCCTTCATGACAGCATCATATGATGGAGGTGGCGTAATGTCTGGTGTTGGGTAAGCAGCAAGCTCTTCTTCTAAATCGCTTTCGCTAACATCAGGGAACATTCTTTTAAACTCTCGTTTTAATTCATCCCCTTCTAACTGGTTCGGAGATATCATACCATAATCTTTTATAATTTTAGGACCAGTTATATCTACGCCATCAGGTATATAAGACTGATTTTCATGTTGTATAATACCCAATGGTTCATCAAGTCTCGTAATTAAATCATTTATACGGCGCAAAGATCTAGTAGTTCTCTTTGATAAAGCATTGATTTGATTGGAATGATGTAGCGTTTTCGCTAGTTTTTTAAGAGTACCTATTTTATTGGACGCGTCTACTAAATCTGCATGTGCCTCATTAAGACGTTCTTTGGCACCAATAATATCTCTTGCTATTTTTTGTGACGTTATATATGACGGTCTCATTGGTCTGCTTGTTGCATGTCTTTTTTTGCGTGTACCACGATTTGCCGCTTTATTACGACTTGCTGCTTCTTTAGCACTGTCTAATACACCCTGTGTTCTATTTTGTCGTTTCTCACTTTTATTTAAATACCTATTATAGTCTCGCTCTTCTTTATCTCTGCGTCGCAATGTTTGTTTTATATTTTTATCAAGATTTCTTAGTGTTTTTTCAACATCTCTTAATTGGTTAGTTACCAGATTCGCATTAAATGCCATATATATATATATTACTTCGAAATTATTTTATTTTCTCCTATTTCTGTTAATTCTAGCGTTTTGATATTCTCTATACTATCTACATTTTTTAAAGAAACAATGCTTCCTATCCTTTCTTTTTGATGTTCTTTAAACCGCGTGTTTTCCTTTTTAATACATCCTTTTAGGATTTTTAACATGCCTCGTCCTATACTATTATTAATTACCTGGAATATCTTAATAATACCACCTGTTACTCCAATTATTTCTAGGTAATTTTTAACATCTGATGTTTTATATAGCCAATAATCTGATAATACTCCTATTAGTATACTATTAGTTATAATTAAAACCCAAATTAATATACTCTGAAATTTTTTTTTAATTTTGGGATCTACATCATAATTTGGTAATTTTTTTTCATCTATAAATAAATCTTCATAATATAGTGGCTTTGATGCAGTCACATAAACTAAAAGAGGAAAATTCCAGAAAATTATAAAAAACGCACCAGAAATAATAAAAGGAAAATAGTAAAACTCTCTAAATTGTTCAAAAAATGCTAAAGCAATAATTCCGACAAAAGGTAAAAAATATCTTTTACATTTTATCTTTTTACATTCTTCTTTAGTACATTTAATTTTCCTAGTTTCATTTAAACAAATGCAACACCATGATAAACACATTTTATGAATAAAAAGAAATGGTTTTAAATAATTGTCATAATATATATGGACCCTTATCAAGTTCTAGGTGTTAATAGAGGTGATGATAAAGTACTAATTAAGAAAAAATATTTATTGTTGATGTTGAAATATCATCCAGATAAAGTTGGCGATCAGTATATTGAAAAATGTAAAGAAATAACAGCTGCATATGCAAAAATTATGAAAAATGAATTTGATGAAGATGCGTTAATTCCTAAAAAATTTAGAGAAATGGGTTTTGATAGAATACCTACTGTACATGAGTATGTGACAAGAAGACTATCTTCTTTTCGCATTATTACATTAATGGATATTGTAAAAATGCTATTTTTTGGAGATGAAGAAATTAGTAATGAAACGATTGAAAATTTTTAGTTATCACGGTAATATATTAATAATTGATAACCTTTGGTGAAATTAAAATAAGTTTCATATTGTTCTGCGAACCGCCATTGTGTATTTTTATTTAATTTACTTTTCCAGTTAAATTTTTCTAATCTACTATAACTTTCTCCATCAAAACCATAATCAATCCCATTAATAGTAATATATGCCGAAAAATGGACCTTTTTGGTATCTCTTAATACTGCGGCATCTAATGTATACGAGTATTTCTTTCCTGGTTTGATGAATTTTTCGGAATATTTTGATATGAATTGACGATCAACAGTAAATTCTAGTTTTTTTGATGTATCAAATAATATTGACGGGCTATCTTGTACCTCTAAAAATATTACTTTTGGTACAAAATCACCTATTATTGATGCATTTCTAATTAGTTCATTTAGTTCTTTACCGGTCGGAGGATAATCTGACGACAAATAGAAATTTAACCAGCCCATAGGTCCCTTTGTATATGATATATCGCCCTTTTGCCAACCTATATGACGATCTCCTATATCTAGCATTTTTCTATAAACAGTTGAGTAAAAAGTTAACGGATTAGATGCTTTTTTAGTTTTTACTATTCTGCTACCTGGTATAGCTTTATGAAATTGTCGAATTATGTCATTTGTATCCATTAATTCTGCATATCTTGCTGGATCACCTTCCGTTTTACTTCTTAATGAAGCATCTATCATTTTATTTAATAAAAATGCGGGTTTTTTTAGTTGGTTTGGTATACTTTTCTTACTATCCGGAAGTACACCCGTAATACATGTTTGTCTGAACCATCTATTAAATTTACGACCTAAATCACTTAAAAACCATGAAACAAAAAATGAATTCATCCAACAGTTGGCTTGATATTGAGCTGGGGCTATTATTAACTTTGCTGAAACGGGTTTAGTTGTATTTAAATTTTTTAACATAACCTCTTTAGCTTTTTTTGTTTTCCATGAATAACATTTTGATCCTCGTGCCGTAGTAACTAATACCCCGCCTTCTGGACAATCATAAATATTTCCTCTAGGAGTTACACTTTTTAAAGTCATAAGTTGCCTATTAATACTAGGAGAAAATTCAACGTTACCTTTTTTTTGCGCTTTTTTTAGTTCTTTTGCTAGTTTCGGGGTGGTATTATCAATAACCGTTTCCTCTTCCTTAGATGTAGATGTTTTTTTCTTATTTACACCAGTTTTGGGAACACAGTTTCCTGTAAGAGGATCTTTTTTAGTTCCATTTGGACATCGTTTTCTTTTTGTTTGTTTTTGTGTTTGTTTTTTTGTCTTTGAGGAGGGACTTTTTTTCAGTGTTTTTCTTTTATTAGGTGTTGTTTTTTTAACCTTAGCAGTTTTTACTTTTTCCTTTGCATCTTTTTTTAAATATTTTAAATCTGCCTTTAGATCTACTATAGTACTCTGAAGCATCTTATTTAAAAGAAACTCAGGGGGATATTGCCATTTCTTAGGATGTAATACTGTTTTATCTAATTTTTTAATTTTTTTATGCAATTCGTATACTTCATCAATTCTATTTCGTCTAATTTTTAATTGTTTTTCATTGGGTACTCGTAAAGCATATTTACCTGGTTCTAATGCCCATTTTTCTTGATATTTGTCTTTTGGTTTTTTCTTTTTAACTGTAATTTTTAGATTGATTTTGGGTTTTTTAATAACCTTAATTTTAACTGTTTTTTTTGTACGTTTTTTACATTGACATCGTGATTTAACTAATTTATCTGTATCGTTGCATTTTGGTGAGTAGTACTGTGCCATTTTATATATATATTCTAAATATTTAATATTGCTATTTTGTATATGGACGACATAATAACCGGAACACCAAATTCATTAAGCGCGGCTAGTTTAAGAC
>Ga0114923_10003414_pt1 | contig 10717 bp, 18 predicted proteins | sample SumtaG_FD_89578 | JGI IMG/M metagenome (GOLD analysis project Ga0114923, IMG submission 89578) | Deep subsurface microbial communities from Indian Ocean to uncover new lineages of life (NeLLi) - Sumatra_00157 metaG | ecosystem: Environmental > Aquatic > Marine > Oceanic > Sediment | place: near...
GTGTGGGCCACTAACATATTTAGTTCGCTGTCCCACCACCAAGTACATTGTTGTTTAGCAAACCATTGGAGAAGTTTCTCCTGATTACCTTTTAACTTAACGGACTTCCGATTGATGGTTAGGTCATGGACGGCTCCGCGAAACTTTTCCTCACGCCAATCACCAGGAATCTTAGTTAAGTTCTCCTTGGCTAAGTGGATTATCTCAAACCCATTGGGCTGTGCTCTGGTACTCCAAACCCAGAGTAGCTGCCCACAAGTATCGACCTTACTGCTGAAGTCAAATCCAAGTAAGCCACTAAGGTTCGACAATATTGCTTTAGCAAGTCTTGCGTGTAATTTACGGGATGGTATATCGGGGCTCTTAGCGATTGGAACATACAAATGCAAACCATTACCGCCAGTGGAACGTCTAATAGTAATCCACGGGACTTCTTTGGCACGACATAATATCTCTTGAAGTTCGTCATGAGTTAAACCTTTCTTATGGCCGGCTGTTCGCTTGCCTGTACTATCAACGGTTGCGATAACGTCAAAGTCAAAACCAACCCATCTGGAAACTTTATTTTGGTAGTCCCACCCGGAGAGACCAATAGCTTCAATCCCCCTATAATCGACTGGACTATCAAGCTTCGCTCTCGATTCGCTTGTGACATGGGCGGCTGACTTGGTGGATTGTGGGAGCCTGAAAGATCTTCCTGGTTTTCTGACATTAACTTGTACCTCCATTCCTAGTTTGTACACGTTTGGGAATCTCGATTTGGTCCGCAGGAACTCCTGTATTGATTGCTCGCAATTCATCCGCAATCCTCCGGTACTTATACCTTAACTTAACCACCATCTCATTAGCATACAATTGGAATAATTCCTCTCGTTTCTCTGGCCGAGCCGACAAGATTATTTTTTCATTAACTCGTATCTGTACTACTACTGTAGGGTCATCTTCCATATCTTTAGTGAAATCAACTTTAACAATTCCTCTCAGTGGGTTCTTTAACTTATCCTCTAATCGTTTGATTTCTTTTTTCCAATGTTTCCAATGGTTGTCAAGACTAGCTTGAGTAAAACCACCGAGTAACTTAATTAACCAATTTCTCATCGTTTCATTTGCCCCTGCAATATCTCTCGCTGCATATCATCACCCAATGTTCTCTTATAGTATTCACAATAGGCCGTACATACCTTAGCTCGTCCATATGGTTCGCATCTCCAGAGATCTGGCTTAGGTTCCATTAGATCAATCATTCCGCGGTTCACTGGTGGGACACCTTCAGCAGTAGGTGGCTCACCCCACCGTTCCCATTTATTTCTCACAGATTCCCATATCTTATTCGCGAAATCTGTTGATACGTTGGCTCGGTAAGAAGCCACGCCAATACGGCCATCAGATTGAAGAAGAAGATTATCAATTGCCCCGGAATAAACTTGACTTTTAATGTAGCGACCATCAAGCATCCAGTTATAGAAAAGTAATTGAATAGCCCAACGAATGTTAATGTCCTCAAGAAAAGCTCCATACTTCTTATGTCTTCCTTTATCTTGGAATCCACCAGCAATTCCCTTAGTTCCCGCTGGTTGTATATGGTAACTCTTATATCCTGCGGATGGACTTTTTACGCGACTAGATCCATATCCCGATACCTTCCAATCGAGGGGACTCACACGCCCATTAACTAATATCGTTGCATCAGGATAACCGAATAATTTAACTCCGTGGACTCTTTCAGCCACTGACAACTCGACATCTTGAATTTTTTCATCGAAAAGACGACGTAAACAGCCGAAGTAGTTGTATATGTCAAGAACTTCATGAGCTACAGCCAACAGTTCAGGTTTGATAACTTGTTTACCTTTATTGCCTGCCTTATCGAGAAGGACGTCGAGTCGTTTAGAGGCATCTTCCAATCCAAGTTCATGAGCAATCTCCGTCTTAACTAAGGCATCGAATAAGGTTCCTAGCATCATCTGATCTGTAGCTGCTTCAGTATGTAATCCCGTACTCGTCATCTTCTTAAGATACACTTCATATTCACAACCCGAAGGAATAATTCCCTGAGCAGCGGACATGAACGTACTAGGGGATATGTACTTAAGTGGTTGAGCTATTGGTAGTTTCATTCATCTTTTCCTTAATGTCTTTTAATCGTTTGTCTAATCGTTCTTGTCGTTCTTGATGTTCCCGATAACCAGCAAGATAAGCATCTATGCTCTCTAAAATATCTCTAACACAATCAACTGTATCGGGATTAAGTTTCTTAGATAATTCATATAAATCATCACGTATTGTTTCTAGTGGATCAGCCATTATTTCATCTGCCTCTCTAATTCTCGCCGCAATGTCAATGGATCTAATCCTAATTCTTTCAATCCAAATTCTGTGTGCAAGGTATGATACATTTGTTTCCGTACTTCAATATTGAGTAATGTGTGATTTAGTAATTGTTTGTGGTGTAATGTTTTTGCAATATTGTGCATTACTTCAGCAATCTTAGCATCTCCTGTATACTTTTGTACCTCCTCAAATATTGCATCGTATAGAGTGAATGTGAGGATCAGGCTGTGTCCGATACGGTCGTTGAAGTCAGTTACTGTGTACATATCTACTCTCTTTCTATATTTATACTAATAGATATTCCTTCATGTTCATTAATCCAATCAATTTCATCACCATTAAACATTCTATCAAAATTTGTTCTGGTTATTGTAGCAAAACATTTAATTCCTGTGGCTGTGTTTCTATACAGATGAATAACAGTAGGATCATCTTCATCTAATTGAGCGGTAGCAAACATTATTTCATCTCCGGTTTAGGTGCCTTGGTTGCAAGTAATTTAGCAATACGGAATCGTGGCCTCTGATGCCATAATGATCTCATAGCTTTCTTCATAGCTTTAAACATACTTAATTCAGGGAATGGAAACTTCATACGGATAAGGTTGTCCCAATGTTCTGGTGTATGAAGATTCCATTGAGTAATTAGTGCTTTGGACGGGCGGGTGATTAACTTAATGTAATCAATAATCATCTGTGCTTCCACGTCGTCCTTAAAATTATGGAGGAATTTTGATACTTGTTCCTCCTTAATCTTTGCTAGTTGGAGAGCTTCCCACGGACCCTTCTGAACCCATCGGCTAATCTGTGCTAATTTGCTTTTCCTGTTCATTAATCACACCTATTTGTCTTTCAATCTCACGAGCTTTTTCTCTAACAGCTTCAAGAGTACCTACTGCATTATTTTTTTCACTACATATTGTATTTTCAGCATAAGTTAATCCTGAAAGGAATCCATTAACATACCCTAATCTATACTGATAATCTTTTTGTAATTGTTTAAGTTCTTCTAGTGTCATTAGCCATCTCCCATTCACTAATGATTACTTCCCATTCCTCTATCGTTCTGTCATCATAAGAAACACTATCTTCAGAATTATTTCCAATACAAAGAGAAGTTTTAACCCATTTGGGGATACTACAAGCATATGTACTATTTCTACTGTGGGTAACTTTGTGAATAGCTGCAATACTAGAGATTTTTACTATGGTATCTCTATTATGCTTGCTTTCTTCTCGGCCAATACGAATCCAACCATTCATTTTTCACTCCAATCAGTAAGAGTTTCATGCCAATCAATAGAGAGTAACGGAATCTGATTAGTTATTGCCTCCACTTTATTTGCTACCCGTTGGGCCACAATATCAGGACAATTATTTACACACATCACTTCATCGTGGACGTTGAAGAGGACTACAGCCCAGGGGTGAATACCTTGAGGCTGTATAGACCAGATAGCATACTGGAGTTTCTTAGTTATTTCTGCTCCCGTACTTTGAATTCTATGGTTGCCCGCAGCTCTAAGGTTTTTTGCTTGCACTCCAAAAGCTGCTGCATAGAAAGCTGATTGGGTGGCTCCTGATATACTTTGCGGGTTATCTCGTCTAATAACTCTCCCACTAATTTCTTTAAGTATTGATGGAGGGTTGTTCGCAAGGCCGAAAAAGAACCGTACGAATTGGTTTTCGAGATCAAAATCTCGCCTGAACTTGTATACACTTTCGGCATATCTTGTTGGTTCATTCCATATCACCTTTGTTCCTAGTCCACCGGGCTGTCGCATTGAGAGGAACATTCTTTCATTTTCATCCACGAAGCCTGCAAAGCCTGGATACTTTGCAAGCCATGCTCCCATAATTGTTTCCGCTCGTTCAAGGGAAACTCTAATAGTTTCGGCAAATTTATTAAGCTGTGCTCCATAGAAGATACTAAAGACACCATTCTTTGATTGAGTATAGCTATCAAGATCTTCTTTAGCTTCATCATTTGTAGCGTCAGGTCGCTCATGAATCAGTCTCCACATTAAAGTATGTATTTTAGTGCCGCCCAGCAACTCAGCATGAAGATTGCTATCGCTAATGATAGCATCCAGAATTGTAACCTCCTGTCCTTCGAAATCACCTCCAGATAAAGTGAAGTTAGAATCAGCAAAAGTAAATACACTACGAATAGCACCTCCCCGGTTAATTCCTTGGGCATTTAATCCTCCTCGTCCAGACATTCTATTGGACTTAGTTCCAGATACATTAAAATCAGGATGGAACCTACCAACCTCATATAATTTCTCCAGTAAGTTAATTTGTTTGTCCAACATACGTTGCTTAAGTATCTCATTGGCTCGTACAGACAGGTCTCCTAGGTCTGCCTCAGAGATACGGACTAGAGTGTTCTTAGCGGTGTCTACGAGGAGTATTTCTTGCTCAGGATTTGCAACTTGTCGTAAATATCCCATTGCCTGTCGCGGTGCTGTCGGAATAATATCTGTATCTGCTTTGGCTTTATCAATAATTCCTTTGAGAGCAGGGATGTTGAGGGAAAATCCCCTATGGCGTACTCCCCCAACCATCCAGGCCAATTCAGAGTCAATATCGGGAAGTACGGGGAACTCATCAGTGGTGATGAGATATCTATTGAAGTCAATGAGATGTCGTATGTCATCTTCAGCATATTTTACTCCTGGACCTTTCCAGTATGCCCTATGATAACCAATGAATCTAGGCCATGTATTATTGTATGGCCGATATTCCTGGTTGTGTTCATCAGTAGGGTGATGATGAGCGGGGATCTCTATGGATCTGGTTTCACGGTGTAATACATGCTCAGCGAATGGTTTAAGACCCATCGCTGAATTGAATGGGAGGCACAGATCTACGAACTCACTGTATTTAGGGTCAGGATCACCATTAGGTAGTGTTATGGTTCGGTATTGCCAATAACGAGCCTGTGAACGGTCCTTAAACTTAGCGAATAGAAGCGGGTGGAGAGTCGCTGTGAATTTGTCTAGTACTGGTTGGAGATATTCTAGGGCTGCCTTCGGAACCTTCCGAACCACGATCTGATTCTTGCCCTTGCGGCCGAGAAGAAACTGGAATGGTCCGCGGGTGAGAATGATATACGTATCGACCACGGTGTTGGGGCGAAGACAGGCAGCATTAACCCATGAGTGTTTCTCCAATTCAAAAACTTCTTCCACTCGCGGCGACTTGGATTTATTTTCAATATTCCTCCACGTATTCCATAGTTTATGTAAGTGAAAACTATCGAAGCTAGCATTGTATATGTTAATTGGTTCTTCGCCATTAATTATTTCCTCAATATGGTCTAGTGTTTCCTGTACAGTGTGGTCCCATACATGATATAGGTTTATGTTATTGTGATTTGTCCCTGTCTGGATCAATACTATTGGTCCAGTATAGCCAACCGTTTCCGTGTCTAGATATTTCATCAATTACCTTCAATTAATTTAAGAGCATCAATTAATTTTCGAACTACTTTAGGACCATCTGTAGTATTTCCTATTAGTATTAACCGTGATCCTGCTGCACTAATAATAATATTATCGTGTCTCACCTCAATTGTTAAGTTATCATTAAGATCTATGTGTATTGTTAACATCAGGTTGATTCCTCAGCAACTGGTTTTCAATGGATTTAACTTGTTCATTCTCAACCTCTTTTGCATTAATTTGGCTTAGAATATCAGTGATAACTGTCTCGAATCGGAGACCAGATTCCTTACACAATTCTTCAATAATAGTGAACAGGAGTTCAAGTAATTTTTCAGTATTTCCTTGATAATACCCTTGCTGTCCTTCGTATAGTAATAGGGTTATATTAGTGGGATTCTTTTGTGCTCGATTCCTCAGTTCTGCTAGTAGGGGTGCTGTTTTCAGAGCGTCCAGATACAGGAGTATCACTTCGTCCCGGCTCATCTTTTGTAGTTGTTTCAGTGTTTTCATTAACAATATACTCACTATGTTTAAGTTCAAGGAACTTCCGTATCGCACAAGCACGATCAAAATTAGTTTCACATTTCTCTGCAATTTGCTGTACTTGCGGTGGATCTAAGTAATGTTCAGTTACTGGTGGCTCAAACCACGCTCCTGTGATTTTAACACCGGCAACATTACCATTCACAGAAGCAATAAATATCTTATCTTTACAATCCTCTGGACTATCCTTAATATCCCTACCATACCCCCAAACGAATAGGTATTTGTGCCCATCTCCGGGCTCATATATTTCATATCGAATCACGTTAGAATCTCCTATCAATCAATAATAACCTATTATTCTTAAACACAATCTTACCCGGTCTCATACCAATTACCATAAATAATTGTGCAATAGCTTCATCTAATTCCTTATCAGTTAATCTTTGTTTATCTTCATTTACTAAATCAAATATCCACATATTATTTACAAGATACCTAATGGTTCCCACCCAAAGTATATCTGCTGTTGCTGATTCATGTGGCATAAATATGGTGTACCCTAAATTTCCTGGTACAGCATTGTAATATAATCCAGTATCTCTTAGGGGTTCCACCTCTGTCTTGTGTCCTTTGAATCTCATTTCCAATGCTCCCAACCATCATCTGCCGTATACCCTAATTCATCCAACCGTTCACTTACTTGTTCATCCAATTCATCTTGTATTTCAACATCCACATGATTGTATACAGGTTGCTCTGGACCGATATCAAGACCCTTTGGTTTGGTAATATTTCCCTTAGCCTTGGGCCTGATAGTAAGTTCCTCGGGACTGCTCAAGATACTCGTTGATTTCTCCTGTGGTGATAGCGGCAATTCCTCGTCGGTCTCGAAGCAACTCTCTAATGTATCTGTCAGTGGGAATCCAGTAGAAATCAACGATGACAGCCTTTGTAGTTCCAATTCTATGGATTCTATCTTCTGATTGAGGGCGAGCAACTGCTGAGAAATCGTTGCTATAATAGATGATTGTGTCGCTAGCGTTAAGCGTAAGTCCTTGACCACCCGCTTGTGGGTGGCCGATAAATACTGTAGGTCGTATGCAATTTGTTCTATTCTGAAATTGTTCAATGGTTAATCCTCGCTTACTAGTGTACATTCCTCGACCGTCTAATTTAATAACATCCCACTTATTCTCTTGGGCCATGCGAACGAGCTTATCTATTGTAGCATGGTAGGCGGCATAGACAACGAGTCGGTTTCGTTCAAGGTCTAATAAATACTCCAACAACAAATCATCTTTGGGGGTATGGAAGGTTCTTTTGACAGTTCCACTACTGCCATACTCGAAACCATCTGAGAATTGACGCAATCGGTTAAGTAACTTAATACCTTCTCCGGTAATATTTTTGAGTGTGAGGACCAAATTCTCGGTAGCTTTAGTGTACTCACATTGTCTTTCAATGTAAATTTTATCTGGTAGATCAAGGCAATCTTTCTTTAATATACTGAGGACCATACCATCCAATCGCTTACGCAGCAATCGAAGTTCGTCTTGCTTCCATTTAATTAACTTGCTGAACTGTTTACCTCTCACCTCCATTGTTTCAAATTCACCTAGGCGGCGGGCTAATTGGGATTTAGAGGCTTCGCGAAGAAACCCTGGCTGGCATATCTCTACTTGAGCCCACCAATCGCTCGGGTCTCGTGGGCTTGGCGTACCAGTGAAACAGACTATATGCCCACTGATTAATTGGCTCATCTCTAGTGCTGCCATAGTTCGCAGCGTAGTGGGGGTCTTTAAGTTATGGCTCTCATCGAAAATAATATGGTTAGGCCATACCTTAGTTATCCCTACCATCTTGGTGAATCTTGCATAGGTCATGAGACGGTATTGAAGACCTCCAGAGGAGCTAATTTCAGGCCGTCCCGTGAATTTCCATTTGCGAAATTCCATTTCCCACGCGATTAGTGCAGACTTAGGAGCAACTATCCACCAGTATCCGCTGAGAGTCTCCATTAATTCAATACCGACTAATGTTTTTCCGATGCCCATTTCTCCCGCAAGTATCGCTCGACGGCGGGTGAAAAGGAACCCAAGAGCTGCGTTTTGATGCCCATATATTGGCCGATTAGCTTGCGTAGGTTCAATAGGCATATCATACCCGCCGTGAGTACCACCGCCGAGTATACGGAGACTATATTGATTACGGGGATTATCCAATATTGTCCATTGTCCATTAGACCACTTAGCTCCGTCAAATGCCTTAATTTCTGCGATCACTTTCTTATTTCGTGGACACGTTACTGTGAGCCTATTGTCTGTCGTCTTCTCGAACTGTATCCTCACCACCTGATTCTTGTTGATCCGGTACTTGATTTCCATCTATCGCCTCATTTAATACATCTCTTAATTTAACCAATCCTTCGGGGCTAAGATACAAGTATACTTGACTATCTTTATTATTTATGTGTAATTGGTTGTTTTCTTTTCGATAAGATACTGCTGCAAACTTATCACAATTGAAGGATACGAACATCAGAGTTCTCCTCTAGATTTCGCTGTCCGACACAATTCATATCTGTTTTTAGCAGCCATAGCTCGTTTCCACTCACACCATGCCGTATATTCCTTATCTGGATGAATATGGTTCCCTACCATGTATGGAAATCCAAATTCCCACAAATTATCTCCCATATAAGTATGCTGAACAGGACAAATATGGTCTTTAACCCATAATTTTAATTTATTATGCTCTGCGGAGCAACCCCTACCCCTCTTTGATATTTTCTTGAGATCGGCTACTGTCATCTGGTCTATCCTGTCCACTGGCCGGAAGCTCAATCTCCTGATTTTCTTTGGGGAGTTTGAATCCATGTCTAGCGAACTCCTTTTCTGCTGCAAGCCAACCCCTAAAGAATTCTGTGTCAAGGCTCTCCATGAAGTCCACTACTAGTTGATCCGTGGTGATCTCCTGAGAGTCCAGAAGGATCTCGAACCGTAATATTTTTAGGTTCGGATTCTCGTGCTTTACTAGAGTTATCGCTGTCCTTGCTAGATTCATTGCTCGTTCGAGCATCTTGTTTCTCCTTATTTTTTCCGCATAAATACTCATCAATTCGATCTATTACGGTATCTATACGAAAAATACCCTGATAAGTACTACATAAAACACTAGTATTTTTAGTAGTCTCAATAAACTTAATCAATCTTTTACGCATATAGTCAACATCAACATAGTGCTGGTACTTAGCTATTTTTTCTTCGGAGGTTTTGGGCCGTTGGTTTGTAGATCGAGTCTTGCGTTTCTTAGTGCCTGTCGCCATCGGAGAAACTCCTTCCAAACTTTAGTATTATGTGTTGTTTTTTCAGTATCACCATGACCAATATTATGATAATTAACTAACCAATTAAATTTTTCTCTAGCACACCATTTTTTTGTTTCATGCCACTCGTCAGCATTACGGTGATATCGTAATAGAGCCAATAGAAATATCTTAGTCTGTTCTTTCCAATCAGCACGCCCCCACATCTTAGGGTCTCCATCAGATTCCTTCCATCGGTCACGTTGAAACTGATATAGTCCCCAAGACTTTCCTGTAGGGTATTCCTTCGACCTATCACCTCTCACATGGGTGCGGAAGGACGATTCCACTTGTGCTGTAGCTAAAATCATAGCTAAATTATATTGTACCTTGTCATCCCATTCATGTTTGATACCTGTCGATATGGCCCACGCAAACAATGTTGCCTTCACCATAATCTCTCCTTAAGTTACTTGGTCTCAGTCTCTATAGATTCCTCAACTATAGGTTCCTCGATTACTTCAGGACTCTTAAACCCAGAATCTGAACATTTAAGCTCCATAATCTCTGAAGGGGTATTATATCTACCTGTTCCTATCCAAACACAATTAGTCCCTTTAAAGGACATTTCAATCCTGATTACCGTATCCACACTATCTTTTTTACCAAGGGTATAAAACCTTCTCTTTGATGATTCTTCAGTATTGGGTTTTCTAATTTGGTGCCACCCACTAATTCCTAAATCCTTTAGCACTGGGGCAATATCTGTTACTGAATCTACAGCAACATCTATTCTAAATGGAAGAACAGGGTGTCCTAACATATTTGAGTGGGTGATAAAGTTAATGAAGTCATATTTTTCCTCAAGTTCATCCATTAAATTAAATATTTCTTCATGTTCATTAACTTCATTAATATACTTATGTAATTTTTCATGTACTCCAGTGAATTTACTCATCAGTGAGTCTCCAAAATACCAACCACCCGTGGCATAATTACCAGGGATTGTGGTAAATCCGTGGGGCCAGTGGCCTGACCCCTAAAGAACCTCACCCGCGGTTTTCAATCGCGGCATTCACCGGATACGGTACGGGGGCTACCGTGGTCTACTGGTTTCCTCACCCGGTTCACTTATAATACCAGGATTA
>Ga0114923_10003415_pt1 | contig 10716 bp, 18 predicted proteins | sample SumtaG_FD_89578 | JGI IMG/M metagenome (GOLD analysis project Ga0114923, IMG submission 89578) | Deep subsurface microbial communities from Indian Ocean to uncover new lineages of life (NeLLi) - Sumatra_00157 metaG | ecosystem: Environmental > Aquatic > Marine > Oceanic > Sediment | place: near...
ATACCGGGGTAGTGACACCTATAGAGGTAGTGACTGTCACCTTATCCATCAGGTAGTGACTGTCACGAGGGTAGGGACATCCGAAGATATGCCGTCTACCAGGCTGGCCGTTTTAGTGGGGTACCTTCTCAAGCACATTATTTGAGAATATATGATATTAGCTCTTGCCTTCTATCGATCTATAACGTATACTTTATTATATAAGGCATAGTTAAACGGTGATTGACAATGACATTTAAGCTAATTATACCAACCAAAGAAGAGCGTAATACCGCGTTCGGTGCATTTATCCGTCCATCGGTGACGGAGTCTATCCACACTAATCAGGAAAGGGAAACCACAATGTCAAAGAACAGTAAGAAGTCACAGAAGCACACCAGAGCGTCAACAACCGAGGAAACACCGGGAGAGGCGTTCTCACGTCTCGCTACTGGACGGACCAATAAGGCGGTCAAGGCCATCAGCCTTATTGCTCAATTGACCGGCACGGCGTATAAGTCTACTGGGGTACAGCAACGGGCTATTCTTGAGGCCTTACAAGCTTCCCTGGACCTCGTCAAGGACACCTTTGAGGGGAAAGCTAAAGCCGGGGATAAATTCCGTTTGCCGTCCGGTTAATTTCTTAATCAGGGATTGCCTGTGTATCAAGGACGGTACTAAAGGGAAAGGCCCATGTTCAACGTAAAAGTTACATACGGTAGTGGTCATAACTTCTCGGTACAGACGCCGATTATGGCGGACTGTTTACCTGAAGCCGAGGCCGCTGTAACGTGCATGTTGGGCAGGGTCTTCCCTGATTTTACTCTTGTTATGGTACATGAAGGTGAACTCAGGTACAGCGTGTATGAGGTTCACGAGCCATTTGCAACCGTAGAGATCGAAACAGGTGACTAATATGTTTCAGGTCAAGTATTGTTTACCAGTACAGGATTGGCAAGTAGTGCGGTTTAAGATTAGCGGGAAAACCCTTGCTGATGCCTGGACGAATACATATTGCATGATTAAGCAACTTAGACCGAATCTACCGATAGAGTTCATACCATTGGGTAATTATTCATTCTTGATATGGGGTGATGGAAAATGTCAAGGTTTTATCGCTATTGAGGAAACACATATCGAGGTACCTGCCTTTGATTTGGAGGTTAAGGTGTAATGAAAGAAGGACTATATATTATAGTCGGGACCAAAGCCTGTGAATACTTCTGCTGGAGCTGTAGGCAGTTACGGCTATCACCAAAAGGTATTCCGCAATTGTGCGGTAATTGTTCAAGTCACGATATCAAGATTGGGCCTACCGGATCATTAGACAAGGCAGCACTTATCAGGAAACTCGACGGTCGTAAGGAGTAAGAACCATGTTAACAGCCGAATATCACGCCGATGGATGTTACATTATTAGGATGGAATTGGCAGACCGTCACAAGATAGCCGAAATAGCAGTTGGCTTTTCCATACCTAAAGAGGCAGCAATGGTTGCTGTAGTCAATCGAGGATTAGATAGTATCGGCATACAGTTAAAGAAGGAAGCAGCGAACAAGAGGTTTAGCCGGTTACGACAAGACGCAGATTATGGGGGTGACTGATGGACGCAAGAACAACAGCAGCTTTATTTGTAGGTGTAACGTGGGTAAGTGCATTAGTAACGATCGTGTGGGTATACATGACATTATAGGAAACAGATTTAGAAAGGAGTACGAGAATGGGAAAGAAGAAAGAACCTGATATGAAGTCATGGAGCGGACGTATGAAGGAGTGGGGTGGTGGTGACTTCACGTTTTTATCCGAGGACGGTGAGACTATCACCTTCATTGTGGTTGGCTTACCAGAACTTATGGACTCAAACTATAAGGGTAAGGCGGGAAAAAGGATCGGAGTACCAGCAGTCACCGAAAACGGATATCAGTTATTCGTGTGCGGTAAACGTGTTGGCCGAAAATTGTCAAAGGTAGAGAAAGCTTTTGACACAAATGCAATCATGGTTGTACGTCACGGTGTCGGGGGTGACACTGATGCCAAGTATGACGTTAAGGTATTACCAGAGAAGGAGACCTTTGACGCCCTGATGAAGATCAAAGCCGAGGACTTCGAGCCTTCCATGATACCAGATTCAATCAAAGATGCTCTGGTTGTCATGGCCGGATAACAAGTCATTACCGTTAACCGGGGCCGGCCTTTGGGATCAACCCAGAAGGCCGGTCCCAATGCCTAAAGGAATAGGCTTATGGCAGGAAACACAAGAGGTAAGTTAAAGGAACACTACGAAGGCGTTCACCGCAACTTAGATTGGTGCTTACATCACGTCCAAGCGTCGGCAACTCTAATCGCAAATCAGCTTAGTAAGCTACCCAAATTTGCAGACGTGAAGGGTGACGTTGCAAAGGAAGAAGCCTTTTTCATGGAACACGACATATACAAAGGCACGGTTGCATTAGGTGAGTCGTTACAGACGTTGGATGGATTAGCACAAGGAATATATGGAGCAATATAACAGGTAAAGGAACTACCTGTCTTTTGTGAAAGGATTCACAATGGCATTGTTACCCGCTTTCATGCGGCGTCCGTCGGCTATCCTTAAAATGCCCGAAGCGATAGCAAAAGGGATGTCTGCAAACGCATTTCTAAAGAGCCTTAAGTCCATCGGCGGCGGTTATTCTCGGACACGTTTCTTAAGAGACTGGAGAAACGTTGCAGGAACCGAGGCAAAGAAGAACGTATTTAAGTATGTACGTCGGGACCGCCGTGCTCCTATGGCAGCACTTGCTGATGTAGACTGGGAAATGTCGCAAGAGTACATGTATAAGGTTCGGGCATGGGTGCGATTAGCACCGGGCGAACCTTTAACCGAACGCTTTGTAAACATACCGTCCGACGATCCTTTGTCACCCGAGCAAGTAGAGCAAGAAGTTTTCGACCGTTGGGCAGACAGCGAAAAGTATGAAGGACAAGAATTAGAACGTGTTCAACCTGTGGCAGGTTGGCACCATGTAGAGGATGTACTCGAAACCCAGTCGCCGTTTACGATTACAGGGTGACTATATGTCCTCTATAGACCGACGACCACATAGGTTGATAGGCCAGAAGACTTTGGCAATGCCTCGCCACATGATTTTCTTCGACACTGAGACGTCACAGCACGAACAGTCAGACGGGAGTGTCGAGCAGAGATTCAAGTTAGGTTGGGCGGTCTACTGGCGACGTTCCTATGGTCGACATAAGGAAGTGGTCGAATGGTGCTATATTGACCGTATAGAAACGTTTTGGGGGTGGTTATATTCAAAGGCCGCCCCCAAAACTCGCCTTTGGGTAATTGCCCGAAACGTTGTCTTTGACTTCACTGTATGTAAAGGATGGAAGCATTTACGACGTGAAAACTATAAGCTAAAGTTCTTCCATAATAACGGTGTATCTGCTATCGTGACGGTGAAAAAGAAGTCAAGCACTATAGTATTCTTAGATAGTATGAACTGGTTTCCGGAGTCGTTAGCGAAGACGGGTGAACGGCTGGGTATCCCGAAAATGAAGATTGACTTTGACACTTGCACTATGAAAAAACTATCCGTATACTGCAAGAACGACGTGCTAATTGAATTAGAGAATTTCCGTCTACTGATTAAGTTTCTAACGGATAACATGATCGGACGTCTTTGTTATACGCGAGCCAGTACCGCAATGGCTGCTTACCTGTTTCGTCATTATCATACTGACATTTACATACACAACAATGCTGAAGCAATCACAATGGAGCGTGAGTCATACAAGGGCGGTCGTTGTGAGTGCTTTGCAATAGGTGACTTGTCCAGTCAAACGTTTCACGTGTTAGACGTGAACAGCTTATACCCGTTCATTATGAAACGCCACGAATTCCCGCACAAGTGGTATAAGTTAAGCCATAAGACAACCGCTAAGAAGTTGGGTAAGATGTTAGACGACCACGCTGTTGTTGCACGGGTATTGATACACACAGACAAACCCGTATATGCTATTAAGAAGGGACGCACAATATTCCCTGTCGGTACGTTTGAAAGTACTTTATGTTCGCCTGAGCTTCGTTATGCTGTCGATCATGGTCATATTCTGAAGGTCTTTGACGTAGTGCGGTATGAAAAAGCAAACCTGTTTAGTAGTTATGTTACGTCGTTGTATTCCTTACGCCAAGACTTCAAAGACGACGGTGACAAATCCTATGAGCAACTGTGTAAATACCTGTTGAATAGTTTGTACGGTAAGTTCGGACAGAAGGCTGAAGAGTGGGTTAAAATTGGCAACGTACCTGGCGAACCGGATAGAGAAGAAATGATCTTGTACGGTGGGACAAGGAAGTCAACCAGATTACGGTATTTATTAGGTGAATTGTTTGAACTGAAAAAGTACACCGAGGCATTTAACAGCTTCCCGGCGATTGCTGCGCACGTTACCGCTTATGCCAGGGTTTATCTATGGGAACTGATGGCAGCTTGTGGCCACGGTAATTATGTGTACTGTGACACCGATTCACTTATGGTAACCGATGCAGGTTTAGACCGTTTGTCACCCTATCTAAGCACTACGAAACTTGGCAAGCTAAAGAACGAACGCACAGTCAAAAACCTTGTTATACGTGGCTTGAAAGACTATACAGCCGACGACAAGGTAGTAATTAAAGGTGTTAGAAAGTCCGCAAAGCAAGTCAGCTACGGAGTTTATACACAGGAACAATGGCCGTCTTTCAAAGGGCTATTTAAGAGTCCCGATGCTAATACCTATATTGTTAAGAACGTCACGAAACATCTAACAAGAGAATACACAAAAGGTAATGTTGATGCTAATGGTGTTGTTACTCCGTTTGTTCTGTAACACTGAGAATAAGCAAGTCTCTGCGTTCTGTGTCAAACCCTAACAGTTGCAATTCTTGACGTGCTCGTACTTCATTTATTAGACCCATAGTAAACAGCTTCAAAGTTTGTGCGTTTGTGAACGTTGCAACCTTATCAGCTTCTGACTTAACTTCCCATTGCTGCAATAGTGTTGCAACATAGTCGGCAGCCAAACCTAAATTACTCAAGGCTGTTCGCGTTTGGTTTAGGTCTCGTTTTCCTTTAGAGTAGAGGTTGCGAATAGCAACCATTTGTTCGTCCTTATATTTCCAGCTACGTTTGTATCCAGCCAGTCTTACAGCGTTACCCACTTCACTATCTTTTACACCTATGTCACGTAAAAGAGACGACGTACGCCCTGCGTCAATGTAGCGGTTTATATAAGCATTAAGTGCATCTCTTGGAGTAAAGCCGGACAGACTTCTGCGATTGTACCGGATAGTAAAATCAGCCATCCTACCAGCGTTATAGGGGTTATACCCCAAATCTAAATAGGCTCGTTTAACACCTTCATCGTCAATTGTACCTAACAAGTGCATACGTCGAACGTCAACACGGGTCAAAGGCTTAAATGATAGTTGCATTAGCTTGTCACGCCAAAACGGCATTATATCAAGTGCCCGCATGAGTAATTGTAGATCACCTTCACCGATTATACCACGATGCAGCATACCGAAACCTTGTTGAATACTCGGTAGGCTCCAATGAGCAGCCCAATAGCGTTCAGCCCATTCTTTACTAATACCCTTCTTTTGTACTGCGTCGACGTAGTCTTTGGGCATACCTTCATATTGCCCGAATCGTTGTGCTATTTCCGGTGTAAACGCTTCACGAACGGCCATTGTAATAATGTCATTGACGGGCGGTATCGGGAAAGCCAAAGTCTTATACACGTCAAAGTAATTTGGATGGATACCCGTCTTGCGAAGTTCATCTTCCAGGCCTACCAAAGTGGGATCACGACGTAGTTGCCAGGCAACTATATCTTGTGTATTTGGTTTGGTTAATACTCCGTCGAAATACTTCTGTGCATAATCAGGATGGATACCTGCTTTAGCAATGTCACCTATCATATCGGTAGTGTCAACACCTTGTATAAGATTACCCTGTACCAGCAACATAGCGTTCGGTAGTTGATACGCAAGGTTCATAAGTGCTTCGCGTTCTTCAAGTGGCCACCCTAACCTTGATAGCTCAAGCAGCGACCGTGCCCGGTCCCAACCACCTCGACGGAAAACGGATTGTACTTGTTCAGTCGATAGCTTTTGGACAGACAGCCAGTTCCACATTTCCCAATCATCAGGGCTTATGTCAAATAATTCCCAGACAAAGGCCTTTGGATTGTCAGGCTCACTATGATAGCGACCAAAGCGAATCAACTCTTGCATCGTTGGGTATGGCCGCATAGAATTATATAGGTGTACTGCTTCTTCGTCTGCATACCCTGCACTGTGCATTCGATGATCGTAGAGACTTTGGGTTATCTTCTTACGTTGAAACAGTGTAACGGCCGATTCGGGTTTGATGCGTTCGTGCAGAAACTTCTCCGCTGCCTCATATTCAAAAGGCTTTGCCATCTGTTCACCAGCTACCAGACCAATACCACGCCCGACAGTACCCAAAAACATTCGTTGTACATCGTCCCAGTCTGGTTCTGTAGGTGATTGCAGATGACCAATGTATGCTTGAAACTCTGGCGGTATAATTTCTGCCAAACCAGAGTCGTGAAGCATAGCAGAAATAACCGGCCCAAATGACTTTTCTCGTTGCTCGCTACGTAGCTTCTTTGCCTCTACTTCAGCAGACCAGTAAAACTCCCCAAACGTCTTTGGATTTTCAATATCTGCTGTCATAGTTTACGTACCCCATACCCGAAAACCCCTTGCTAAAGCAGCATAGTATTCTTCATTAAAGGGAGCGTCCCAGACGGCAACCTTATACGCTTGTGTAATACCCATAAAGGCCGTTAACTGTTCAAACGAAGCAGATAGCATTTCGTTTAGTATCTCGTCCATTGTTACACTACCACCAGCAGACCAATTGTCATTAATCCAGGTTAAGGCGGTGTTTAGCTTACCTTTGAAACCACTACTATCACATAACTTAGCCCGCACGGATGTGCTATATATGCTGGCTAAAGTGTTACACGATGTTTGTGCAGCACCCCAATTATTAGCGGCAATTTGGGCACCGAGGTTAATAAATTCACCACGCCACGTATTCATGCCAGCCGATAATTCGTTTAAGGCCACCCATATATCAACGCGATATGTATCGAACGGCTCGGGCATAATGAACTACATTTCTGTAATATTGAACGTGTAGCGTTTGTCCTTGATGTTGCCTACCAGCTTGTCAATACCACTCTTGACCACCAAAGCGTCTGTATCTTCTTCGACAGGGAACATAATCGAGATTTGACAGGCCTTGCGTTGTCCCGTCGCTATCAGCGGATTATCCGGTTCTGGTGTTTCTGACATAAGTTATACCACCTTCATAAGAATCACTTCGTTAATGTTTACTTGATAAGCAGGACAAGTTTTAATAAGCCAACCGCAACATCGTCCCAGGGATTAGGGGTTTTCTGTGCCTGTGTGTCCAGCGTGTTCACAAATTCGACAAGTGCCTCACGAATTGCAGGTGACATTTGCGTGATGATCTGCTGTAAGAGTTTTACCATCCAATTATTCATACTATACCGCCTTCCCTGTATATACTATGTTTGTTTGCCTTCTCCGATTACACTTACACCCACCAACCACGGACGGTAAGGCTGCATTCCGCTGCATGTATCTGGTAGTTAATCTTTCTGTCTGCGTCACATTGTACCGTAAAAGTATCCCAGTGCCATTCGTTAGCCAATAAGGTATTCTGTTCGTAACAATTACCGAAATCCGCTAATCCCATAGGCTTAATCCATAACGAATGTTGAACGCCTGCACTTTTCCACTTAATCTTGAAGTCTATCTTCTTACCGGCTGCGGCTGCCGGCACAACAGACGACAAATCCAGCTCATATAACGAGGCACCTATAGTAAGGCCGGACGCTTGGCTCCAATCCCATACAGCCGTATTACCACGAGAAACATAAGACTCACCGCCCGCTGGTGCAACACCACTTGCCCACATTCGCACACCGCTTTCTATGGCTTTATACTAAGGCTATCCATAAGCTACAATCAGCTTTTCTGTGTCAGACGCTATAAGCATCTGCAAATCACGGAGATTGTCAACAGATATGTTTACTATTTCACCTTTTCCTAACGGCCAGGCGTTCGACGTGGTTGCCGTAGACAATGATCTTACCCAGACCTTACCATCATTGTCCGGATGTCCCATGCACATACATTCCGAGCATGGGACATCGATACCTTGTTGTGTATCATTGTCACCGACTGCTGTAAAGTGTACGATGTCAATGATCCTTGCTGATGTGGTTCTTAAGGCACCGACAGGCGATGCCCTTACAATGATACGCTTGTTCTTGCTAAACGCTGTGAGAAGGGACAAAACCTGCTGCATATCGTCGGAAAGCTGTATTCCGCCTTCACGTTCTGGTTGCAGGTTTAGCTCTTCACACTTTAACGGTGTCCCTATCTGCTGCATAATTAACCCCTTTATACGGTCCATCAGAACCGTTAATGCCAGCACTACTTCTACGATTGACACGGGTCACCGTTTCTATAGCTCTTCGTACCCCACCGTTATCTCTTTCGCCGTTGTTGCAGCACCGTTGTTGTAAAACCCGGCCTTAATGTCGTCGCCGAGTTCAACGTCCAGATTCATAGGTAGCAATGGAGCAGCGGTTGTCATGGCGATTGACTGAACGTCTACTATTTGTTCGGCGTTCTTGTAGACACGTAAGTACATGTTTGCCAACGGGGCGGTTGTGATACATACGATACGGTGTTTTTTGCCTTTGATCCCTGTCAAGATCGTAGCAATTGTTTCCGCACCGTCCGTCAAGGTTGCCGTTGTGATTCTCTTATACTTTAACATCGTAAAACCCCTTCTTAACTACGGTGTTTTTAACGTTTCCTTATACGACACTTGCCGCCCTTACGACCGTATGTCACGGAGTATAAACGCAACGTCTTCCAGAGCGTCCCAGGTTGGCGTACTTGTCTTGATAATTGACAGATACACATTCAACTCAGAACCGGCCTCAAAACGCAATACCGGATCGAACATCAGCGGGTCACCCGGCATGATAACGTTGGTGTCCACAAGAATTTCACAGCCCGGACCTATCAAGGAGAAATTCCCAGCGTATGCGTCTGCCGTTGCCGCTGTGTTCTGTGCGTCAAACGGTATGCCGTTTCTGTCCTCGTCAAACAAGACTTCACGGTCCTTGATGAACTTCATAAACGACGTGGCCCAGTTTGCCGGCCCTGCTTCGGCGTTCACAAAGGGACAGCCGGCAACGCCCAACAATTCGACTGTGTGGCGTGCTTCTACAACCTTACCGCATGGGAAATCAGGGAACTCGGACGGAGTCAAGGCCGTATCAAGTTTGTGGTCCCCTGTTGCAGTGGGTGTAGTGCCAATGCTGGCGTATTGTAAGAACGTCAAGATGTTAGAATCCGAACCGTTAGGATCAGTTGCCAGGATGTCGCCTGCCGAAAACTTGTCGTAGACAATGATGACGTTTCCGGCCTCGGCATACCGGCTTACGCTGAGTGTTTGACCTTCAGCTACCGGGATCGTCACGTTGACCCCATGTTTGGTCAAGAACTCCATCAGGTTGTTTTTCAGGTAGTCTACCCGGTTGGTACTCAGGTGATTACCTGCTTTCCCCTTCACGCGAAAATAGGCCGTTGTGACACGGTCTACTCTGACGGTTAGGTACGTATCGTTTGTGGATGGGATACATTCGATACGTTTGATACGCAACGACGTCCCGGCTTTGGCCTCAAGATCACCGCCGCCGGACGCAGTAATGCGTTTAATCATGTTCGCTTGTAATAGCATGACAAGACTCCTTATTCTAAAGTTTCTTGACTATCTGTGCTTACTGACTACCCGACGCATACGGCGACACAAAACGCTGTTATTTCTTGCGTTTCATTGTCGCCATGTGCCGCGTAAATGTCACCATTCGCTGGATGTTGTCCTCAAGAGTGATGTCGGCCATACCTGCCAATTTGGCTTGGCCGGAATTGATGTGGGGAATCAATTCTTCGGCGAAGGCGATAACCTTGTCTGCCGAGGCGGCGATTCCTGCGGCGATGCGGTTTGCACCAACGTCTCGGGTCTTTGTCTTCCAGTCGTCCAACGTGACACGCTTCAGACCAGCGGCCCATCTGCCGTCTGTGACTGCCTTTGTCAGATTGGCTAACATTTTCTCCTGTTTGGCTGCGGCTAACTCACAAGGATTGACGGTTACACGGTCGATCCCACGACGCACGTCTTCGACGGCTGCGGTAAGACGTCTTGCGTGTTTCTCTTGATACTCTACTGCGGACAATTTCACGGCCATGATTTACACTCCTTAAACATAGGTTAATAATGTTGGGGCAGCTTGATAACATTTTATCATAAGGCACACTACCCTACCCCCGTATCATATCATGGGACATGGTGACATTCAAACATTGTCCACTACAAAATCGAAGGTGAGCAAATAATATCATAGTAAATCCTACCAGGTGACAGTCACCATGTAGGTAACACTTAACGCATATTTGTGACCTATGTGGTGACTGTCACGATATGGTGACATATGATTACACAATGGACGTTAGCAGCTTATACAGGCCGATGTCACCTCCTATGTCACCATGTTAGTTATACGCCCTATAAAGCACCTGTTTTGAGCATATACACCCCGTTTTCCTTGACAAGGCGTATGTGTCCGCTACGG
>Ga0114923_10003416_pt1 | contig 10715 bp, 9 predicted proteins | sample SumtaG_FD_89578 | JGI IMG/M metagenome (GOLD analysis project Ga0114923, IMG submission 89578) | Deep subsurface microbial communities from Indian Ocean to uncover new lineages of life (NeLLi) - Sumatra_00157 metaG | ecosystem: Environmental > Aquatic > Marine > Oceanic > Sediment | place: near...
CCGGTGGCTGTATTAGGATTTAACCTGTTTAATTGGTAATTTTATCAAAAACTCCCCTGTGAAAGTGACGAAGAATTTCTCAAACCCCAATATGGCTTACGCTCATATTCACCTGTGAAGAGTGTGACTCATCAAAGAGGGATGCGTCAGTTTTCGTCTGCCAATGAATACTTGAATGGAAACTTCTTGGTAGCAGGGTAGGTCTTTAGCACATCTCCAAGATATGATACTTGGAATTGTATTCCAACCTCTCGATTTATTTTCTTTCCTTTGAAGTCGGATTTGGGAATTAGATTTACATTACTACGGGATTCATAAGTGGTTGCCGTTCCCACTTTAGCCCCTTCAAGAACCACACCATATCGTTGTGTTACCTGTTCAAGTGCGGAAACTGTGTAGGGTGGTGGCACTCGACTATCAGTTTGCATTTGTTGGGCTACGGTAGCGTTAGTGGAGAATTGATTCATCAAAGTAGCATCTTGGATTCCGAGTTTTTCCATGTTTTGCTTGATAACTTTCACAATCTCGTCTTTCCAAAAGATTTGAGCCTCTCCCGGAGTCGCAAAGGTCGTTCCAAAATCATACACGAAAGCATCCCACCAAATCTCCATGTAATCGGGGTCACGCTTGCTTTTGTTTTTAGAAGCCGTAGCGTCAGGCCCACTTACATTATTCCCACCAAGAATGTTACCTTGTGGATTGCGAATGTGACCGTAAAATTGCATCACGATTTTTTCTTCGGGAATAAACTGCGAAACCCACCTGCCATTTTCCTTTTTCACGATGGGTTGCCCTTTGTAGGTTTGTTTGCTCATGGTGCGAACCGTAGTTTTCAACGATTTGGCCGCTTGAGTAGCCGACATACCTCGATTCATTTTGATGAGGAAATCCTCAATTTTCTGTATTGGTTGTCCGATGAATTGGAGAGCCGTTCCCTCTTTTCCTTTGAACTTGACTCCAAGATGTTGTCCATACTTTCGGACACTACGCCGAGTGGTTTTGGCAACCTTAGCCGCCCTCTCGATACCCCAACCGTTTGATTGCATTAAACGCAACGCATAGAGAACCCTGTTTTGGGTTTCGTCATTGGGTTTCCATGCCATAGCATTCACTTGTCCTTGTATCTATCTAAGTGTTCGGTAAGTGTAAATCATCTCACGCATTTTTTCATGCACCGTGTAATAGCCATCATCATTGACGGTAAAACCCATGCAAAAGAAGTGTAAATAGTCCTTGCGACCCACATATTCCATCATATCTTTGATGGGTTCATCCGAGCGTTCCTCCCATACATTTTCGGGGTGTTTGTCGTCATACATTTCACGCAAGAATAGGTAGCGTTCATCCCATTCCATCCCTTTCAAGACGGTTAGAAACTTGGGGTAGTAATACCCTGTAATGAATGACCACGAAATATCAGCCTTATTCATCTTCCTCACCATCCATTTTCGGGTTGATGCTGTAATAGATGCCGTCCGACATTTTGTGTTCTTCAATCAATTTAGCCCCATGTGATAACTTGATTTTGCGTAGGTTCTCCCATTCCTTCCACTTTTTCAAACTCTTCACAAACTTTTCGACTTCCTGTTTCTTGCCTGTTCCACGACCCGAATTATCACTATCAAACTTCTGCAATAGGTGTTTGTGTAGGGCGACTTCCTCATAATTGAGTCCATCTCGTAGCGATATTTGATTGAAGTTTTTCACTAAGGTTGTAAGGGAATCTTGGAAAATACCGAGCGCATCTTCCACATCTTCTTGTTCCAAGTTCTGTCGGCCTTTCAGTCGTGCGAATCCTTTAGCGAGATTCAGAAACTCCGCCCATTTTCGATAGTCGGTTTTACCACGCTTGGCGAATGCCTCTTGGAAACCTTTCGTGGCCTCCACCCTATCAAACTCCGCCTTCAAAATTGGGGCGAGGAATCCTAAGTGGGGTTGATACCGAGAAACTCTCTTGAGATATTCACGGAAAAATGTGCGTAAATTGTTGATTTCATCCTTATTTGTGCCTTTATGCACTGTCTTGTCCATGTTCTCAAGAATCTTTTGCTTGATTTTGACGGAAGCATCAGCCGATTTATTCAAAGTGGGTTTCGCAAAAATTAGAGTCAGTCGAGAGATGATAGCCATTGTATATTTTCCAAATGCGGCCAACATTTCCTCCTTCTCATAATCTTCTTCATTCCAAAACTTCGGAGGGTTGCCAAAGAATGCCATGTTGAGCATCGCATGACGGGTTACATCCATTTTCCCTTTTTGGATATTGTAGTGTCCATCCGTCATTACATTCAGCATTTCACCGAATACATCTTCTTCAAGCGTTTGAAACTCCGAGAATACAATCCTGTCGTGATTCATTTTAGGAAGCAAACCTAACTCAATCGAGTTCAAGTCATCGGAGGACATAGCCCCGAACATGGCGGCGAAAGTGGACAATTTTCCTGTCCCTGCCATACGGCAACGGACTAAGGGTGTAATGACTTTATCAACCAAGTGATTCTTTCCTTCACCCGGATTTGTAATGAGTCCAATGTGAATCATATCCTCCTTCTCAAACGGAGAGAGGCAATAGAGCAAGATAGCCTGTTTCAAATCATCGTCAGCATAGATTTCAGCCCAAAGCCCTGCATCATTCATCATCACATCGAGTGGATTCATGGGGCGGCTGAATGCCTTGCCCTTTCTGTCCACACCGTTGAAAGTATGTTTGGCACATTCCTTGATGAAAGCATCAACAATAACATCATCAATTTGCGATTTTTGGGTGTCTTCTGCCCAATTGATTTCATCAATGATGAAGGCTCGTTCCGACTTGAAATTGGCATACAGTCCCTTGATTTTGATGGGTTTTCCTTCTGCAAGTGATTTCCGAATGATGGTATCGGTCTTTTCCAAATCAGCCGTAGTCAATTTACCTGCAAGGTATTTCATGTCGCAATTGTGAGCGATACATGATACCGAGTTTTCACCATCAGATACCGAAAACTTGATTAGCGTTCTATCTTTGCCCGAATCCTTTGTGGACACGCCTTTGATTTCACGCTTAGTTACGACACCCGACCCTGCGGAGGATTTGCCCGAAACCAATGTTTCGATAATGGACAAGACATTCGCTTGACGGTCTTCAATGGCTTTAGCCTGTTTTGGATGCTTACCTTCAACGACCTTCTTCACAAAATCGTGAATGGCCTTCGGTATCATAATAACCACATTGTCCTAACGCCTATATGAAAGGTTGCGAAAGAACGAATCCGAGTCACGGTGGCCTACACCGAGCCGATACCGATTCCCTGCCGAAGCGGGGTTACACAATACCGACCCGATGCAGACGGGGGTTATCAAGTGCGAAGGGGAAGTCGCACCGACTTTGACTTGAATATCGCTTACGCTAACGCTTATTAAGGCGGTTGCACAATCAGTCAAGAATGACTTCACTCAGGCAGTTGGTCAGCAGGGATTGGTGGGATTTCCACAGCGTCACCTGCACCATCAAGGCGAAGAACCATCTTGTTGAATTGGCGACCACTCTTTTCGGAGGTCTGCTTGGTTCTCAAGAAAGATACTGCAAGAGGAAGGGTGTTACCGTTTGCGGCTTGGCCCTCGATGAATTGTGCAAAGTGGTTGGTTTCGTAACCGCCGACCCAAAGGGTAACACGGCGACCATCGTTGTTTGTATCAACCATATTGACGGCGGTGGAAACTCCATACTCGCCTTCGATACCTTCGTTGTAACCTTCGATGATGTAACCTTGATAAAGAGTATCAAACTCGGCCTTCATCTTCTCACGAACAGGGAATACTGTTTCGGTTCTTTCGGGTGCTTGTTCTGCGGCTTCTGCCAAAAATGCTTCGATTTCGCTTTTGTTGCTCATAATTTTTCACTTCCGTATTTTTCCGCCCTTCTTGTCGGGCTTAATTCTCACTTGTCCGACCCCCTTAATAAAGGTTCACAGGGCAAAGGGCGGTAGTCATGCACACCATTAAATACTCGTAGCGATAAACCCCTATTATGCTATGGTTGAATCCGACCACAGGCGATGTGATGGAGTCCCCAAAACGCCCTTCTCCCGCATGGGTAACAGTAGTAGGGACAGAAATTGCAGGTCAAAAGGTCGAAAGCACTCTTGAGGGATTGCGCCGTGCTATGATGAAATCGGATTCCTATACTTTGCGCCCTAACGACTTTGAATGGGTGGAAAAGAAGGGACTTAATGTATATGCACATGAGAAATGGTGGTATCAAACCATAGAAAAGGCCGATTTCCCTTACATTAAAGCGAGTTTAGCCTCCGATGGAACGCTTGAAATCCGATATGATGAGAAGGCAAAGGATGATTCTTCTAAAGATACTATACGCACGAAGGAAATTAGTGATGACGATTCACCTTTGAAAAGAGGGGGTCAGCGTGGAACAGGAAAAAGTGGTCAAGGAAGTCCCTCACCGCCTATTGATGCACCCGCAACTCCCAATGGTGAAACAGGTGGAGAACCAAGTGACGAACCCTCCGATGAACCAAGTGATGAACCTTCTGATACTCCAAGCGATGAACCTTCCACAGAACCTTCCACAGAACCGTCATCGAGCGAAGAACGAGATGCTTACCAAGAAGGTCAAGATAGTGCCGATTCAATTTCCGATGATTTGAAAGAGAAAATGAAGGAAAAAATGCAAGGAAAAGGGAAACCTGCTGATGAAAGCGGGCCGTCAAGTGGCCCTGCACCCGATGGTAGCGAAGGTGGCGCACCCGCAGACGACCCCACAGGCGAAGCAGGTCAAGGGACAGGAGATGGTGAAGGAACACCGTCAGATGGTCAAGGTGGACAAGGCGATGGCGATTCTCAAGGCGGTCAAGGTCAAGGCGATTCCGATAGTGGTTCGGGTCAAGGAGATGGTGACGGTCAAGGAGATGGTCAAGGTGACGGAGATGGCGGCGATTCTGATTCTCAAGATGGCGGGGCTGATGGCGCAGGTCAAGGCAAAGGTGACGGTGATGGAAGCGGTCAAGACGGAAACTGCGACAATTGTAGCGGTGAAGGTTGCGATGATGAAGAATGTCCATTCCCCGAAGATGAAGACGGTTCTCAAGATGGAGATTCCGATTCAAACGGAGAAAGTTCCGATTCAAACCAAGACGAAAAGGCCGAAAAAGGCGACCAAAGTGGAGATTCTTCCGAAAAAGGTGATTCTGATGGTGGCGATTCGGGAGATGAAAGCGGTGATGGCGACACTCCCGGCCTCCCTCCCGAAGACGAAGATGCCTTAGACCAATGTGTTGAAGAAGCCGAAGATGGTCGAGATAACGCCCAAGAAGCATTCCAACAAGCCGATGCAGAAGAAGCAGAAAAGGCATCGGACGAAGCAAGACGGGCGGCAGATGAAGCGCATGATATTGTGGATGCACACGAAATGGAAAACGAAGGAAACGACCCATTGGATAACGAAAAGGTGCAAGAAGCGATGGATTATGCCGATGAAGCGGAAGAGTTTGCTGAATTAGCCAAAGAATTAGAAGAAGAAATCCAAGAATTGTTTGATGAAAGCGGTCTTGACGAAGAAGATTACGAAGATTTTAAGCAAGGACTTCTTGATGAATTATTTGGAGATGATTCCGATTTCGTGGAGGAATTATCGGAACGAGAGAAGCGATTACAAGACAAAATCAAACGCCGTGAAGCGAATAAATCGGGTCGAGGGCTTGTTCGATGTGTAAATTGGCAAACAGGCGAAATCAAATCTTTCCCCGAAAATGAAACCATTGGTGATACATGGATTCAAATTACCAAGTTTTTCTCACCCTTTGAAACCACGAATGGAAAGCAAATTGTGGTGGACAGAACAATTGCAGGTGCGGTTGAAATGGCTGATGCTCTCGGTATTGGTTCTGATTCAACCAAGCAAGAGGCCAAGTTTGAGTCCGATGATGCCGCTTTCGTGGATGCGCTCAAGAAAATGCGAATGTTCCAAGTGCGTTCTTCCAACGGTGAAATCACTATCACTTATTGATTCGTTGCCTTTAGATAACGGGAACGACAATCTATTCTTATGTCTTCCGAGCCTTGGAAAGAGGAATGGACTAAATTCACTCCCGAAGCCATCGAGGAAATGAAGGAGTATTCCGACCAAACTCACCTTCACCGTGAATGGATGAGTTATGTCTATGAAAAGGATGGAAGGTATCATTTGGGAAAACCTTCTTACGGTGATGAGTCCCGAATTGAAGTCAATCCTAACGAAAAAGCAAAGGAAGATTCCTCTAAAGGACTGTCCGAAAGTGAAAGGAAATGGACTATTCACGGCCACCCTCTCAAAGATGGCAAAATCTATACAGGTCGTCAATACTTCTCATCCACAGATATTCTGCAAGAGTTTATCAAAACAAGAGATACTGACGAAAAGGTGGTTCAGTATGTCGTTTATCCTCACCAACAAGAATCCGATGGCAAAAAGGTCATCCACAATCGAGTCCGTATTCTCGTCTTCCCTAACCGTTCAACCATTATCAAGGCTATGAAGATGGCACACCCGAAGATGACTGATGAGCAGATAATGGCAATCAGTGAAAAGAACGGCTACAACAAAAATGCGGTTGATGGCTCTTTGAAGAACGAAGCAGGTGTGGATTGGTTTGCTTTCCAAGAAGCACTCGGAAAATTGGGCTACATGGGCATCATTGATATTGAAGGCCCGAAACAAGGTGCAACAGAAGTGGATGCGGCAGACACAATGTTTGTCCAAAATGCGGAAATGACTCGCAACCCCTATCTTTTGGTCGTATTCGGGCTTGGACTCCTTGCAGGTATCAAGTGGTGGACGACAGGAAAGATTCTCAATGCTGATAACTTAGTTGAAGAAGGATTTGGCGCAGATTTTGAGAGTAAGCACTTTTGGAAGTGAAAAAATGGAGGCTTCAACCTCTAAAATAGTCACAACTACTGCTGTGGTTGGTGCGTTTTTCGGCATTTACTTGATTACAAGGGATAAAACCCCAATTAAGGAACCCGGTAAGAATCTCGCTACAAATTTAGAAATCCTCTATCGCATCAAAGCGGAAGAAGAAAAACAGGCTGAATATATTGGAGATTACATCGCTCATGGAATTGGTGGTTCAGTTTTCCGACTTCCTTCGGGAGATGTGATGAAAATTGTATCGCTTGAGAATCAACATTTGCCTCACGATAAAAGCGAAGGTGGGTTGCTTAATCGAGAACAGGCACAATTCATTGAAACATTGTGGTTGAAACAATTGGCAGGGGAAAATGCGTTTAGTGATGATTTCGCACAAATTAAACACTATCATAGAGGATATGCAGGGCCAAGAATGACCTCTTTAGTGAATAGTGAATCTCCCGCTTATGCTCAAAAACCTCTCAAAGTCGGTGAAAGGATTGCCTATTGGGTGATGGAATATGTTCCCACTATTGGGAGAGGCGATATGAGCGAAGCACGGATTCGGGGTGCAACGGAGAGGCTCAACAAGTGGGCGGCTTCACACGGTTACAAAATAGAGGACTTGCACCCTTCTAACTTTGGAGAGCGAAAAGACGGCACATTTGTTGCTTTCGATACTTGGCCGACTAAGATTGACTGATTAACTCATTGATAGCCTGTTGTGGTGTGCTATCATTAGCGGCAGGGATGACTAAATCGAACCAATCTAACGGAATCTTATCCACTTCTGCTTCCGAAGGGTCACTTCGATTGTTCCAATGCACTTGCCAATCATCACCATAGGTGGATTGTAAGCGAGATTTTTGTAATTCTTCATCAATGTCTAATTTGACGAGAACCCATCCATCATCTTTCAAGTTTTTCGCTTCATTGACGAACCTAACATCATCGCAAACTACGAAATCGTGGTTCTTGGATTGCAGAATTACCGCATCTAACCATACCGATTCACGGATTTCACGCATTTTCATGCCGATTTGTTGTAAAAGTGGTCTGTCCTTCTTAGTCATGCCGAATAATTCACGACCTACACGCTTTACCTCACCTGCCATCGAGATAATGACGAAAGGATTCTCCGAAGCCGTCAAATGTTCCGCCATTGTGGTTTTACCACTTGCCATTTTGCCACAGATTCCGATTTTCATTTCTGATTCACTCCTATTGGGGGTTCGCACATTAAGCACACTAAATCCTTCGTTAATGAAGGGCGTGGGTAAGGGGTATTACAAATCCGACATTCTTTCCATTCCATGAAATCACCTGTTGTGGATAATAGATTCTGCAATATATGGGGGCAGTATTCGTGCTAAAGGATTATTGCTCATACCTCGTTCAAAGTGGAACATGAAAGAAGGGTCAATGATATACACATCGCCTTTGTCCGTTTCAGACCGAACACATCTTCCGCACATTTGGGCTAATTCCACCGCCGTCATCATTTGATACCATTTGGGGTCATTTTCAGCCTTCGCTTTGACTTGAATATCGCCAAGTGGCCCGAAAGGAATCTTAGCAATTACTGTAAAGTCCACCATTTTACCATCAAACCCTTGATTAGCATAGGTGGAGATGAGTATTTCATTGTTCTGCTCACTTTCAAACTCTCGGAATACTGCATCACGCTCTTTGGGTATCTTAGAATGTTGCCTTAACCGTGCATAAACCAATGGGTGATTGTCTTTTAGAGCCTCCACGATACCATTTTCAATGTCGTCTGTGAATGGCAGAATCAATCCCTTTTGGTCGGGATATTTAGCGGCAATTTGAGCAATAGCATCAGCACACTTTTTGTAAGATTCTAACCCTCTTTCCTTTCTCGACAGTTTTCCACCCTTAATATGTGTATAAATCGGTCTATTCTTTTCGGGGAAGGGCGAGTAATCCACTTTAATGAAAGTGGTTTCATCGGGTTTCAATCCCAATTCCCTACCGAAGATTTCGTAGTCAAGAATCGTTCCCGACATGAAAATCCTTTGTTGTCCGAGTCCCAAGAGTAATTCCTCCGAATAATCGGCTACTTTCAATGGCTTAAACGCTACCCAAATTGGATATTCATTGTGGTCATCCACTTGATACACCCAATTTTCCCAATCCGTAGCAATCGAACCCAACAAATCATCAATCCTTGCTACGCAATTAGAAGCGTAACTCAATTCTCGCTTATCATACTTGGTTTGGGAATCCTTGTCCTTCATTTTGCGCTTGATTTCATCCCTCAAAGCGAAAAGATACCGTCCAAAGGTCTGTAATGCCTTCTTCCTTGCATCTAATGGAGTCGTTAAGGTCATAGAAGGTAGTTTGGGAACACCGAATCCACCTTTCCCATCGAACATCTTTAGCACACTTTCTCTTTGTTTTCGGAAAATCTCCTTCTTTTTATCGCTTTTTGCATTAGAGATGTCTTGTTGTGTCGGCAATCGAAACAATTTTTCCAACATTCTTTGTGATACCGTCAAACTGTGAAAACTCATCATGTTGTTTGCCAATTGATGTGCTTCATCCACAATCAAGAACGGTCTTTGAGGTAAAATCTTGCCACTTTTGTTTATCGCCATCATGTAAGCCGTGTTTCCTACGAAATACATCGAGTTTTGCGCTTTTGTAAGAGCCGAAAAATACCCACATAGCGAATCGGGATTGACTGTGAAATCAAACTCTCCGAGTGCATTAGTCGGATTCTTTTTCGTGCATTTGAATCCTTTAGCATACTTGCATGGGGCAAGTGCCGCAGAACAGGTTTCGGGGCTTTTATCCGTCACGGCTTCCAATGCCGCCTGTGCTACCGATACATCGTCACAACCTGCCTCCACATCAAGAAGGCAATCATAGTTTCCACGACCCATCACCGATTTCATATACGGCATTTCCTTCAAGTATTGCGCCTGTAATCCTTTCAAATGAGTTACGATGTAAGATGGAACACCGAATGCTTGTGCTATGGTCTTTGCTAATGCCGATTTTCCACTCCCTGTCGGACATTCCAAAACGATGTTTTTATACCCTTCCTTGACCGCTTCCATCATTGGCCCTAAAACCTGCTTTTGAATATCTCGCAAGGGGTGGAATTGCGTATTGTCGCTCAATTCATCATAATTGAATTGGATAGGAGAAGTATTCTCATCAATCGAAACTTCTTTGAAGCCCACTCCATTCTCGGCGGGTTCATTCCATTTGACGACTCCGACCTTTCCAATATCGGCTTCATCAGCCGCTTGTTCCAAAATCGGAAGCCAATCACCTAAATTAAACTCATCGAGGTTTTCCAATTCATCGAGTGTTAATTTTGTTTGCTTCTTTTCTTTCTTTTTGGCTTCCACAGGATTGTATCTTTCCTCTCCATCAACATACAACGAGAGCCGATTCTTTTTACAAAATTGCTCGATTACCACAATTCTTTGAGAATCTTCGGGAAAAGCCCCCTTGAAATCTTTATTGCGGAAATCATATTCCAATCCGAGAGTATTCTTCAACTCATTACGATGAGGGAAGGTTTTTCCACAAACTCGGACAACGAGAAAACCCATAGGTTTTCGATTGCCCAATGCCCTATATGAATGATTGCATGATTTAGATAACAAGAGCAATAATAAAAATCCATGTTACGGTTATATTCGGCAGGTTACAACATCCCACACCCACGAAAAGCCCATAGAGGGGGAGAGGACTCCTATGTTGTGTCTTCCCCTACGAATTCCACTATTGCGGTAGCAGACGGTGTTGGGGGTTGGGAATCTAAGGGGGTGAATCCGAGAGCATTTGCCGATGA
>Ga0114923_10003417_pt1 | contig 10715 bp, 5 predicted proteins | sample SumtaG_FD_89578 | JGI IMG/M metagenome (GOLD analysis project Ga0114923, IMG submission 89578) | Deep subsurface microbial communities from Indian Ocean to uncover new lineages of life (NeLLi) - Sumatra_00157 metaG | ecosystem: Environmental > Aquatic > Marine > Oceanic > Sediment | place: near...
AAGGTATATATTGGTTTGGGTAATTGTATTATTGGTTATTTCCGGGGTACTTTTATGGACGCGTGTTCTCCATAAGGAGTCCCGAGGGCCGAAGCCTGAAGAGGTAGCGGTGCCTAAAGAAAAGCCTGTAAGATTAGCTAAATTGGTTTTGCGGTCGTCACTTGCAGGCAGGTGGTACTCTGCTGATGCTGAAGAACTTCGGGGACAAGTTGCTGGGTTTTTCAAAAAAGCTGAGGTAGGGCCAATAAGCGATATTATTGCCTTTATTCTTCCACATGCGGGATATCAGTACTCGGGTCAGACAGCGGCTTTTGGGCTTAAAACCGGCGGCAGAGGATATAAGCGAATTGTTATTATTGGCCCGAGTCATCGTGTTCCTATGGAAGAGATGTTGAGTGTGCCGAGAGTAACGCATTACGAGACGCCTCTGGGACAGATACCGCTGGATTTGGAATTTATTAACAAGCTTCTGGAATATTCGGTATTTCAGAATTTATCGCGAGCACACGAGCATGAACATAGTGTTCAGATAGAATTGCCGCTATTGCAATACTTCCAGGATGATTTCAAGCTTGTGCCGATTGTAGTCGGCCGTTGTTCCGAAGAAACGATTAGCAAGGTCGGTGCCATCCTTAGAAGTTTGGTAGATGACAGAACCCTCGTAATCGCAAGCTCAGATTTTGTACACTATGGCCGCAACTATGATTACATGCCTTTCAGGGAAAATATACCTGAACAAATAAGAAGGCTTGATATGGGGGCATATGAGTTTATCGAAGTCCTGGATTGTAAAGGCTTTTTAGAATATCGTCGCCGAACCGGTGCAACGATATGTGGTTATATCCCGGTAGCGATATTACTTTCAATGTTGGACAAACCGGTTAAGGCTGAATTGGTAAAATATGCTACTTCCGGCGGGTTGACAGGTGATTTTACCAACTCGGTGAGTTATCTTTCAGTGGCTTTTTCCGGAAAATGGGGCTCTCGGCCCACTGGAATTGAATCGCAGAGCAGCGCCCCTGAATTGACTGAGGAGGGGAGGAAGCAACTTTTGGACTTGGCTCGGAAATCAATAGTTTATTTTCTCCAGACCCGACGAGCACCACAAGTATCCGATTTGGGCATTACAATCAGCGATACAATGCAAGGCCCTCGTGCGGCATTTGTAACACTTAAAAAGGATTCTCAGCTTAGAGGCTGTATTGGTGACATTTTTCCACGTCAGCCTTTGTACAAGTCGGTTATTGTAAACGCTATCAATGCGGCGGTTAACGACAGGCGATTTTTACCGGTAACAAGTGACGAATGCAGCGATATTACAATCGAGATATCTGCGCTGACAGCGCCTGAACCTGTTGCGTCGCCGGAGCAGATAAGAATTGGCATCGATGGTGTTGTGTTGAATAAGAACGGTCGCTCAGCTGTGTTTCTGCCTCAGGTTGCTCCTGAGCAGGGATGGGACTTGAATACGATGCTCACGCAGCTGTCTCGAAAAGCAGGATTAGAGGCGGATGGCTGGAAGGATGGCGCGAACTTTTTGGTCTTCCAGGCGGATGTTTTCGGTGAGGAAGAAGAATGAAATTTACCCCCTCCGTTGGAAGTGAGTTGCAGGATGGAGGTACAGTTCCTTTCGTATCGATTTCCAGTAGGGCTCGCGTTTTATTGATATTCAGTTACGGTCTGTTTACCATTTCATCCCAAACACTTCTGTTTCGCGAGTTTATCACCAGCCTGGAAGGCAGCGATATAAGCGTTGGAATCTTCTTTGGTTCGTGGTTTTTGTGGGTCGGTTTGGGGGCGCTGCTGATTTATAGAGCAAAGGCACTGGCTGAAGTTTTGCTTAAGAATATAGAATTTCTGTTTTTGGGTTATCTGCCGGCCTTTATTTTAGAGTTGTTCTTGATTATTCAGGTGCGTGAGCTGGCAGGTATCGAATCCTATGCGCTACTGCCTGTGCGAGATATTCTGCTTTTATCGATAGTGGTTAATGCTCCTGTCAGCATTATCACAGGGATGCTTTTTCCGATTGCCTGCCGGTGGTTTCAGCAGGAGCAGGAGCGGCCTGTCTCTCGTGTGTACATTATTGAAGCAGCAGGCAGTTTCAGCGGCGGGCTGGGGGTAACTGTCCTTCTGGGGCTTGGTGTTAGCTCAATGAGGGTATTCTTTATACTTTCTCTTATTGTCTCATTAGCAGCCTTTGTCGTACAGCTTGCCAAAATAAGACAAGACCCAAAATCAAGAATTCGGACACGGCTTATGTCTTTAATCCCGCTTTTTGTCCTGCTTTGTCTGGTCTTTGGAGCGGATAAAGCGTTAATGGGCTATGTGCGGGTTATAAAGTGGTCTAAGCTGCTTCCCGCTGATGCGTTGAGCGGCTCATTTCAAACAGCTCAGGCAGAGTATCTCTATGGCCTCTACCACGGGCAGTGGATAGCTATTCGTGAAGGTAGTGTATGTGAAGCGCTACCGGATGAGAGCACTACCGGTCGAATAGCTGCTATTGGTTTATGCCAGAATCCTGATGCCGAGCGGGTTCTGGTTGTTGGCTCGGGGTTGGGTCTGTGCTATCAATTCCTGCGCCTGCCACAAGTTGAACATGTAACTTGGGCACACTCCGACAACGAATACATGCAGGAGGTTAGCAGATTTATACCGCCTAAGCTCAAAGTCACAGATAAGCGATTCCACCGCCTGGATGGCGACGTCCGCTCGCTATTGGCCAAGGAAAAACGATATTACGACTTGGTGATTATCAATCTGCCTGATGCGACCAGTTCGGTTCTGAACCGCTATTACACCCTTGAATTTTATCGCCAGGTTAAAAAGGTGCTGCGGCCTGATGGTGTTTTGGCAATCCGTGTAGCGGGGGGCGAAAATATTATGGGCACCGAGCTAATCAATCTCGGCGCCTCGACGAAGCTGACCCTTGAGAAGATTTTCTCTCAGCTTGTACTAACACCCGGCGAGGACACATGGTTTATTGCCTCTGATTCTGAAAGACTTACCGGTGAGCCGGGAAGCTTGCGAGACCGGTTTGCAGCAATAAAAGGTGGGGGTAAGATTTTCCCCGCAGAGGGTCTGCTTTCTGTTTATTTGCCGGACCGCGCCGCTGCTGCTGCCGAGAACTATGCGGGCGCAGATTTGCCTGAGGAGCTGTTGATTAATCGTGACCGCAGGCCTCTGACTCATTTGTACAGTTTATTGCTTGCAGCGAAACAATCGGGAGCTCCAATCACAAGACTTGTTAAGCTATTGGCAGTGGCCGGCCCGCTTGCTTTTATCATCCCTATTATTGTTCTGGTGGCTTTACGGGTTATCTACACCCTGAAAACAACTCAGCAAGTTACATCGGAAGCTGCTGCTGGCAACGGTCTATACACCGCATCATCGTTGTCCAGCTTTGAGAGTACGTTTTTGGTTTTTTCAGCCGGCCTGGCAGGTATCGGTGTTGTGATTGTTTTGATGTACCTATATCAAACTCGTTTTGGGTCACTGTATTTGCATATTGGGGTTGTTTCATCTTTATTTATGGCGGGCTTAACTGCGGGCGCCATTTTGGTCAGGCATTTGCTGGTAAGCAGGAAAAGCGTCTGGGCAGATATACTGTTGTTTGCAGTAATAGCTGTGCACGCCCTAATACTTGTTGCGATAGCCTTTTGGCCTGGCGAAAAACCCACACACCTTGTTTTTGGAGTTGGTTTTGTGCTCTGTGGCTTGTGTGCAGGCTGCTACTGGCCGCTGGCCGCCCGGCAACTTGAAGATTGTGGTTTTGAGGCGGGACATACAGGCAGTAAACTCGAGATGGCTGACCATCTCGGAGCCTCAGTGGGGGGGGTGGTTACAGGCCTTGCACTTGTCCCTGTGCTCGGAAGCAGGTTAACGCTGTTTGTACTTGTTTTGCTTATACTGGCCAATGTGCCGTTTGCTGCACTTAGAACGTATAAGCCGGTAAAGGTTCGCTCTTTGGCTAAAACTTCCTTTGAGTTGCGCAGGCTCGGGTACATTCTATTTGGCTTAGGCGTATCGGTTATCCTTTGCTCGAATTTACTTGCCAGGGCCGGTGCCAGGCTAAGACCCTCGTTACCGCAGTATGCGGCTCAGGCCTTGGCTGGCCAGCTGCGCCTTGAACAGGTTTCGACAGTTATAGACAAAGGTGCTCGGGAGATTAGCTACTTTAGTGTTTATGAGCCGGTTGAAGCAGTGCCGGAAGGAACAATTAAGGAAACATTAGCTGGATACATCTTCAGCTCCGAAGACCTTGCTCCGGAGGTCCGTGGTTTTGGGGGGAGAATGAATCTCGCTATAAACGTGGACACTGCAGGTGAATTGATTGACTTTCATATAATTCGGTCAAATGAAACGCCCGCTTATCTTGAACTCCTCAGCGAATGGCGCAGGCAGCTTAACGGAAGCGAGCTTTTCCAGCCTCGGTCGTTGGCCGATGTTGATGCAGTAACCGGTGCGACAGTGAGTTCCAAGGCTGTTCTTTCTGCGCTGCAAGTCTCAGGTGATAAGTTTGCCACTGAGGTTCTTGGTCGGGCTTACGCAGATTTCAAGAGCACAAGGGAGCACGAAGCCAAGAGTACCTATGACCGGCTGGCTGAATATCTGCCCGATATGCATGGGATATATCTGATAAGTGCTTTCATGCTTACTTTTATTGTAATCTACCGGGGGGGATTTAGGAGCAGATTGGCGGTCCTTTGCTTTAATTTTGTAGTCGGTGGCCTTATTCTGAACGCTCAGTATTCCAGCGAGCAGATGGCAACGATATTGTCTCTGCACAGACCTGCCATGGAGCTGTCGGGAGCTTTTCTGTTAATTGTAGTAATGCCGCTTTTGGTGGTAATCTTCGGTAACATTTACTGCGGCTACATCTGTCCATTCGGCGCTGTGCAGGAACTGCTCGGCTACGTTGTCCCCCGCAGATTCAAGCAGCAGATACCCGCGGGAAAGATGGTAAAGGCAAGATTTGTGAAATATGTGGTGCTTTTTGTTTTGATAATAGTGTTCTTTGTTTCCAGGGACCGAACGACATTGGCGGCGGACCCACTTATCTCAATTTTCAATTTTCGATTTTCGATTTCTGCCTTTTGGCCGACAATCTCTAACTGGCAACTCTCAATGTTGTTAATAGTGGCATTAGCTTTGATAGGCTCAATTTTTTATACCCGGCTTTGGTGCCGGTATTTGTGTCCGGTAGGAGCTTTCCTGTCATTGCTCAATAATGTGGTGGTTCTGAGGCGGTTTCTGCCAGCTAAGAGATTTGGCAGATGTGAGTTTGGCCTTACCCCAAAGGACAAAATGGACTGCTTGTATTGTGACAAGTGCCGCTATGAAGAGTACAAGGGCACAGCGGTACTTACGCCTTATACACCTCTGAAAGTTCTGTCCCGATACTTTGTAGTGTGTGTGCTTATAGCTGCGTTTTTTGTATCAATGGTTTCAGTGAATCGGTTCTTTCAGGTCATCCCAGCCGGTTTTGCCCAGCCTGTCGTTTCTGCATCGGCCGCTGGTCAGCCGAGGGACGTTGACATGCAGCGTATTCGCACGATGATTCAGCAGAAGAGACTTTCTGAACAAGAAGCTGAATTCTACGAAAAGATTGATTAACGTTAAGTGCCCCCCCCCCACCGTTGGTAAGGCCGCTTTTAATAGACGATTTTTGGTTTTTAGTTGGTGATTACTTTATTCAACTGCCTCTATCTCATTAGGGCCGCCGGCCTGTACTTCTTCTTTAGGTACTTCCTTATCCTTGATTAGCTCCGGGAGTAGCTTAGTCAGGTTCTCGGCCTGGTACTCGACAATTTCATAAACCCATCCTCGATGCTTTGCTGAGAACTCTTTGGCTTTGTCACGGGCAAGTAATTTGGCTTCCTTTTTCTTCAACTCTTCTTCAGATTCAACACCAGCTTCCTTCTTGATTGGTGTTTTATCTGTAAATTCCACATCAAACATCACATATGTTTTATAATCCTCTTTGGCAAATTTTTTGGCAACTTTGAGGCTATAAACCGTGGAGTCCTTTAGCCTGCAGACATATTGCCTGTTAAAATCCAGCTCTTCATCTGCGGCTTTTGCAGTGCTCATTACATCGTCAAACTTAAGATTCGTCAAAGTGGTTAGGACTCTTTGGCAATCGTTGTCTCTTTGTTCTTTGCCTTCGGGGACATTTTCCATAAGGACACTGTGGTTTTTGGCTTTGAGGGTATAAGTTTCATCATCAAAGGTAACGGTTACTGACTCGATGTTAAGACGTTCAACCGAGGTAAGTTTTTTGTTGAGGTAGTCTATAGGCCAGTTCTTAATCCAGGGTACTTGTGATGTCACATAAACGCTATCATTCGAAACCAACCTTACGTAGGTGTTCTGTCCCTGTTCTTTCATTTTTCCTGTGACGACACCGGTAAGCAGAGATGAATCAGGCCTTAGAAATTTGACGAGGCCACCAGCATCTTCCTCTGTTACTCCCAGGTCTTTGTGATTGGCCGGGTCATTGGTATAGAGACTGGCGGTCTCGATATCCATGCAGGAGGTAATCAGTTTGTTTATTTCGCCTGTAACGGCCGGATAATTATCCTTGTTAACAACGACAAAGTGTTCAGCCTGACGCTTTAATGTTATTGCATTTTCGCCGGTCCCTATGACGATACTGCCTATATCGGCCGGGTCAAGCCCCTGAATGAGATACACAGGCGTATCCACCTGAGCCGGAGGCTTGTTCGAGATGCGAGACTGAACAACAGCCCATATAATCATCGACGCTGCAACAATAGCTAATATCGTAAGTTTTTTATTACCCATTGCAAAATCCCTCAATAGACATTTTTTTAGGCATCGCTTGCGTGACTAATATAGTATCTCTTTCTTGCACTGCGTCTTACGCCTAATATTATCGCAATTAACAGTATAACCGCCGGAGCTATCAGCATATTAAAGTTGCGAAGTGTATTACCGAGGTGCTCAATTCGCTCACGTCTTTTCATCTTAACCTGGCGCAATCTTTGCTGGGCCTGATGAATTTTGAGCTCAACCTCTTTTCTCTTTTGCAGTATTGAGCTTCCTACAACCTCTTCTTCGCCTTGTTCTGCAGAGGCGAGTATGGATTTCAATTCGCTCTGGAAACCTGCGATTTCAGCGTTAATCCTTGCTTCTTCCTTGGCGGTTTTGGCTTCTGCCTGCTGCTCGATTTCGTCAACGATGGTGAACGGCCTCCTAAAGTTGCCTCGCGACCTAATAGATATTAAATCACTTGAGCCTCTTAGGTCATCGATTGCGTTCAGCAATAAAGCACTATTGTCTCCGGCAACGACCTTTCCCAAAAAGAAATCCCTGTATGCAAGCGCATTGGTTATGAAGTCAACATCTGCGAATACCACTACTACGCAATCTTCCTCAGCCTGCGTCAGACCTGTTACATGCTTTGTGATTTTCTCCTCATCGTCTAAGTCTTGTGTTTCATCGGGGAATTCCGGGTCATTCGGCTCAATCGTGACGTCAATGCCGTCGGGAAAGGCGCTCTTAAATTTGCCTGTGACCAGATAGCCCATTGCCACAGGCTCAGTACCATCAACAAATCTGTCCATAAGTTTTGACGGTTCCGGAAACACCAGTTCCATAGAGCTGCTTACCGACCAGCTGTTACCTCTATTGGTTGTTGTGATGAGGGGTGTGTACTCAATCTCGGTGCTTTGCTCTTGCTGCTCTGAAGGCTCTACTTTTGTCAGTACGCCGGCAAACAGAACTCTTATTTGATTGAGATTTGCCGTTATAACATTGTCGGTATTAAAACATGACTGTATCAGATTGAGAAAACCAATAATCTTTTCCGGTCTCTGGTCGCTGACTATTGAGGCTGTGAGGGCCAGGTTTCTGTCTCCTGCAAATGTGTTCTCCGGCATCTCAAGACCCCAGTTTCGCGTCAGGGTATTCAGGTCCGAACTTTGCATGGTTTTTCCAAGTACTCGCATCGCCATTCGGTCCGGCTCATCGGCAAAACAATGGGGGTCGACACAGACAACGGTTCTGCCGCCTTTTAGCACAAACTGGTCTATTGCAAACAATGTTTTTTGCAGCAGGTCTTTGGGATGAATGACCAGCAGGATATCAATATCCTTAATCTCGTTGGCATCGGTGGGGATACCAACGACTTCATATTGCTGCCTTAATTGCTCAACGAATGCCCATGGCGGCTGTGGTTGCTGGCCCTGCATTCGCATCATCTGGGCCATATAGCCGCTCACGGCTTCACCCATTACAGGCAGTGAGCTCAAAATACCTATTTTTGTTTTTTGACGTGTTATTGCGGTATCTATCAGGTAGCTTATGTCGTACTCGACAAAGTTTTGCCGCTCCGGTGAAAATAATGGTATAACCTTTTCAACACCAAACTGTGTCTGGACCACAAGTCCAAAGAAAAAATTCTCCTCTTCGGTTATGGCAAATCTCCTTAGTCCGTAGCGCATCGCCTCGTGTTCATCATCAGAATAAGGCCTTGGGTCGATTACCTGCAGGTCTATCTTACCTTTGCCGGCAGTTACATATTCTTCCAGCAGTGTTTTGACAAATTGGTAGTAATTGTTGAAAAAGCGAATCTGGTCCGGCCCTTTCAATGCAGCGGTTTTTGCATAGTAAAGTTTTATTGTAATGGGCTGATTGAGCTTAGCCAGAATCGCCTTTGTTCCATCAGAGAGTGTATAAAGTTTCTGGTCGGTGATATCAAACTTCAACGACTTGCCAAGACTCTGGAAAATGGTTATGGCGCAAAAAACGATTATTAAAACAAAGATTACAGCAATAATTGCTCGGATTGTTCTGTTCATCAGCTTGCCTTCCTTTCCTCTAAAATAATCATACCAGCTGTAACCCAACCGATAATCAATAGGACGAAGTAAGAGAGGTCTTCAAATTTAAGCACGCCTTTTTGAATTGATTCAAAGTGCCCCTGGAAACTCATATTCTCTACGGCCGCAACCAAACCGGCAGGCGAAAATGTCGAAAGATAATTTAGTGTTGTTGGCATTCCCGCAAAAACGAGCACCCCACAGGCAACTACAGACAGAACAAAGCTTATTACCTGGTTCTTACTAACCGCCGAGAAGAAACAGCCGATGGCCAGAAATCCACCCGCCATCAATAGGCTACCCAGATAACCGGTGATTATTAATCCAATATCAGGGTCGCCGAGGAAACAAACCGTAATTACTATAGGGAAAGTTAATGCAAGTGCGATACTAAGAAAGAACCAGGCTGCAAAGAACTTGCCTAAAACTGCCTGGGTTGCTGTAATCGGTAAAGTAAAAAGCAGCTCAATCGAACCTACCCTTCGTTCTTCTGCCCATAGTCGCATTGCTGTAGCGGGCACCAGAAAAACAAACAGCAGAGGCAAATTCATGAAAAATGTGAACATATCTGCCTGCCGCATTTCAAAGAAGCCCTGCTTAAATGTCATATAGCCCGAAAAGAATAGAAAGACAACAAGAAAGACATATGCAATGGGGGTTGTAAAATAAGATTTTACTTCCCTTTTGAATACCGCCCAGAAACTGTTCATTTTATACTCCTATGTAAATTTCAAGCTGTGTCTGCAAATTCAAAATAAATTTAAGCAACTTTACTCTTGGTAATCTTGCGAAAAACTTCGTCCAGGCTGCAGCCGTGTTCTTTCTTAAGTTTCTCTGGTGTTGAATCCACCAGCACACGTCCTCTGGAGATGATTATCATTCTTGAGCATACGACTTCTACTTCTTCAAGAATATGGGTAGATATGATAATACACTTGTCCTTGGCCATCTTGTTTATAAGGGCTCTGACCTCATGTTTTTGGTTGGGGTCGAGTCCGTCTGTTGGTTTGTCGAGAATAAGCACTTGTGGGTCATGGATTAGCGCTTGTGCCAGCCCCACACGCCGCCTGTATCCTTTTGACAGTGTCTCAATAGTCTGATGATATACAGATTCTATCGAGCACATTGGAACGATGCGGTCAAGCGCTTGCTTGCGTTTCTTGCCGAAAATCTGTCTGACATCGCAAACAAAGTTTAGAAACCCTCCCACAGTCATTTCATCATATGCCGGCACATTCTCCGCCAGGTAACCAACCGACTGTCTTACCTGGATAGGTTTTTTCAGGATGTCGTATCCGCAGATGGTGGCTGTTCCGCCGTCCGGGGCAAGGAAACATGTCAGTATTCGCATTACTGTGCTTTTTCCGGCCCCGTTGGGGCCAAGAAAGCCCAAAACCTGCCCTTTTTCAACGTCGAATGATACGCCGTCAACAGCAATTATTGGCCCGAAATTCCGCCTCAACTCTCTTACGCTTATCATATTTTACTCCTACAACGACATTCTAAGAAAACCCGCTGTCGCAGATATTCATTCACGGGTATCCGTCTTCCTAATCCCGCTCAAATTATAGACCTGCAATTATGGTGATTTTTCGAAAGATGTCAATACCCTTAATCCCCCAAAATTCATTGATAGTGTCGAGCCTGTCACCACCAGGTTCTGGGTCGTTTGAGGTAGCTTGTAAGCTGGGAGCCAAAGAATTGATGAGGAATATAACATGGTTGAGGTGGATGATGTATTTTAAGGCGTAAAAATGGTTGGTAGAGATATATGAAGGCCCGTCTCCGCTTTCGCTTCGACACGGCAGTCCTTGCTCTTGCTACGAGCGAAGAATGGAGGCGGGGGGATTCGAACCCCCGTCCCGAGATGCT
>Ga0114923_10003418_pt1 | contig 10712 bp, 7 predicted proteins | sample SumtaG_FD_89578 | JGI IMG/M metagenome (GOLD analysis project Ga0114923, IMG submission 89578) | Deep subsurface microbial communities from Indian Ocean to uncover new lineages of life (NeLLi) - Sumatra_00157 metaG | ecosystem: Environmental > Aquatic > Marine > Oceanic > Sediment | place: near...
GTCCAATATTTTTATATAAAATATCTTTCTACATTCTTTTTGTCCATAATAATATTAGCAGTTTATAATATAGCATCCTGGTTTTTTAAGAAGGATTTTGAAATTCTAATTACTTTAATGGTATTATTGAGTTTTAATTCTTTATTATTTAGATTTTCATTAGCAGTTCCTTCTATTATAGCTACGTCTTTAGGTGTTATATTTTTTACTACATTAATTCAAGCAGAGAATATGAGAATTCTATTAATAAGAGGAATATTATTAGGTGGAATGTTTTTAACGCATCCTTTGTATTTTCTTTTTCTATTAGGATATATCATCTTATTCGAATTACTTATTTTAATTAATAATCTAAAAGAAAACTTAAGAAATAGAGATTTTAAAAACACAAGAATTATTTATAGATTTATAGGAAAAAATTATCTTTTATTTTTAATACCGTTAATTTTTACTATTCCCTATTTTTTAAATCTATATTTTTCAGGAAAAAGCCTATATAAGAACTTTACTCGTTATTTATTCAGGGGTTATGAAGCAGATATTCATAACGTATTGATTAAGTTTCCTAAAACACGTTTCATTGAAGTTACATTGTTAAGTTATAATCCTTCAAAAAGTAATTTCCTTTATAACCTAATCTTTCTTGGATTGGATATACCTATAAATAAAACATTAAATTGGGGTGTAATATTCATTATCTTAGGAATAATTTATAATATAAAATGGGAAAATCCGCAAAAAAATTATTTAATTGGATTTACTAAATTTTCTTTATTGATTTCTTTCATTGTTTTCATAATAAGTTCGTTATTTTTTGTTATTGACAATAATACGATATTATCTTTAGCAAGCTTTATTCACCAATATGGTATTAGAGTTTTCGAATTATTTTCTCCATTAGGGGAAATAATTTTTGTTTTAGGATTTTCAGCAGTTTTAAAACTTCAAAAAAAAAAAAAAAATGTGAAAGTTGAAAATAAAAAACAAGATAAAAAATATGAGAAATTTTATTTAGTTGTTATTATAGTATTGGGCGTTTCTTTGTATTCAAGCCATTTGTATTTTCAATATAATATTATATATACAAGTCATTATGATGATGATTATTTAACAGAAGCCCTATTATTTATGGGAGATTATTTTAATACAGAAGATTTAGAAGATAAAATAGTATTATTGCCAGATAACGACAATAAATTTATATACAGGCAAATCTATCATAGAGATTTTGAAAGGGAATATTTAGATTTCGATGATACAAGTTATACAGAATTAATGAATGCAACAACAGAAGAAGATGCAGATTTTGTATTAGTTTATAAATTAGAAGCAGAAGATTCTTGTTTAGACAAAATCGATAATAAGCAAAAAGTTTTATATGAAAATCCTAATTATTTATTTTTCAAAGTAGAATAAATAGTTATAGATAATTATTGTCGGAGTATAAAATTGAAGATTTTATTTATTGATCAAAATTTTGATTCAACTAATATTGGGGGTGCTTTTAAGAGTAATTTTGCCATTATAAATGAATTAATAAAGAATCCAGGGCTTGAAGTGTCAGTTCTGGCTACTAAAGCGAAAGGTATTGAAAGAAAAAACTTTTCCGCAAAACAAATTAAGCCATTATTAAAGTCTCCTTTAAAGAAGATGAATTCGCTTATTAAATTCTTTAAAATTAACCAGTATTTTAATGTTATTCCCATTTTTAAAGCGATTAGAAAATTTAAACCTAATGTTGTTATTGTACAAAGAGATAATATTCTCTCTACTATATTAGCAGGGTTTCTTTTAAAGGTGCCAGTTATTAATATTATAAGAGATGCCATGGAATTTTGCCCTAAAAATATTGACACTAGAGGATTTAAGAATTGTTCTGTTATATTAACTAGAAAAGAATGTTGGGAATGTATAAATAGATGGCGTACTCTTAGAATAATCCTTGAAGATAAACCTAAAGGTTCACATAAAACTCTAATATCAAGTTTTTTTACTGTTTATTACAAAATACAATACTTTTTTACAAAAATTTCTCTCTCCCTAATGAATTATGCGTATGTGAATATTGTAGCATCTCCCTTGATGAAAGAATTAGTGGAAAAAAGAATTAAAAGCAATAGAATCTTAGTTAGAAATATAACCCCAATTGATAAAACTAACACATTAATTACTTCAAACAAATTAAACAAGAAAATCATTGAAAAAATTGAAAATTCAAACAAAATTATCTTATTTATAATTCCTAGAAATGAGGGAGGAAGCAAGGGATATCCATTTGTGAAAAAATTATTAAAAAAATTTCCAAAAGATTATTTAATTCTTATTGTTGGAACACTTATCAATGAATTATTAAATTATCAAAATGTAATAAATATAGATAAGATTCCAACGAATAATCTTTATTATTTGTACCAAAAGGCTAATTTAACTATAGTTCCATCAATTTATACTGAGGCCTTTGGGAGAGTTGTTTTAGAGAGTATAATTAATAAAACTCCGGTAATAGTCTCACCTCAAACTTCAGCAAAATATTTGTTTAAAAATAAAGATTATGTTAAAATTCTTCCATTAAAAATAAGTTTATGGTTAAAAGAAATTAAAAATTTAATTGAAAATCCCATTAATATCCCAGATGAAGATATAAAAACTATTGAAAAGAATTTCTCACCCGAAGAGTGCGCTAAGGAGATAATAGAAATAATAGAAAATATAAATTATAAATAAAGAAGAAGTGTCATTTGAACTATTTTATTTCTTAAAAAATTATTTAATATAAAATAAATATATAAAAACCTCTTATTAATACTGGTCAAAATAAGAATCACAAAATGCCAATCTTTCTGGAAACCATTGAAATAATTCGTTGACATGGGCATCTAAATTATAAGGCTCTCTTTCCAAAACAGGTGGAGTCCACATTTCTAATTCAATTCCTAAAATATCTTCAATTTCTTCATATAAATCATATAATAAATCTAAAATAAAATCATCCGTCCACAGTTCATTTCTTAAATATAACCAACGCTCCTTACAATCTCGCATAAACTCTTCATTACCTATTAATCGATTATATAATTCATTCAAATCTCGAATTTTCGATTCATGATTATCATTGACTCCATGCAAGGACCATCTTCCTTCAATAATATTGTCAAAATCCCAAGGTATTAAAAAGAATTTACTAGGATTTGTGTTTCTTACTAAATAATAATTTTTACTCCAAAAATCTTTATGAATTAAAAAGAAATTATAAATATAAAAATCAATTAAATTTAATTTGTCAAATATCGTATAAATACCATTAGAGGGGTCAAAAAATACCTCATCTGAAGTGTTATTAATAAAAACAATTAATTCCGTCAAAATTTCATCCATTATAAAAATCCCATTATCTTCATTAGGCCAATCTTGTTCCCATGCTATTTCTTCATATTCATTAAGAGTTGTCCAATATTTAACCTGAAAAATTAAGCTGGAATCAATATTGTTCTGGGCATCATCAAGCCCAAATAATTTTCTATCAATTTTTTCTGAAAGCAAGTATAGCCCCTGAAATTCGCTATTTAAAAATAGTTTAACATATCTTGATTCTGGTAATATACAAGTCGGGTTTGTGTCATCTAAAGTGCCCCAGAGGTCCATTGAAAACTTAACTTTCATCCTCCTATGATCCCTATACAATGCAAATAATAGCCAATCGTCATCTTTTCGCATTCCTAACATAGATTTTTGGTTTGACAATGCTATTCGATATCCTTTCTTAGGATACTTCGTTACTGTGGTACCTCTTAGTTTTATCTTGGCTTTGACAGGCTCATTATTCTCTAATTCAAATATACATTCTACATAATCATCACCATTTATTTCTTCATTGCAAATAATATTTATTGAAGGTAATTTTGAAGTAATAATAGGGCTCGCATAGATATAAGAAAAGTAAAATATTGTAGATAAAATAAAAGAACCACACAAAATTAATATCCAAAACTCTTTTTTTTTTCGACCCCGTTGCTTTTTATCTTTAAAAAGTTCAGGTCTTAGCATAATTATAATATCTAAAACTTTAAATGATTCATCTATTAACTATGTTTTATAACTATTTTAAATTTAAATTTCTTGCTAGGATGGAATTTAGATTTTCTTATAGTTTTAATTTTGTGTATATTAAACATCAATGTAATAAAATGTATAATCCGAATAAATTTTGATAAAAATACAATCAACAGTAGAGCATAATCCGAATGAATAATTTTATTAATACTCTTCAAAATAAGAATCGCAAAAATCTAGTCTTTCTGGAATCCATTCATACAAATAATTGATTGCTTCTTCAATTTCAGCTTCCCAATCATTTTTAAAAATCAATGGATACCAAATTTTTGCATCAATCTTTAAAATATCCTTAATATCTTCATACATATCTGAGATCATGCCTAAAATGAATTCTTCTGTCCAAATTGAATGTCTCAGAAAATTCCAGCGTTCCTTAGCATCAATAATGAATTCTTGATTACCCAATAATCTTTTGTATAAATAATTACGGCTTAAAATATCATCAGAGGGATCTTCTGTGGGACTATATTTTCTATCTAAATATTGGCCAAAACTTGGATCAAAATCCCATGGAACTAAATAAAACAGATTAGGATAAGAATTTCTAACTAGGAAATAATTTTGACCCCAAAAATCTCTATGAAGTATAAAAAAGTTAAAGAGATAAAAGTCAATTAAATTCAACTTATTAAATTTAGAATATATACCTAAAGAGGGATTAAAAAATTCGGAATCGGAAGTATTACTTATAAAACGGGATAAGCTAGTCATTATATCATCCTTAATATATATACCCTCATCTTCATTAGGCCAGTCTTGTTGCCAGTCACTGCTTTTATAATTCTTAAAATCATCACGGCGTGCCCCAGCCTGAAAAATTAAACTAGAATTAATATTATTTATTGCATCATCAAAACCAAACAATCTTCTATCATTTTTTTCTGCAAGAAGATAAAGACCTTGAAATTCTCCATTTATGTACAAGCAAACGAATCGAGAATCGGGCAAAATAGTTGTAGGATTGGTTTGTATAAGGGTTCTCCAAAGATCAAACGATAATTTAATTCTTACATCTGATAGATCCATAAACAAAGCAAATAATTGCCAATCATCATCCTTGCGGAGTCCCAGCAACGATTCTCGTTTAGAAAGTTCAATACGATATCCTTTTTTAGGCATTTGAGCATTAAATGATCCTCTAACTTTTATTTTTGATTTCATAGGAGTAATTCTTTCAGAATCGTCATCACTAACTAACTCAAATGTACAATCTACATAATCATCGTTATTTAATTCACTTTCGCATGTAATATTTATTCTTGGAAAGTCTGAAGGCAATATAGGTGCATATTGGATGTAAGTAAAATAAAATATAGAAGAGATTATAAAAGATGCTAAAATAAGAAAAAACAAACTCTCTTTTTTCCGATTTTTCACAGGTAATTTAATTTCGAATAATTTTGGGCTTGACATAGAAATTTTCATTCAAAATTCTAAGATACTCTTTGTTACAATTACTTATAAATATTATTCCTTAAATAATTTAGAGTATAATTAAATTTTGCCAATTAAATCGATTATATTTCATAATTCTTAAATTATTTCAAGCTTTTCTTGAAATATATGATTGAAATTAAAAGTAGTCCTTTTGGTTTAAAGATCTATAATTATTATAAAAATTATAACACTATATCAGATAGTTTAATTAATCTAATTTCAAAGAATAAATTTGATAAATTTTCTCCAGATGGTATATCAAGCTTTTTTACATTTCGTTTTCCTATTGGTAATTTAACGATGTTTAACGACTATTATAAAATTCCTTGCGGTTCAGAATTAAAAGATAATAGAGTCAAAACTTATTGGTATCCACAATTTGCTCCAATTCAAATAACAGTAGAAGATGCTCTCAAGAAAGTTGAGGATTTACTTTTAACTTCAATAAAAGAATTAATAAAAGGTAAAAGAAAAGAAAAAATTGGATTTGCAATGAGTGGTGGTGTTGATAGTTCTCTCATTGTAGCGCTATGCAGAAAAATTCTTCCTGACACCGATTTATATACCTATTCCGCAGGTTTTTATGGAGAGGATGAATTTAAATACTCTAGATTAGTTGCTAATAAGCTTAATACAATTCATACAGAAAAAATATTGTATAAAGAGGATTATATTGGTAAAAATTCACTTTTAGAACCTTTAATTAAATATAAGGGTGAACCTTTACATCCAAATGAAATTGCCTTAGCGAATATAGAAAAAATTGCTAAAAAAGATAATTGTGATATTATGTTATGCGGAGAAGGGGCAGATGATATTTTTGGAGGGTATGGACAAAATTTTAGGATGTATTTGAATTACAAAAAAGATAGACCTTTCTTTAAATTTTTTCTAGATAATTATCGGTATTTTACCGTTGAAGAAAAAGAAAATTTACTAAATAAAGAATATAACATTGATGAATATGCGATATTAATGAATACATTAAATAAAAATGAATTTCCCAAAAATATTAAAAATTATGTTGCCTATTTTACACAGAAAATTCACACAGTCGGATTAATAACTCGAGGTCTTAATGCGATGAGGTTTAACAACTTAACACCTGGATTTCCATTTATTAATATGAAATTAGTAAATTTTGTTAATTCTTTACCATTTAAATTTAAAGTACATTGGAAAGAAAAATATTCAAAAGAAAAAGCTGTTGGGTTAAATTTCAGAGAAATCAGTGAAAACTTGGATATTCCTAAATATATTTTAAAAAAATTAGCTGAAAATTATTTACCTAACAAAATAATTTACCGCCCTAAATATGGCTTTCCAGTCCCGTTTGATTTCTGGTTTGAGGATTTAAAAAAATGGGAGCTAAATGATGAAATATTTAAGACTGATGACATCAGTAATTTAAATGGCTGGAAAAAATTCATGTTAATTAACTTAAATACATTTATAAATGAATTCAAAAAACATAGAAATTAATTAATATTAAATGACATTTTACTAAAATAATGAAAATAATTATTCTTGCAGCGGGTAAAGGAGAACGATTATACCCGTTAACAAAAAACACTCCTAAACCTTTAATTGATCTAGGTGATGGAGAAACTCTATTAGAAAAACAATTAAAATCCTTATCTGAATCTCATGTTGTTGATGAAGTAATTATAGTAATTGGATATTTATATGAACAAATTGAGTCAAAATTAAAAAATTTTAATACTGATTTAAAGATCACGACATATTATAACCCATTTTATGATAAGTCAAATAATTTAATTACACTCTGGTTAAGTAAATATGATATGAATGAAGATTTTCTAATTGCTAATGGAGATAATCTTTTTACAAGTGATGTAGTAAGCGATTTAGTTAATAATACAAATGATGGGATTTATGTTACTATTTGTTATCGAGATGACTTAGGTGAAGAAGATATGAAGGTTAATTTAGATGAAAATAAAAAGATTTTAAGAGTAAGCAAAGAAATTGTTAGTGGAGTCGTTGAATCCGTAGGTTTAGTAAAGGTTCAAGGTGAAAAATATAGAAAAATATACCAGGATGTTTTAGAACAATTAGCCCGGAATAAAGAATATATGAATAAATTCTGGTTAGAGACCTTTAATGTCCTAGCAGATAAAGGTGTAGAAATTAATTCTTTTGAAATTGATAAAAATAAATGGAGAGAAATAGATTTTCATTTTGATTTGAAAGATTTAAAAGAATTAATAAAAAATTTTAAAATTTAAATCTCTATGAATAATCTAAATTGAATTTACTTCAGTTTGTCAATAAAATTCTTTTATAATGTGAACATACTTATAAATAAAAGAGGTTTATAAAAAGTTAAATATTATTATAATCGTAAATGAATATAGTTAAGAGATAAGGAGCTAATTTTAGGTTGCAGCAGAAATATTTTAATAGATTTGAGATTAAATATCAAATTTCCATAGTAAAAAGAGATGATATTATTAGACATATTAAACCTTTAATGGAATTAGACCCTCATGTTGTTAATAATCATCACTATGAAGTAAGAAGTCTATATTTTGATTCTCCCTTTAAAAAATCGTTTTTTGAAAAAACTAACGGAATAAAAACTCGAGTTAAGCTTCGAATTCGATATTATCCTGATTTTCAAAATGGAGATGAGGAATTAGTATTTATTGAACTTAAAAAGAAAAATAACGAAAACGTTTCGAAAAATCGAATTTTAGTACCTTTTGGAGATGCTATTAACATTCTTGAAAATAAAACTCCTGAGGCTAAAAATTTTTATAAAAACGCAACCCCAGAGGATAAAGCTAATTTAAATGAAATTTGGTATCTTTATAAGAGATATTATCTTCAACCAGTCTGCCTTGTCTGTTATGACCGTCAGCCATATGTAGCTAAAATCAAAAATAGGTTTAGAATCACCTTTGATACAAATGTTAGAGTTAGGAATTATAATTTTAATTTACATATTGGTAGTGAAGGATGTAAATATGTTGTTTCTCCTAACATTGCGATAATGGAAATTAAATTCAATAGCTTTATTCCAAACTGGGCAATTCAAATCCTACAAAGAAATAATGTAATTCAACAGAAGATGAGTAAATTTGCTAGTGGTATTGAACATACAAGATCATTTGGCTTGGTTTAATAAAGTTTTTTTATAATCTTAAATTGGTTTTCATATATGATATTACAAGATATTGTTAATACTTTTATGGAAGAATCATTTCGGAATTTAGGTACTGAAATAGATTTAATGGACGTCTTCCTTGTCATTTTCTGGAGTGTAGTATTAAGTGTTGTTATTGCCATAACTTATAGAGGAACTCATAGAGGTGTGAGTTATTCACAAACATTTACACAAAATTTAGTATTAATTGGAATGATTGTTTCCTTAATAATGCTAATAGTTGGAACAAACATCGCTCGTGCGTTTACCCTACTCGGAGCATTATCTATTGTTCGCTTCCGGAATGCTGTAAAAGATAGTCGTGACGTTGGTTTTATATTCTTCGTAATGGCCATCGGTATGGCATGTGGTACAAAATTTTATCCATTAGCAATGATTGGAACCTTTGCTGGGTGTGGATTAATGTATTTTATGACGTATACCCAATTTGGTCAAAAAGGTTTAGCCCAAGATATATTAGAGATGTATTTTCCAATCAGTAAAGATTATGCTAAAGTTTTGACCCCAATTTTTATTAGTTATTTAAAGTATTATTCACTTTTAGGTGTTGATTCAATTGATGAAAATACAAACCGTTTAAGTTTTTTAATCACTTTCAAACAAAAATCAAAACTATTGTCATTCTCAAGTTTCACAAAGAGTAGAGAGTTATTTGAAGATAAGTTAACACCAAAATCAGCATTGCTATCTGAGATCCAAAAGATAGGCTATATAAACAATATTAAAGTAATAGAAGGGAGCAGCTCCGTAGAAATATAAAATGTTTTTAGATTCCTGGATCTTCTCCATTAACTAAAAACATACTCAAATACAATCCTATTTAATATATTAATTATTTTTCGTGAGAAAAATGTAAGTATGCTATAACTCTTTAGTTTAAGTATCTTGAAGCGATTAAAATACCATCTAGCAAATTTAACAAATGCAAGCGACTACTTTTTTTAATTATCATTATATATTTCTTAAAATGAGGGAATCGCTCTGTTTAAATTAAAAAAAAAAGAATACATCTTTATCAGAAAATATTACAAATGGATTATTCTATGAAATTATGATAAAATTTTTTATTAATTAGGTCAAATAATTAATAAATATGAGCATAAAAAACCAAATTTTAATTAAAGCCAAGTGGATGATAAAACGGTTTATTAAATTAATTGAACCAAGAGTAGTTGTCCCTAAGGATCACTTTTCTACAAAAAATTATGGAATTATTGAGCGTCTGGATAAGACTCATCCTTCTAAGATTTTTACAGAAAAAAAGGAGTTCATTAATAAAATTGTAGATGTTTTTGGCATCCAAGCTAAATTTCCTTTTGAACTTAAACAAAAGGTTGGTGGAATAAAAAAAATTAATATAAATCTTAAAAAGAATGGTGTTCATTATGATTATTCTTGTTTTACTAGTTATGATGGTGTAAAAATTCCAATATATGTATTATATCCTCCAGATTTTAATGAAAAGAAAAAATACCCTTGTATAATAATTTTTTCTGGACATGGCTCTGCTAATCAAGTCATTTTTGAGGAAAATTCTTATCAGCATGCCTGTGGCTCTTACTTATCAAAAAAAGGCTTTCTTATTTATGTAATGGAAAACCGTGGTATGGGAAAATTGTCTTATCTTGGTAATCATCTTCGTATTGATGCTGTTGCAAGAATAACTGGAGGCTCTTGGTATGGTGAAATTATTACCGATGCTTTATGGTTAATAGAAAATTTACATCTTGAACCTAATATTAATATTTCTCGAATTGGAGCTGCAGGTGTATCAACAGGTGGAGCCTTATGCATGTTAGTTTCTTCTTTAGATAAACGTATTGCAATCTCTTACATACAAGGATTTTTGGGCTCATATAAAAAGTCTTTTGGCACTCGGGGTAATCATTGCTTATGTGGCCATATCTCGGGTATTTTAAAAATAGGTGATATGTCAGATATTGCTTCATTAATCGCCCCAAGACCAGTATTA
>Ga0114923_10003420_pt1 | contig 10708 bp, 10 predicted proteins | sample SumtaG_FD_89578 | JGI IMG/M metagenome (GOLD analysis project Ga0114923, IMG submission 89578) | Deep subsurface microbial communities from Indian Ocean to uncover new lineages of life (NeLLi) - Sumatra_00157 metaG | ecosystem: Environmental > Aquatic > Marine > Oceanic > Sediment | place: near...
TAAGAAACTGGGGCTTAAACCGTATCCGGCCAACGGCAATTATATGTTGGTGGACGGTACCATGACCGGCAAGACCACTGAAGAAATTTTGAAGGCGGCTCTTGATATGGAAAAGATTTATCTGAAAAAAATCGGGGAAATACACGGTAAAACAGGTTATTTCAGGGTTACACCCGGCCTAGATAAGGAAAATGAAAGGTTTTTAAAGTTTATCAAAGCCTATTTTGGATAATAAAAATGATGTAACTGCTTGAGTATCTTGATCTCCAGCATAGACTCTATGGGCCGGAAGCCACAAAGGCACTAAGACACCAAGATTATAAAATATTATTGCTATACTTTTTCTTACAATATGCTCTTATCTTTCTCATCTCTCTTTGTGTTTTAGTATCCAATGAAACGAACTAATTAACCCCCGTCTGAAATCAGGACTTTCTGATTTCAGACGGCAATTACCCCATAAACATTAGCAAAGGAGGTGAAAACATGACCATTAAATATCAATATGCTAACTTGCTACAAGCAGGCAGTTTCGGTTTGAACGTATTAAGCCGGGATGACATTGAACAAATCCATTTGGCCACCCTTGATGTCCTTTGGGACATCGGGCTGCAGGTTAAAAGCCCAATGGCAAGAAAAATATTGGGCGACAACGGATGTGTGATCGATGAAAAAACTGAAATCGTAAAAATTCCATCCAATTTGGTGGAAGATGCCATTCAATCAACTCCAGCCACCTATCGTGCTCATGCCATAAATCCTGAAAACGACTATGTTCCAGGAGGGAAAAAAACAGGCTTTGTCAATTTTGGTGAAGCAGCGGCATTAATGGACCCTGTCACCCGAAAGGTAAGAGCGGCTACAAAGAAGGATGTGGATGATTCGGTCCGATTTATCGATACTCTGGAAAATATGATCGGCTGGGAAAGACCGTTAACCCCCACCGATCTGAATGAAGATATGGCCAGCATCTATAATGCCTATTCCTTTTTTTCACATTCATCAAAACACGGCTTTTTAGGCATCTATACTGTTGAACATATTCAGGCGGCCATTAAAATGGGTGCTGTTATGGCAGGTGGAGAAGATAAACTTAAGCAAAGCCCTTTATTTACATGTTCAGCCGATCCTGTCAGCCCCTTAGTCCTTTCTGAAGAAGCGACAGACGTTTTAATCGAAGCCTGCAAGTTCGGAGTGCCTATAAAAATTAACGGCCTGGGTATGTGCGGTGGCACAACTTGCGTTGACCTGGCAAGCACACTGGTGACCCACAATTCGGAAGTGCTTGGTTCGATTACGCTTGGGCAGTTGGTCCGAAAAGGTGCGCCGATGGTATACGGCAGCTCAACCAGCATGTTGGATCTGAGGACATCATTAGCAGCCATGGGTGCTCCCGAGATGTCAATGATCAGCGCGGCAGTTGCGAAACTGGCTCAGTTTTATAAAATGCCCTCTTGGGTAGGTGGTGGGTAGACTGACAGTAAAAAACTGGATGCCCAGTCTGCCCATGAGTTTACCCTGACCGCCATTATACCCGCGTTGGCAGGTGCCAACATGATTTATGGTGTCGGGATGCTCGACAGCGCATTGACATGGGATTATGCTTCTGCATTGCTGCAAAATGAATTTCTGGATATGGTCTTAAAAGTAGTTGGAGGAATTCAGGTTTCAGAAGCAAACATCGCCTATGACGTGATTAAAGATGTGGGACCTGCCGGTGAGTTCATTACTCATGACCATACCTATAATAATTTCAAGCGGTTGTCTCAAACTAATCTTATGAATCGGAACACCAGAGAAAATTGGGAAGCTGACGGATCACCGGACATTGTTGAATTGGCATATGAAAAATCTCTCGATATTCTTAAAAACTATAAGCCAACACCGCGTCCTAAAATATTCAGAAAGAGCTGGACGGGATCTACGCTGAATTCGAAGAAGCTGTAAAAGAGCGCAAAACTAACGAGGCGGCTTAATAAACAAAAAAGGATCTGCTCGATATCATATAGGATAAATCGGGCAGATCCTTAATTAATGTGATATACGTTTCAGCGCATCTGTTGAAATGCTTTATAGACGCTCTCAAAGCGAGTCAGGTTTTTCTTGGTGTAGCTCACGTAATCTAATTCGAGGGTTGAGTAGATCTCCGAGTTAATGCTCCATTTCAAAGCTCTCTGTTTCACTTACACGATTAACCAACCTTGTAAGAAAATATGATTACATAATCCGCATATAACATCATATGTATGTCCTTAATTTTTTAGAATATTATGACTCATAATAAGATTCGGAGTAGAATATTTTAAAAATTTCGAATGCAACAATGGAGAAACAATAATGTTTGATAAAATGCATTGTTTTACGGAAAAGGAGCGGGCCAAGATTCATAATGCTTGTGTAGAGCTATTGAAAAATGTAGGCGTTGTTTTCCAAGATGAAAGAGCCCTTGCTGTGTTTAAAAAGCATGGCATCAAAGTTGATGGAGAAAAGGTCTTTATTGAGGAAGAGCATATACGAAAAGCATTGGAGACCGTACCAAAACGGTTTGAAATTACCGCACGGAATCCGAACAAAAGTGTAATCATTGGAGCCGGTGATCCCGTTTGCGCGCCGGGTTACGGTTCCCCATTCATCATTACTGAAACAGGAGAGCGCCGTGAAGGTACTTTGGAAGATTATGTTAACTTTTGCAAACTCGTCCACACCTCGGAACAGATCGATATGACCGGTTATGAAATGATCGAGCCGTTGGATGTTTCTAACGAACATGCCTATCTATATATGATGCAGGCCAACATGATTTACTGTGACAAGCCTTTTATGGGATCTGTGGTGCCGAAACAAGCTGCCAAAGACGCCATCGAAATGGCGGGAATTTTATGGGGAGGAAAAGAATTTATTCAAGATAAGTATGTCCTTTTGCCAACTATAAATCCGGTCTCTCCTTTAATGTGGGATGATAATATGGCTGCGGCCATAGTTATATATGCTGAAAATAATCAACCCATTATGTTCGAAAACCTCGTTATGTCAGGATCGACCGGGCCGGTCACGCTTGCCGGAACCATCGTACTGCAAACCGCAGAGATTCTCTCGGGTCTCGTGCTAACCCAACTCGTCAATCCGGGATTACCGGTCATTTTCGGGTGTCTGGGAGGAGTAACCGACATGCGCACCGGCAACCTCTCAATAGGTGCTCCCGAAGGATCGATGTTTGTTTCGGCAACCGCGCAGATGGCTGAATTTTATGGGATTCCGGGTCGAAGTGGTGGAAACCTGACCGATGCTCATATTCCCGATATGCAGGCCGGGATCGAATCCGCCATTTGTCTTTTCACAGCCATGAGGAGCGGCATTACTTTTCTTCTTAATTCTTGTGGCATTCTGGGTGCGTATCTATCAATGAGTTATGAGAAGTTTGTAATCGACGAAGAAATCATCGCCATGGTCAAACGCATGTTGAAACCGATTACCATTTCAGATGAATCTATCGATCTTGAAATGATTAAAGAGGTAGGGATTAGAGGAGAATATTTAACTCATCACAATACCTTGGATTTATTTCGAAATGAACACTTTCAGTCAACACTCTTTAATCGATTGGGTTACAATGAATGGGAAGCAGCAGGAGAGCAAAGCCTTTTTGAGCGTGCCGTGGAAATCGTTAAGAACAGGATAGAATCCTATGAAAAACCTGACATCGACCGGACGATTGAAAAACAGCTTTCTCGATTTCTGCAGACAAAAATAAATGGATGAAATCGTTGCAAGACTTATTAGAACTCCTGCAGGCAAGCCTACGGGATCCATATAGTAAAAGGTTAAAACGTCTATCCTGCATACATGAACATCGCTATATCCGCTTCACTCCAACAAGAAATCTTGACATTTGGATTATATTAGCTATACTAACTGAAAAAATTAATAACTACTCATAGTGGAAATATTACCTATGAGGTTCCATGAACAAGTTCATTGAAGTGAACATCGAAAAATGCACCGTTTGCCGATTATGCGAGTTTGCTTTTTCCACGCATTATTCAGAAGAGATCAATCCAGCCAAACCGCGCATTAAGGCGAGCATCGTTTCCAAAGATTTCTTCTATTTTCCCAATGTCTGCCAGCAGTAATGAAGGAATTGTTTTAAAAACGGAGAAGTAAATGATGCTAAAGGCCATTCATGTGACCAAAAGTTTCGGTGAACTTAAAGCAGTAAACGATCTGAGTTTTGAAATACAAAAAGGGCAGGTATTCGGCATTGCAGGGCCCAATGGAGCCGGTAAATCCACCGTATTCAATCTCATCACCGGCTTTTACAACTACGAAGGTAAAATCGAGTTTGACGGGCGGGATATTACGGGTATGCCGCCCTATCGTATCGCCCAAATCGGTATTGCCCGAACTTTTCAGATTCCGCAAACCTTTCCCAGCCTCAACGTACAAAAAGCTATCTCCGTAGGCAGCCGGTTCGGTGCCTCTGGGGGACTTGATCTTGGCTATGTGGATGAGATGATCCGCTTTGTCGATCTTTATCAGGAACGTTTTCAAGGTACCGGTCTTTTAACTCTGTTGGGCAAAAAGAAATTGATGATCGGTGCCTCCCTGGCCACCAAACCCAAAATCCTTATGCTGGATGAGCCCATGGCCGGCTGCAATGCCACGGAAATCAGAAGCCTCATGGAATTAATTGTCAAGATCAACCAGGATCTTGGCATCACTATCATTATCATCGAGCACTTCATGAAGGTGCTTACTGAGCTTACCGAGAGCCTGATGATCATTGAATCCGGACGCAAGATCCTGCAGGATGAGCCTGCCATCTGCGTCAACGATCCCAGGGTTATCGAATGTTATTTAGGTGACGATAATGTTGAAGGTAAATAATTTGGACGCCTATTACGGTGAATCGCATGTCTTAAAGAACGTCTCCATTGAGGTCAAACAGGGTGAAGTGGTCGTTATGCTGGGGCCCAACGGCCATGGCAAAAGTACGCTGTTAAAATCCATTTGTGGACTGGTGGAAAAAAAGGAAGGCCAGATTACTTATCAGGGCCGCGACATCAATGGTTCGGTCACTGAAAAGCTCGTCAACTTGGGCGTTATATACATACCTGAAAACAGGGAACTTTTTCCTCATATGACGGTTTTGGAAAACCTGAAACTGGGGGCCTATTCCAAAAATGCCCGGGCCCATGAAAAGAAAAATCTGGAGAGAGTATTCGCCCTCTTTCCCCGACTGGTGGAGCGCCAAAAACAGCTTGCCTCAACCATGAGTGGCGGCGAAGCCCGGATGCTGGCCGTAGCCAGGGGACTGATGTCCAATCCGGATTTTTTATGTATTGATGAGCCCTCGTTGGGTCTTCAACCCAGCTTGCGGCATGAGATTTTTTCCACCATCAAGCAGATCAACGAACAGGGTAAAACCGTCCTTTTGGTGGAGCAAAATATTCCACAAATAGCGGAACTAGCGGACAGAATCTATGTCATGGAAGAGGGACAGATTACCTTTGAGGGAAGTAGGGACGAAGCTCTTGGCAATGAGGATCTGAAGGAGATTTTTCTGGGTATGTAATTCCATTGTTTTGTTATCTCTCATTTATGCGGCTTAGGAAACCGACCTCAAGATCTGTTTTTCGCTGTAGCTTCGTTTGGCAAAGGAATAAGGCATAATGTTTAGTGAAGATACCATTTTATTATTGTATGAAATCACTGACGTGATTATCGCCGGGTTGTCCACTGGCTCCGTATATGCCCTTATGGCCGTGGGTATGACCCTTGTTTACGGTGTGACCAAGGCTTTTAATTTCGCCTATGGAGATTTTTTTAACATGGGTGGCTATTTTGCCTGGATATTGGTCTTTGGGATTGGGCTTGAATTCGGCGGTTACCTGACAATTCTGATTATCGTGATGCCACTGATGTTCGCCGTGGGGTATGGCTTGGAAAAACTCATGATAGCACCCCTTAGAAAGCGTGAGGACTGGGAGAACAAGGTCATGATGCTGACCCTGGGGTTGGCACTATTCTTGACCAGTCTGTATACGGTGGTCTTTGGTGCCAAGTTGAAATCGTTACCTCCCATGCTGGAAGGGACCCTTGAAGTCGGGCAGTTGGTGTTCACCTACCAGGATATTTTAATTTTCGTCATGTCTCTGGGCGGCATCCTGCTCCTTGGATGGATGCTCAACAACACTCGGACCGGTATGGCTGTGCAAGCTGTGGCTCAGAATCCCTTAGGGGCCAAGATCGTCGGAATTCCACAGGGGCACATTTTCGCCTCTACCTTCGCCATCTCAACGGTCATGGTGGGTTTCGGCGGAATTTTGTTGAGCCAGAAATGGTTTATCAATCCCATGTCCGGCGGCGCCATCATGGTGAAGGCATGGGTGGTCACGGCCTTCGGCGGTATGGGATCCATCCGCGGAGGTCTCTATGCCGCTTTCATTATCGGTATGCTGGAGGCGTTCGTTGGTTGGCTGTTTGGCTTGAGCTACGGCATTATTGCGCTTTTTATTCTTTTGTTGGCGACCCTGGTGCTGCGGCCTCAAGGTCTGATGGGAAAGGGTGAATAAGGTATGCGGTTAAAACATATGGTGATTATTATCGGTGTTTCCTACGGTATCATGGCAACATTACCCATCTTTGTGGGAGACATCAAATTCATTATGAACATTTTAATCATGTGTCTTATCTGGGCCGTGGTGGCCTCATGCTGGGATGTGATGATGGGATTTGCAGGGATCTTTTCATTCGGACAGGTGGCTTTTTTCGTAATGGGTGCCTATTGCTCGGCAATCCTGGCCATTAACTTTCATATACCACCGGTTCTGTCCATCCTGATTGCCGGTTTGTTCACCGCCGGAATGGGGGTTCTGGTGGGACTGCCCTGTCTGAAACTTGCAGGCCCTTATATAGCCCTGGTAACCTTTGGCGTGCACATGGCGCTACAGGCTGTGATAAAGGGTGAAATTGGTCTTGCACTGGGAACCCGTGGCTCGTGGGGCCTATTGAACATTCCTCCCTTCAGTCTATTCGGCTATACCTTCAGCTCCACTAATATGGTACCGACTTTCTACCTGATCCTGATGGTATCCCTTGCCTGTGCTTTGATTATTATGTTTATGATCAAATCCTACTGGGGCGTTGCTTTTCTGGCCCTTAAAGATTCCCAGGACTTTGCCATGAGCTTGGGCATCAGTGCCTTTAAATACAAGCTAATGGTGTTTGGCCTGACTTCCTTTCTGACCGGCATCATTGGGGGATTCTACGGCCATTTCTATGGGATGCTATCTTTCCGCATGCTGGACCTGGATCTTTTCAGTATATTGATGGTTATGATGCTGGTGGGTGGTTTGGGTCATTTTCCAGGTGCCATTGTAGGTGCTTTTTTGGTGGTCGCGGGTAGTGAGCTGATGTCACCACTGGGCGCATACCGGGCTGTGACCATGGGGGCCTTGGTTGTCATCTTGGTGCTGGCGCTGCCCAATGGTGTGATGGGTCCTTTTTTAAAACGGTCCGTTAACAACCTATCGACGGGTTAATGTGGATAAAATTGTAGAGGACATCACCGACTTGGCTCTATGATACCGATAAGATATTTATTCCATTTTCACTTGTTTACTGCGAACAAGTTTATATATATTGCAGCGTCAATCGTATAGGTTTCAATGAATGTTATCATTTAACGAAAGGAGAAGAAAAACATGAAAAAAAACACTCTAATAGCAATGATTATGGCGATTTGTTTGTATGTTGCCCCATGGTCTATGGCAGCCGAAACCATGCCTGTCGGCGTCCCGATACCGATGACCGGATGGGCAGCCGGATCCGGTGCAGACTATTTCAAGGGAATTAAAATGGCTGTGGACGAACTCAATGAGTCAGGAGGTGTTCTTGGAAAACAACTTAAGATATTCCGTTTTGACTCCAAGGGTTTCGAACCGGAAATCGTTATGCAGGCCGCCGATTACCTGTGCGGTCAGAAGAACGTGGCAGCGGTGTTTGCAGGTTGGGCCGGCTGGGGTCAGGATGTGACGGCCTATGGCAAATATGATGCGCCCTTTTTTGCTGACGACGGATCCCAGGCGGCTGTGGATGTGTTCCTGTCAGATCCTAAAAAATATTACAATATATACCAGATGACACCCACCGGTCCCGGTCAGGCCATCAGCATGTTTCGTGCGCTGTCGAACCTGCCTTATGAATACCCCAACAAAAAAATGGTGATCATCAATACAGATGATTCATGGGGTCTTGAAGTGGGTGGCACCCTGGAGAAAAATTTCAAAAAGATCGGTTGGAAAATAGCCAAACAAGAAACGGTTCCTTACGGCACCAACGAATGGAGTGTAATTCTATCCCAGATTCGACGCATCAAACCGGCCCTGATCCACTTTGAAATCGCCAGTGGTCAAGAGAATATTACCTTTATCCAGCAGTTTCTGAAAAAGCCTACCAACACGATTGTGAGCATCGGCTGGGGGATCACCCCGCGCGAAGTGGTGGACAATCTGGGCACAGTTGCTGACGGAATTATCGGTGAGATGCCCGCCGGACTGCCGGCTCCCAAGGCGCCCAATGCCGCCGGGCAAGCCTGGGTGGACAAATTCGTGAAAATTTACAAGCATCAGATCCCGGCCGGTGCCTGGATTTTCTACACGGCCGTCAAAGCATGGGCCAATGCAGTTGAACAGGTGGGAGATGCTTTTGATTTCAAGGCTGTCAACAAGTATCTCCAGGAAAACGGCTATGAGGGACATCAGGGCCTGATGAAGTGGGACAAAGACAATGTCATGCGCGCTCAGCCAAGTTCACCGGTGGTCCACTACCAGGTGCAGAACGGAGAACTGGTACCGATCTTCACCGATCCGCCACTGACACCCTATCCCTACGGAAAGTTCCAGAAGCCGCGCTGGATTAAATAATACCTGGTTGGCAACATTGCCATTGCTTTAAATAAAATAGCCCTGAACCATCAGTATAAGGGATGGTTCAGGGTAGTTTTATAAGAGAAGGGGTGGCGCACAAATTCAGTTCAATTGCGTGGACGCAGCCAAGCTCATGGAAGCTTAGGAAAGACCTGAAAAACATCAATCACTGATGGTCAGGGTAGCAGTGTACAGCGCCTTTTTCGTGTAACTCTGCAAACGCAGAAATTGGACAAAAGGGGGCGTTTTGCAAAGGTATCAGCGCATCTGTTGAAATTCTTCATAGACTCGCTCAAATCGAGTCATGTTTTTCTTGGTGTAGCTTATGTAATCGAATTCAAGGGTTGAGTAGATCTCTGAGTTAATGCTCCATAAGGTTTCACGCAACAAAGAGACACACTTCATTGCCATTACCTGCCGACGCAACCTGTCTGTTACCTTCTTCTGAAAGTAGGTCTCCAGGAGCCAATCTTCCTGTTCCGGGGAGAGCTCATTGTTTGAAGACAGATTGGCCAGATCGAAAAGTGCCGCATCGTAGCCCGCATAGTCCCAGTCAAGAAGCCACAAACGTTTACCGTCGTCGATGAAATTGGCGGCCAGCAGGTCGTTATGCCCGAATACCAATTTTATTTCACCTACCGCTTTTTCGAGTTCTTGGTTAATGTCAACAAAGCGTTGAAGCGAATCCATCATCCTGCTTTTACCCTCCCTGGCAGTGATGATGTAGCTTCTGCAAACATGGAAAGGCCAGAAGACGAGTGCGGGACCTCGAAAGTGCTTTGGTATTTCCGTATGGCAGGTTTGGATCAGGGGTAGGATGCGTTCCAGATTTTTCGATTTGCGCACATCCTGTTCCGCAAACGTTTGCCCTTCAATGAATCGCATGACGAAGACCCCGTCTCCGTGATAGACAATTTCGGGTGATATGCCTGCAGCGTGGGCCGCGCGCGCTGCCGCGATCTCATTAAATCGCATTACACCGTGAATCGGAATGTCGTCACCGATTCTAACGACAAAACGCTCGCCACGGTCTTTGACGATAAAATTGGTATTTGTAATGCCGCCGCCTAAAGGCTCAGGCTCGACAGATGAGGACCAAAAGTCCAGATGTGCGGCCTTGTCACGAGCATTTTCGTTCATACTCTCTCCTTCATTTTCTTATTATCAGATTAATCCCAGCATTGTCTTTCGTTCCGTGCTCCATGCCATGATCAGTCGGTCAGAAATAAAATGATAAGAACTTTCTTTTTAAAAAGTTGGATTAAAAAAAAATTAATTAATTGTGGGCCGAAATCAGTTAAACCGCAACATATGGAAGCATCCATTTTTCGATAACAGCAAAAAGCTAATAGCAAAGGAATCCGGCTTAGTCAAGTTTAAATGGTAAGAACCACTGTAGATTTACCCTGCTGGGGTCATTTTTCCCTTGACACCCAATACCATTTCCACTATAAACCCATCCATAAAAAGCGACTTCTTATCAACTTACCCCATACCGATGAGACCTTTGAAAAATGCTCAATTTTGTTCAAGTTCAAGGAAGGAGAAAATTTTAACCACAGGAATACATTGAGTATTTTGAGGATTAAAATTTGAGTCTGACGCAGAAATTGGGCAAAAGGGGGCGTTTTGCAAAGGTCTCACCGACATAAAGGAGAGAAGGGGCTTGTGTCAATACTTGAAGTGAAGGGATTGAGTAGATACTTCGGCGGTCTTGCCGCGCTAGATAATCTTAATCTCACCATCCAGAAAGACGAAATAAGAGGAATAATTGGCCCGAA
>Ga0114923_10003421_pt1 | contig 10705 bp, 11 predicted proteins | sample SumtaG_FD_89578 | JGI IMG/M metagenome (GOLD analysis project Ga0114923, IMG submission 89578) | Deep subsurface microbial communities from Indian Ocean to uncover new lineages of life (NeLLi) - Sumatra_00157 metaG | ecosystem: Environmental > Aquatic > Marine > Oceanic > Sediment | place: near...
CACAAGGCCTTGAGCAAGATTGCCTTTCCCGTGTAGCGCTTGGATTGTCGACAGCTTGAGGGTACAAAGGGTAGGAGAATCATGGAACGAACAAGACCATTCAAGCAAGATGGGAAACTAGACACCGCCGAGCAGCGGTATCGAGCTCTGTTCGAGGGGATTCCGATCGCTCTTTACATTACGTCAGTTGACGGTCAGATCATCGCCGCTAATCCTGCGTTGGTTCAAATGCTGGGGTATCCGAGCAAAGAAGAGTTGTTGGGAGTGACGGCCTCTGATCTGCATGCCAATCCCGCTGACCGAGAGCATGAACACTCTTTGTTCGAGGATGATCTGCTGGTTCGTGATTACGAAACGCAATTGAAGAAATTGGATGGCCGGCTAATCTGGGTTCGTGACACATGTCGCGCTATTCGAGACGAATCAGGCGCGATCCAACGCTTCGAGGGCAGCTTGCAGGATATCACGGAGGAGAAGGAGACCGGGCAGACGCTGATGCATAGGGCGCGGCACGATCCCCTCACCGGTGTCTTCAATCGTTATGCCCTTGCCGAAATGTTGGAACAAGAAGCCTTGAGAGCCCAGCGATACGACCATCCGATAGGCGTTTTGATGATCGACGTCAACCGTTTCAAGGAAGTCAATGACCGCTTCGGGCATACCGCTGGAGACAAAGTGCTGCAGCTTGTTGCCGAGGTTCTGTGTTCGTCCGTCCGAGGCACGGATTATGTCGTTCGCTACGGAGGAGACGAATTCTTACTCCTGTTGACCGAGACCAACGGGGAAACACAGATCGTTCGAGATCGCATCATCGAGACAATGTCTTCACAGAGCCCTTTAGATCTCCAGTTTGATTTTCCCATCACTCTATCCATCGGTATCGCCCATTGGATGCCCAATACCAACGCGTCGATAGAGTCAGTCCTCTCTCAAGCCGATCAGGCGATGTATGCCGAGAAGCGCAGGCAAGCGTCTACGTAAGCCAACACGCCCTCTTAAAGGAAGATCTCAATGGACTGGGTTAAGTCGTTCTAGCGAGACCGAGTAAGCAACCCTGCGGCAAGCTGGCAACTCATGCCGCGTACACCCCCAGAGAATCCGGCCAAGCGATGGATTCTCACAAGCTACTCGCGCGTAGCACGAGTAGCCAGTTGCTTGGAGAATGAGTCGAGGACTCATTCTCTGGGGTTTGAGATAATACGCGAGAATACGTTACAGCTTGATGGTATGTCTTCTCGGTTCAGAGAGAACGTCGCACACAGGTTGCGACTCCACATCTATTGCGACGTCACATCCCTATTTCTGTAGCGCCGGGGCTTCATCAGCGCAATCGGAGATTGCGTGACAAAGAACACATTAGCGATCTCCCAAGCAACTCGGTGTTTCTTCGAGTTGCCCGATGTCTGCAGACGATATGAGTTCGACAAAGCCGGATGTCGCATGCTTGACACCTGGTGGCCGACCGGTCATTCTTCCGACGCCGTCACGCAATCCCTTCGCTGCTATTCCCCGGGTGATCTCGAGTCTTTGCTTGATGGAATCGGGCTGGCCCTCGTTGACGTTCAGTCTGGTCCCTCGTTCGACCACGAAACACAGACGCTCCAGCCGAATGCACCGTTGGAGCGTGCCATGCAGTACATGGCCATACTTGAACACCGATGAACATCGTCGCAGATCACGTTTAGAAAAGGTCCGTTTCAGCTTCCGCAGATTCGGGAGGCTCAGACACGCGATAGAGACAATCGGACGATCCGATATCGCACCAACGGCATTCGGTCCACGTCGGTGATTTGGGAAGGGGCTTGTCCCCGCCGACCTTACGCACCATCTCCACGAAACGTCCTCGGAACGTCTCATCGAGTCCAGTCGCTGGGATATCAACGCCATTGGTCTTGTAGACCACGCGGCCTGACAATGTGACGTTTTCGCATCGGGGATTGCGAATAGGCAACAGCAGCATGTAGACAAGGACTTGGATCTGATCCGATGTTCGAGGCCTCCCAGTCTTACAATCCTCGATCACTCCCACATCGTCCTTGATGGCAAGGATGTCTGGTTTTCCGGACACCACGATCCCCGTTTGGCCGATGCGCTTGAATGCGTTCTCATCCTCGATATACACCGAGTACCCATCATCGAGAAGCTGTTCGCGGCGCTCGTTGACCAATTCGCGGTGGTCGATTGTCCAGGTGGCCAAGTCGAAGTCCATCGGCAGTTTGTCGTAATCCTTGTGATGAGCGCGAAACCATGACGCCCATTCGCACATCGAATCGCCAGCCAGCAGCTTCGTGAGCCAAGTGACCCAGATATATGGTTCGGACCTCAGCACTGCCATTGAATCCTCCTCGGTGTGCTATCCTGGAAGGCTATGGCTTGATGAAGGCAACGTCAAGGTGGAACTGCCAGAAGTTGGCATCCAGGGTTGCCTCTTTCTTTGACTATTGGATGAAAGGACGCAGCATGAAGATTCTCTATGTCTTCCCGCATCCGGATGATGAATCCTTCGGACCAGCCAGGGCCATTGCTGCGCAAGTCCGTACCGGGCATGAGGTGAGCCTGCTCACGCTGACCAAAGGCGGATCAACCAGAGAACGTCATAAGTTCAGCTATTCGGTCGATCAAATGGGTGAAGCTCGGTTCCGTGAAATGCAACAAGTTTCTCGGGTTCTTGGTCTGTCCAATCTAACCGTTTTCAATTTTCCGGACAGTGGACTCAAGGATCTTGATCCCCGCATTCTCGAAACAGCGGTTTCCAACCACATCGCATCTATTCTTCCCGACATCGTGGTAACGTACCCGGTTCATGGCATCAGCGGATTTCACGATCACTTGGTGGTTCACGCCGTCGTCAAACGCGTCTACATCCGGATGAAGGATGTGACAGGCAGTACTCTCAAGCGATTGGCCTTCTTCACGCTGACCCCGAAGCAAGCCGGAGATGGGTCAGGCCAGCACGCGCTTTCAAGCTCGTCGATAGATGAAATCGATTGTCTGATGACGGTAAAGAAACAGGACATGGAAGCTTTTCGGAAAGCGTTGGACTGCTATGTCACTTATCGCGACATGATCGAGAAGACAGGCATCAAGGACTCGCTGGATCGAGCCGTTGCCTTTGAATTCTTTCAAGAATCGTTCGATCCGCCGGTCCATGCAATCGACGCCGGATTGTGAAACTGATGTTTCAATCCTCGATTTCGATGCGCACACCATCTCGAACGATCATGGTTGATTGAACTTCCTGTGATTGAGCTGTTGAATCAGTTCGAGCGAACCAAAGAAATTGCGCCGCCCGAAGACGCCGCTACTCACAACATACGTTATTGGCGAAACTGATGTCAAGGGTAGATTCGATCGGATCTTCGAATGTCCCCGTTTGGAGCATTGAAGAAGGGACCCTACACCATTGTTCCGAGCTTGATGAGTCAGACTGACTCAACTTCAGTGACGCCATCGACTTTCTCTTTGAGGAGTCGCTCGATGCCGTTCTTGATTGTCATCTGCGACATCGGGCATCCCTTGCATGCACCCTGCAGACGCACGCGGACGATGCCGTCTTCGGTCACTTCAACCAGTTCTACATCTCCGCCGTCAGCCTGAAGCATGGGTCGAATTTCCTCTAGTGCTTGTTGAACTTCTATCTTCACAATTTCCTCCATCAATCCAATGATTCTTGCATCCGAGGTATTGCTAAGCATATCGCGTTCTCTACGATTCGTCCCGTTCTTCATGAGCAATCTTGATCCATTAATCTCGTTTCATTTTCGTTTCCCGCATGATGCTTGTCATGGCGATTCGTGAGGACGAACTCGAGTTGGAAGCCGTGCCGTGGTGGGAATGCTAACATTCGCAGGTAAAAGCGTAGAATTCTATGGTTTCTCTACCGTGACCGGGTGCACGTCATCATTCGTCGGCCCCATTCTATTTGGCATTATCGCAGCCCGCATGTCTATCTGGTTCCAGAACCGCGGATTGGCCGATCTTGTCGCCGAGCAGGTAGGGCAACGGATTGCCGTGTTGTCGATTACTGCGTTCTTGTTGGTGGGAGAGCTATTGCTGCTGTTTGTCAACGAACGAACCTGACGCAAATCCGCAGAACAGACATAGGCTGCTATACCCTAGCTAGTTTCGCCGACCAGCAGCCGATAGCGTTCGTAGGTCCGCTCTTCCTTCGACAGGAAGAGAAAATCAATGGCCGCCATTCCGTAGCTCATGATGGCGGAATACACGTAGTCATAAGGCGTAACGTAGCTGTAGGGAAACAACAAGGATGCCGTGCCCGCAGCGATATTGATGATGCCTGAGATGTAGCGGGTCAGCCGTGCGCCGGCCGCCATCTCCTCCAACGCTAGGGCGGAATCTATTTCCGAATCACAGGATCTCAAACAGGCAATCTCGGCTGCCGAAGGAATGACCAGCGTAATCAACCCGGGAACAGCCACCAACCCACCAGCGATAGCCGCATAGGTCCCCAACCCCACGTCATCCAACAGGATATAGCCGCCGATCCCAACGGCCGCACCGATCCCGATCGTTGTCAAACCCGATACCAGGCGTTCAGATCGCGCCGTGCCAGCCAGATGGCCGAGAATGTCTTGTGCCGGACCAGCCAGAACGCAGCTGCTTGACAGAACCATCACCAGAACCAGAATGAAACCTTTCCTGAACATCACACCTCCTTGGATCTTCATCTTGCACACGCTACTCCTGCAGCGCACGTCGGAGCATCATTAGTTGTCCGAGATGATGGGCGTTGTGATCGGCCACCAGCAGGATTTCTCGCAAGTATGTCTGACCCGAACCGTGCGGAATCCTTTCGAACAACGGCATCTCAAGGTTTCGAGCCAGTTCTTTCACGTGCTCCAAGTTGGATAGGAAAGCGTCAACAGAAGCTTGCCATGCTTCGTCGGACTCCGGTGCTTGGTTCTTCGGCCAATGTTCTTCCGGCCATGGTGGGGTAATGTGGTTGGGATCCACCGTGAATTGGAGGATGTCCCACTGCGCAATCCTCAAGTGCTCCAACAATTCCCATGGTGTATGACGAATGCCGTCGATACGAACGCCTGCCCGTTCGGCCGGAAATCCCTCGAAGATTTCCTTCACGGGCAGATAGGCTTGGCCGCCCTCGAGTTGGGCGATCAATTGCTCCCTCAGTATGGTCTCACTCACGATGACTCCCTCCTATCGATTGGCTCACCACAGTCTACCGTGCCATCATCTCGAACCGGGTATACTCCGTCGCAAAAGGGCGGGTGATCCTCATTCAATCCGAACAGGATATTCTTCATACCATCAGAAACAGACAGAGCGCAAGAGCCTTCTCATCCGAGCCCGTTTCCCATGAGGCCATCACCCGTATTCTTGAAGCCGGCAGACACGCGCCATCAGGAGCCAATCAGCAACCCTGGCACTTCGTCGTCATCACCGACCCGGTCCCTAAGCGGGAGATTCGTGTTGCCTGCGAACGTGTCGAGGCTCGGCTGCACGGTTTCCCTCCCGAGCCGCTGGGAAACTGGATGAAGGAACACTCTATTACGCAGGAGAAGGCGTTCTTGGAAGACGCGCCCGTTCTGATCGCCGCCTTCTTCGATCCTAAGGCACCTTATGCCATCCCTTCCGTGTGGTTGGCAATCGGATTCATTCTTCTACAGACCGAGAAAGAGGGCCTCTCGTCGTTGCCCTATACACCGGCCGGAGCCGAGTTGAATGCAATCCTTTCCGTCCCCGAAGCCCTCCGCTTGGCGGCCGTCCTGCCTATAGGAAAGGGAATCCCAGGAAAGCCCCAGCCGAGGAAACCTCTCACGGCAATCGCCTCGCTTCATTCGTTCGGGACACCGTTTGACCGGACCTCTACTCCTTAGCTCGTAGCGATCCTTCGACCCCCTTTCTTGGTCCTGTGTCGGAAATCTGCGATCATAGTCATCAGGACCGGCACTGTTGAACTCAAACTTAACACTCGTGCCAGAGAGTCCCGTCCAGGAGACGGTCTTAAAGGGGGGCAGAATGAGTCAGCATCGCAGTACGAATCTTCTCAAAAGGTGGTTTCTTCTGATCGCAGGGAGCTTGACGTGTCTTTCTCTTCTCGCAATCGCTACGCCCATTACGTTCGATTCTCCATGGATCATCGATCAAGGTCTTTGTATTTCCACAGGAGACGTCCCGGTCTGTGAGACGTCGTTTACATCTCAGGAGATGTCGGCCATCGGGACCCTTCACATGATTACGGATCAAGACAGTCCGTTCTTCGGGAAAACGTCCCGAGCGGAGAAACAGATCCAATTCGAGCGAGCCTTTACTGGCGAAGCATCGATCAAAGTAGCTTTGTTTGCCGAATTGACGGGAACATTGCGTATTGAAGGCGGAGAGGGCGAAGTCGTCGTCCGGGCCGCCGCCGTTGTGCTGGATGCTGTCACCCGCGTACCTGTAGCCGGGATGGAAATCAGCGTGGCGACGTTGCCCGATCGATTCGATCGGTCGATCGATGAGCACGGCACATTGGAATTGAAAGATTCGGGCGTTCAAGTGGCCACCTTGCCGGCAGGAACCTACGTTGTACTCGGATCGATCGAAGCGACCGCCGAGATGGCCAAGGGTTGGTTGAATCATGAAGCCGAAATCGATGTTTCTCTGAGTATTGAGTTTCTTGCCGGAACCGACGATTCCGCCACGCTGAAAGTTGATCCCGCGTCCCTTGACCAGGCTGATTTTGTCGTGGTCCCTCTCGGCGAGGAAGGGACAAGCTATGCTCATCTCGAGCCCGGTATACGCGGCGGCACGTTTTATGCCTCCGCCATCAGCGATCCCAAGGGATGGAACGCCGTTACGTCACACGAGAGCAGCACGTCCCAGTACACGAGCATCATGATGAGGGGATTGATCGACATCGATCCGAACACTTCGGCCATCGTTCCCGAGCTGGCACGGTCGTGGGAACTGTCCGAAGACGGCCTCGAAATCGTCTTCCATCTGCGACGTAGTCTGCGGTGGTCGGACGGAGAGCCGTTTACTGCCGACGATGTCTTGTTCACGTTTAACGATCTGTACTACAACCTCGATGTTGACACCGACACTCGCGACATCCTTCAACTTCCCGACGACACGTTCCCCGAATTTGAGAAGATCGACGATCACACCATCCGCGTCACATTATCGGTCCCGTTCCGACCGATTCTGAATGCGCTCGGCGCCACCATCATGCCCAAACACGTGCTGGCCGATTTCGTTCACAAACTCAATCCCGACGTTCCGGCAGGCCAGTTCAACTCGATGTGGACCCTGGACACGGATCCGTCCGAACTGGTGGGCATGGGACCGTTCATCGTGGAAAGCTATTTCGCAGGACAAGGCGTCACCATGCGGCGAAATCCCTATTACTACCACGTCGATCCCAATGGAGTTCAGCTTCCCTATCTCGACCGGTATGTGATTCTGACGGTCGAGAATCAGGATGTTTCGTTTCTGAAATTCCGCAACCAAGAGCTGGACGCTTTTGCACCACGAGCCACCGATCTGCCCATTCTCAAAGATGAAGCCGAACTCAAAGACTTCACTGTTCTCGTAAAACCTGACGTTCCTGTATTCGGAACCTCATGGATCGGCCTCAATCAGGACTACGGCCTGGCTCAAGGCACGGACGAGAACCTGCGTGTGCTGTTCCGCGATCTTCGCTTCCGACAAGCCATCGCCCATTCCGTGGATAAGGAAACCATTATCCGCAACGTGTACAACGGGCTGGCTGTCCCTCAATGGAGCCCGGTCAGCTACTTGTCCCCGTTCTATGCCGGACGCACCCACTACGGAGGCCCGGTCACGGAAGAGGATGCCGTGGTCTATGAATTCGACCCTGAGAAGACGATAAGTCTGTTTGACGAAATCGACATCATCGATCGCGATGGCGACGGATGGCGCGACTTCGAGGACGGCACCACCGTGGAGATTGAGTTCAACACAAATCCGAACACGACACGTGAGAGCATCTGTCTGATCGTCACCGACGATCTTCAAAACGCGGGGCTCAAAGTGACGTTCCAGCCCATCGATTTCAACACGCTGGTTGATCGCTTGACCTCTTCGACAATTCAGATGGTGCTGCTCGGGCTCAGTGGTAGCTCGGAACCAAATGGTGGAGCCAACATATATCGCTCTACGGGAGGGTTGCACTTCTGGCATTACTCGGCAGCCGAAGATGATATCTACGATGTCGAGCTGCTGATCGACGAGCTGTTGTCGGCCGGAGTAGCCACCTTTGATAACGACGTAGCGTTCGAGGCCTACAAGCAGTACCAGGTCGCCTACACGGAGAATGATCTGGGCCTGATCTTTACGGTCAATCCGGCGTTTACCTATGCTTATTACAACCGCATCGGAAACGCCAACGTGGCCAATCCGATCGCGACACCGAGCGGGGGCAACGGTCTGACGATGGATTTGATCTATCTGAAAACACCGTAGCCTGAATTGACAAGGGGACGAGGCATATGCCTTCGTCCCCTGTTTCTTGCGCATGATTGGAATGGATTCAGACACGGCCGAGAAATACCTTCGGTAATCAATAAGGATCTATAGGAAGGACTAGGACGCCAACTGGAAGTTCTGCTTCTTCCGCTCGAATTGTTACATAGAGCTGACTTCCCAGCCGCCTCACGGCTTCCTGAAAGACCAGGTTCGTAATGAGTGAATCCGATAGGGCTCGATGATGACTTCCTTCAATGCCGAGCGATTCAGCAACCGCCTGCAATGAATGACTGGGGAGATCAGGCATCGCCTCTTTGGCCACAGAGAAGACATCGATCCAATGGATAGTTGGCATATCCAATCCGAGCGCCACGGCTGCCGCTTCCAGGAATCGACGATCAAATGTGTTTGTGCTGTAGGAAAGGACTGCTCTCCCTTCCAATTCGGCCAGCATGGGAGGAATGACCTCTTCGGGTGTGGGAGCCGTCACAAGCATCTCGGATGTGATCCCGGTGAGCGATGTGATATACGCACTAAGTTCTTCTCCGAAGAAGATCAGCGACGAATAGCTCTGCACGACCTCTCCATCGCAAACGTACACCCATGCTGCTTCGATGATCGAGCATTCGTTTGGATTCAATCCAGTCGTTTCGAGATCAATCACGTAGTAGTCATACGGGGTCGGGTGAACCGAAACCATCCCCCATTCCCCGGGGGCGAGGCTCAGCGTTGTAGGCTGTGGAATCGCCGCATATCCGATCTCGCTTTCTATATCAATTGTGAACAAACAAGTGTCTGGACTTGCGTTGCACAGAGAAAACTCGAAAGTTCCTGTCTCGCGGTTCATCATCTGTGGTTGATTCGGAATAATCACAATTCCTGAACGTGTGCTGGAAGGAGCCGGTGGCGAGTAGTGGAAGTCTGTTGCGTTGTCTCCTGTGTTCTGGAAAGGTGTGCCCTCGCTTGTCCCCAGTATTCGCGCCAGAGCCATGCCTTCGGGTGCCTCCAACACCGCAGAACCAACTGACAAGTGACTAGTTCCCCAGCCAACAGCATCAACAACCTCTCCCTTACCAGGAGCACCATTCAAGACTGCAATCGCACCTCCGTCGCCCTTGAGCATCATACCTAAGTAGACATTCCAATCGGTCAGAAGATTCCTCCCGGTTTCGTCGTCTCCCAGTGTGAGTAGGAAATAACCGTGAGGGCTAATGGATGCCTCGCCGGGAAACTGTCTGGATCGCCATGGTTCTTCCCATAAAACCCTGTTCGCTGGGTAGTAACAGAGCCAAAAATCGCCAAGACTCATTTCTTGATCTGTTGGATTGTATATCTCAACAAATTCGGGATAGTGGAGCGAAACTTCAGTGATCAGAAGGTGCGGAGAAGCTTGGGATGAAGCAAGACCAACACTTCCACACCAACAGAGAGCGAGAATTACAGCTATACATTTCTTTCGAATTACAGACTGATTACAGAACATGATAGGTTTTATTGTATGTTTTTTCTTGCATTGAGCAAGATCATCGGTTGGCTTGACGAGACCTATTCCACCCCGTACGTTGTGCCATCTCACGGAGGCGCCCGCATGCTGAATGAACACTTTGAACAAATCGCAGGAGAATTCGGCTACGCGTCTCGTCAAGTTCGTGCTACGGCCGATCTTCTCGACGACGGCGCCACCGTTCCCTTCATCTCCCGGTATCGTAAAGAGCGAACGGGATCGCTCGACGAAGTGGCCATCACCACCATTCGCGACCGACTGCGACAGCTGCGGCAACTCGGTGAAAGGCGCTATGCCATTCTCGCCTCTCTGCAGGAGCGAGAGCTGCTTACCGAAGATCTTCAAAGCTCCATCCAGAACGCCAAGACCCTGACGGAATTGGAAGACATATATTTGCCGTACCGCCCTAAACGACGAACGCGAGCCATGATCGCTCGCGAGAAAGGGCTCGAACCCTTGGCGGACCGTCTGCTTGAGCAGGATTCGTCTTTCGATCCGATCGCGGCGGCTGAAGTGTTCATCGATTCTGAGAAGGGCGTGGACGACACCGATGCAGCCCTTGCCGGCGCACGTGACATCCTGGCCGAAGGGGTCAATGAGTCGCCCGAAGCGAGGGCCGAAGTACGGGAGTTGTTCGAGAAGCACGGCACGCTTCGTGCCTCCGTCATCAAGGGGAAAGAAACCGAAGGTGCTGCGTATCGCGACTACTTCGACTGGCAGGAACCGTTGTCCAAGGCGCCGGCTCACCGC
>Ga0114923_10003422_pt1 | contig 10704 bp, 15 predicted proteins | sample SumtaG_FD_89578 | JGI IMG/M metagenome (GOLD analysis project Ga0114923, IMG submission 89578) | Deep subsurface microbial communities from Indian Ocean to uncover new lineages of life (NeLLi) - Sumatra_00157 metaG | ecosystem: Environmental > Aquatic > Marine > Oceanic > Sediment | place: near...
ATCATCCGTGTTCCATGCTGTTCTAACTTAGGAATAAGTTCAGTTGAAATATCATGCTCAATTAATTTAATATCATCAATATAAAGATACTCATTAATGCTTGCTGCCGACTCAATTAGGAGAGTCGCACTTGTACCTGTTGCACTACCCCTTAATGTTCTTGTTACTGTTAATTTTTGCCATGTATCAAAACTTGTTGGATTAGTACTAGGTGTAGATTGCCACCCTCCTTGATAATCATATAAAAAAATCTTAATCTCGTTCAATGCTAGTCCACTAACAGTAGGTATATAAACCCACGCTTCTAAAGTATACGTTTCTCCTGCAATTAATCCATGCATATCATCAGTGGCTGTAACATCTATGAATCTTACAATACCTTGACCGACATCAATTGTTTTAATTATTTTATAACTATAGTTTCCACTATTTTTCTGTTCAGCGCTTCTTGTAAAAGTAGCATTAGTTAATTGCGGTACAGTTTCACCAAACACCATCGGAGTAACTGAACTTTCACAATCACCCCTATCAATCAAATTACTTCTTTTTGATACAGTCCTTATAATATTCGATTCCTGTTCAAATATAGCTTCACCAAATTCTGCTCTTCGAGGTCCGCCAATAGCTTGAATAGGATTCGCAAGATTCCCATCTGCCAACGGAGCTATATTACCTGATGGATTCCAAAAGCCTGATCTGCGACGAATATATAATTTGTCTCCCGCGGATAGAGCTGCTTCTAATGCTGTTTCAATACTTTTATATGCATCATCGAGCGTACTTCCATCGTTTGCGCCAGTTGTTAGTAATGAATCACAAAACTTATTAGCCACTCTATTCTCCTTAAAATGGTGGTGGGTCAGGGTCCGGTTCTGGCTCCGGTTCAGGCTCTGGTTCGGGTGGTCTATTATCTACGTCTGGCATATCTTCGGCAAATTCTTCCCAAACTTCCAAATATCCCTTCGCCTGTAATACTTCCGTTACTTCCTGTGCTAAATATGATTTTTCTGGTTCTAAAGTAGGTTCTTGTACGCCCAGCAATGCTATTCGTCTTTCTATCTCTGCTATCTTAAATCTTTCACTTGGAACACGCTTTCCATATACGACTTCGATTCTCCACTTCTGTATTTCTTCTTGTTCGCCTTGTTCGTCTTCGCCCTGATCATCTTCACCTTGATCATCACCATTTGGTTCTTCAGGTTCTTCAGGTTCAACCTTTTCCCATACTTTTACCGTTGCTGTATAATAACCGTCTTTTCTGAATCCTTCTTTCTGTATTTTATATTCGTACATAGCTTAATCCAATGTAACGATGAGTTCACCTATATTGAACCTCACTGAGTCTTTGTCCAGTATAGTCCTATTCACAGTCAAATCCGCCCACATCTTAAAAGTCCCCCCAGTCAGAGCGTTCCATACCGCAAACGCGACAACCGTACCCCAATCTGCCGTCGCTTCTGGAAATAATACCTCGATAGCATTCGCTGAGAGTCCCCCAGCAACAGAAGGGCTCCAACTATTGCAGACTACCCTAACGTACGCATCACCTGAAAGCTCTGTACCACCGCCCGCATCCGTAGGCGCGACTGTGTACAGTGCCAGGTATAGGTTCGTATCGACTGCAAGCGGAGCTACTTTCAAAACATGATCTAATATTTGATCCTCTAAGGTGTTACCAAACGACCCGCTCATCGTTTATCCCCCCTTCAAGTGTGTTGTTATTATATCAAAAACCACTGCCATGGAGCCCAACCCCCCAACAACTAAAAGCCATATAAAGAGTCTTCTCAAACCTTTTATATCAGTATCAATAATCTCGTGTTTCGTCATATTCTCTTTTCTTGACATGACGTTCTCATCTCGTAGATCACTGATTCTTTTATGCGTGTTTTTTATTTCCGCCCCAAAACCGTTGTCTACCTTTGCCCTTATATAACTAAGGTCTTCTTTTATCTTTTTATTGTCCGCTTTATTCTCTTCCAAATCGTCCTTAATATGCGAAAACTCTACTACAAATGCACCTCGTAAGGATTCACATTTTTCCGTAGATACTGCCTTTGGTTCTTTCGCCATTTTAGTCTCCGTGTAGTTACTTGGTAGCATATCCATTTATTTCTTCTTTTCTAACAGCACGTATGCCTTTGCCCCCGCCGGTCCCGATGTGAGCTTTACGTAATTAGTACTCCGGTTAAATACAAGTTGCTTACCAAGAAGAGGCGACACCGTATAAACCGAAAATGACACGTTCCCGAATTGGAATACAAAAGTACCTGCTGCCGAGCCTTCGAAAATTACGCTGTCAACTGCCAATCGATCTTGTGTAAGGTCTTCAGTTGCATTGAGTTCAATAATCTGTTCACTTCGATGAAACTTTCCTTCGGCCATTGTTCTACTCCTTATAGTTTATTAGCCCATCGCCATTCTTGCCCGTCTTCAGAAATCATCAAGATAAGTCTTTTCTCAGTTCCTATCTTCTCAAGTCCAACGATATGAATCTGTGTCTTTTCAGGTTTACCTTTCAAATCATTCATAGCATACTTGTGCTGATTTCTTCGTCGATAACATACCCGGCATGGACCCATTTCGAAATGCAGCTTACGCCCGCCATTAATGATGAACGTCTGATGGGTCACGTCTACATAATAGCAGTTAGTATTCCAGAGATACATTATGGAAGTGATACTTTCGCGGAGATCGTACAGGTCCGAAAACTGTACAAGCTGTGGGTCGGGGTTTTCCCCTGTGGTTATAATGATTTCAAGCGGAACGTCTTTCATTCTCTTCTCTCTTGGTAAACAATAATCCTGCCCTAGAGCAAGATCATTGCTCATCATATTGGAATGTCAACGTCTTCTGGTTAACCGATCCCGCCGGAGTCAGATTTGATACGTCCAACTGCAATACCGCCCAATCTGAATAATTCGGGGCTGCGACTATCTGACCGCCAAGACCCCCGGAAATACCAAGATTCGGGCCTCCCGGCTCAGCTTCCGGCATGACCTGAGTAGCTACGGTTGAATCAACCTCAATAGGTCCGCCGGTTGGATATGTCGCTTGAACATACCCAGTCGTCCGCATATTAGTAGTCATGCCTTCACCGGTCTTCCAACCACCGCCAAGGCTTGAAATCCATACTTTCAGATTGTCTACGATATTTGATCCACCCATGAGAGACACATAAAACCGCAGCCATTTCTCAAACGCATGGCCATCGGCCTGAGCCGTTATAGGATAAGTCGCTGGGACTAGCTCAGCGCTATCATCAGAACCCATGTTCAGATTGGCAGGATCAATCGTTTCAACAGACGTCGCAGAAGGACCATTAGTCTCTGCAACCTGTACAGTTGCTCCCATAATAGATCACTCCTTATTCATCGTCAAAGGCTTCCCACACAACAATGAGACCGTGTGTATTAGTGGAAGTCCCACCCGTATTGTTAATGATACCATCAGCGGTAATCGAGAACTCCGATGTATAGTCCACTAATGCAGCCGATGTTAAAGTCACTTGAATAACCGACACAAGATGATCATTCAGTTTGATCTTGGAGACTGCAACATTACCCGCGACAGCACCATCCACACCTTGCACCATCAAGAGACCTTTATTGATGTCCGGGTCTTCCGAACGTCTTACTATCCGCCTCCAAATCGGATCGGCACGTCGCATTCTATCTTTGAGAATCATTGCGCCCCTCCCTTATTCGTCGTCGAAGGCTTCCCAGAAAACGAGCAGCCCATCACTTGAAGTGTCTGTCCCACCGGCATTATTAATAACACCATCGGCAGTAATCGAAAACTCTGCGGTACGGTCAACAAGCGCCGCCGTAGTTGTAGTCACCTCGATAACCGACACGAGATGATCGTTCAATTTGATCTTGGCGACAGTGTGATTCCCAGCGGAACCACCGGTAATCCCTGCAAATCCTACAAGCCCTTTATTCGTCTTTGCGCCAAAAGCCCGCCGAATAATTCTTCGCCAGATCGGGCCTGCTTTTAACATTCTGTCTTTTAAAATCATTTTTTTCTCCCTATGGGTCAAGGTAGAGGGGAGCTTAAAGCCCCCCTCTTACCTCAGTTCTTAAAAGTCTCAAACGTCTTTGGTTGTCTTTAGAACCAACTCATATTCGCCGGAGAGATGTTACGAATATACGCATGCTGTTCGGTTTTCTTTAATGCAAGAGCACCGAAGAGCAGCATCAGGAACGGATAGACAGCCTGATTAGTTGGATACAGATCAAACTTCATCATCGGAAGGAATTGGAACCATTCGATGGCGTCGTAGATTGCGTCCATTGTTAAGATGAAAACCTGAGACGTGCCAGGAAGGTCCGCATTGAAATCGGCGAATGCCGTGGTCGCACCCGTCCTCACAACGGTCTTCACATAGCGAAGGTCTCCGGTTCCCGCCCCTTGTTTCGAACGATACAGCCGAAAAGCCGTACCAATAGGGGAACCGTCTGCCACAGTCATAGTGACCTTCTGGCCCGCTGTTACGCTGGCAAGTTGAGTCATAGCAACCGGAGCAGATTCACCGAACTTGTTGATAGTAGTTACGGCATAATCGTACGTACTCACAGCATCAGCAGCAACAAAGAAAGAAACCTCTGAGCCTGCAAGTGCCGCATCTGTCGGAACCACACTTTCGGTCGGAGCAGCCGGAACACCCGCCACAACTGAAGGCGTACCGGGAACCGCGCCTTCTTGGATGAAGATATCATCAAGCATTTCCAACATCCCGAAAGGAGTCGGATACTTATTGAAGATGGTAGTTCCCTGAGACTCACCGGCATTAAAACGGATACGATCACGAAGGAGATTTTGAACATCCTGCATGACCATTGTACTCATCAGCATGAGTGAACCTTTTCCGTATTTGTCACGGATCACACGAGTTGCCTCGTTCATTTTCTTCTCGAACTCGGCACTATCGGCAGCAGCACCACGTACATCGAGAATGTTGTCTCCAACAAACGATCCATAGGTGTCGGGTACATCAGGAGTTGCACCTCCTTGAGCGCCACGGTTGACCTGCTGAAGAATACCCTTCGGCTGTTCAGCTATTTTCGAGTCATCGCCATAAAACATGGCCTTCTCGACCTCACGGATGACCCACAATGCTCCGGCATTCTGTTCGAGGGTCAGAGCATTTTCGATCATGTTTGAGAGAGTGGCCTGCAAAGTTGCTTTACGAAGAGTCTGCAAATACTTAGCCGTCTCATAAACACGTGCGATGGCCTGGTCTTTCTCGAAAGAAGTCCCGCCCTCAGCTACCCAGGCGCCATCACTATTTCCTACCGCCGTCCTTTTGTCCCACTGGTGAACGGGAGACGGGATAGGTTGTTTCTTGATTCTCTGGAAAAGACGGGCTTCATCCTGTGCCCAGAGCACATTTACCAGAGTGTTTTCCAGCGATTCGGGGATAAGTGCGCGACCACCGGCAAAAGCTCCGGCGTCTACACCTGATCCTGCTGTCAAGGCTTTCTGAAGGTTTTCCAGAACGTCAACGTTTCCGAAATCACCGTGACCCACAAAGTTCTGCGGGTAAGTTTGAGAGAGTTCTAGTGGATTCATATCAGTTGGCCTCCTGCTTCATCAGCTCTGCGACCTTATGGTCAAGCGGGTCATTCACTTTTCCCAAAAGTCCCTTGTTAATTCGACCCTCGATGTTGCCAGCTTCGAGTATGTCAATCTTTCCTGTCTTGACCCACTCTCGGCTCTTCGTGAGTACCTCACGAGTGTCGACCTCTTTTTCAGCACCGTCAAATCGGGCTTTCCGCAGATTCATCATCGATCCTGTTGGGATTGGCTGTCCGCCAATTTTCATAATGACTTCCCGCGTGGATTTCTGAAGCGTTGCGCTTGCAAGTGCAGCAGAGCCCATACTCTTTACGAGCGTTTCGACTTTGCCGAACTTGGCTATGACAGCTTTCTGAAGCTGTATCATGCCCTCATCGAGTGCTTTGGCGAGTTGGAGTAGAAAAGGCTCGACGTCCATGGCCGCAGCCGCTTGAGGCTCTTCTCTCAAAGAATCCTCAATAGACTTGTGGTAGGAATTGTCTTCATCCTCATCCTTATCTTTGTCCTCATCTTCCTCGCCCTCTTTTTCCGGTTCGGCGTCCTCGTTCTTGTCCTTATCGAACTGAGGTGGCGCTTTACCGGCCTTCTCTAAGTCCACCTGACCGGCTTCCCCTGACTCCGTGTCCTGGCCCAACGACTTACGGAGGTCTTCAATAGCGTCGTTGAACCCTTTTTCGATGTCAAGGTCGCCTTCCAGAAGAACCTCTTGCTTGGCTCCCATAAAGAACCCTCCATCTTTAAACTTATCGTCCGCTCCCAACAACGTTGGGGACCTTCCGGGCGATGTAATTCACAATCCGTGCGGCGTCGTTACCTTCGTAACCACTATCATACACGAAATTGATCATATCATTGTAACTTTCGATTTTTCTGCTGCGAATAGCTTTGAGTAGATCGGAGAACAGACCCCGAACATCTTTCATCATGACCGCATCCACCATGGCCCCTTGAAGATTCTCACCGGTTAATGCCCGACCACCTGAGAAGACAGCAGCATTCACACCGCCTCCCGCTGTCAGGGCTTTGGCAAAGGCCGCAAATGGGACGATCTGGACCATGCCGAGCGTCCCATCGTTAACGGGTTTGTGAGTTAAAGCGGTTTCGTCCCAAACTACTTGTTTTATAGTGGATTCAGCTTTCTGAAGGATACCACCGCCGATACTCGCACCTAGCCGACGCGCACCACTCTTGATATTTTTCCAGACCTTTTGTGCTATATCATTGGCTTTATAGAGAAATCCTTTTACCAAGGTTTCACCATTTTTGGTAAAACGGACATCCAGCGGTTCACCGATAATAAAACCCGGATCATGAGTGACTTTATGTTTGTGATCCCAGGAAAGCACTCCATGGCTTAAATAGTACTCAGACGCCTTTTTCAAAGCGCTTACATCAACCGTTTCTCCGTCCTGGTCCTCCACTTCGTTAGAAGCCTGTAGGTAGACAATCCATTGTCCGCCCTCTTCAGCGCCTTTAATCAACACACCCCTGAGCGGGACATAAAAAGGATTGGTCATTTGTGCTACTAATGGGTTTACTGTTCTCTCATTCATAGCGTTGCTCCAATAAAAAAAGCCCATTATCCTCAGCGTATCATTAATATACACACACTGATAAGGATAATGGGCCTCTACTGGGACCTCTTTAGTTATAAAGAAGTTTAATACATAAGTCAAAAATAAACAAGTAATATTTTTCCACAACGCCTACATTTTGTTTCCACCACAGCCTTTTCCAAATGGAGTCCTTTAAATAGCAGCGCTTCGCACTCTCCGCATCTGAACTCTTGAAGCTCACCCTGAGAGACCACTAACCGCATTCGCTCGTGACCGAGAGACTTATGTGCTTTTTCTTTCCACTTTGGATGTTTTTCTTTCCAGGACTCTACAGTCTGTTTTTTCTTCTTTCGCTCCGCACTGAACTTGGTCTTAAACTCCCCGGTCTTTGCCATACGCTTGTAAATACCAACTACGTACGGCCAGTCCTCAGCGTGGCCTTCTTCTTCAGCCCGCTTTTTGGCTTCCTTCCATTTTTCTTCGTCAAAAGGTTGGCCATAAACGGTCTTCCATTTGGGAGGCATAGTTTACTCCTTTAAAACAATGATGGAAACGCTATCTTGAAATCTTCCAGGTCGGGCGGCGCCATCAGGTGTTTTGCCAAATACACAATTGCAGCCCGATTTATCATGACTACAGACGGACCGGCGATAGTTGGAGTGTCCTTACCAACCATCATAACCGGGTCTAGCGGAGTCTCTTCAGGCTTTGATTCCGGCTCTGGGTTTTTCAGTTCTTTTCCCCGGTCTAGGTCATCTTGGGTTGTTAACATTTCGTCCTCGCCTCCGTCTTCTGCGACATCCTCTTCATTCCCAGCGTCGTCGTCGTCCACCTCTTCTACGTCTGGAGCCTCATCTTCCCCAATTTCCGGCTCTTCCAAGGTCACTTCTTCTTCATTCTGCGCGTCTTTCTTCTTCTCTTCGTCTCTGGACATAATGTCCTCCCATTAAGTTTTTTATTGATACATGCACCGACACGGTACAAAATCAATTCCACGGTATAGGCTTCAGAGTTGCATCATAATCGTCCGGGATATGTTGTCGCTTCGCCCCTTCCGCCTTTGCTTGATTGATAGCTTCTCTGAATGCCTTATCCCACTTCTCGTATCCGGGGATAAACTTCACATAGGTACACCGGCAATGCGGATGTTGTGTTCCCGCTGCGATCCACCAACTCGCCCGGTTCCGGCCATAATTGCTCTTGCCCGGCCAGATCGCTGTATAGCTTTTTTCGTCCACAATGACCGTATCCCCGCCATTGTCCGGGGGACCTTCCAACAAAACCACTATCGTACCGTCCACCTCTCCCCGGCACCACGGACAGGCTTCCGAGCTTGCAATCCCTTTCATGAATATATTTTCTTCGTCAGGTTTCCTTCGCTCTAACTCGGTAATTAATTGCCCGTTGTTCTGAGCGTTCCCGATCTCAGTCTCAGCAATCCTTCGCCAGTCTCGATTCATACTGCCAAACTTATCGTATAAGTTCTCAGTGAGTTGCTGAGTTGTATGCCGCTGCATGATCCCGTTCTGGATTGTATCATGTAGGGCCTTGTATTGACGTTGTTTCAATTCGACAATCATAGCTGCGGCATTCTGTGTAGCAAAGTCCACTGAGTCTTGCCACTCAGGGCCGGTGAGCTTTACCATCGTTGCATCGACCCGGTTCTTGAGAGACTTATAAGATTTGCCGACAGCCTGCTCTAAGGGAAGTCCTTTTATCACTTTTCCCAGGGACAGAGCGTGTAAAGCGATTCGTTCTTCTTCAGTTTTGTAGAGGTAATCAAACGCCTTGAGTATATCCTTTTTTATTATTGTCCACTGTGCCCTCGACAATGGCTTTCCAGTTTTGGGGTTAAGAAAGATTCGCCCATTCAGAACGAAAGTGTCGGTGCCTTTGGCCTTTCCTACTGCTCCGACCCACTTTAGTCGAATTGCATCCCAGAGCTTCAATAATCCCTCTTCTACACGGTCTTTACTAATCCGTTCCAGGTCTCGTACCGCTCTGAAGGGCGAAACTTCCTTCTGTTGCCGCTTGGAATCATACCCCAACGCCTTAGTTAAAGCATCCACTCCCGCCTCAAACTTGGCCCCACGGGAGAGATCAATATTACGCAATTCTATTAGAACTGTTTTTTCATCCGGTTTGGTACAGAACTCACACACAGAATCGACCCCTCCCGGCTTTGTAAGAACACCAAGCTCTCCATAACTTTACATTGATCGGAATCAACTTTATTATTTCCGCGCGGGCGGCGTAAGGATCAGCGTTTATGAAGCTAACCAGATTGCCTTCAGGTTCGACTCGGCCATACTTCTCACACCATATCTTAAACTTGTCGCCTTCGCCAAGTATGTCACCGCCCGTGAGTTTTTCTGCAAGTTCTATTAATGCGTCGACCTCTTTTTCGGTCTTCCCATAGATACCATTCTTCTCAATAAACCCAAGGATTGCCGACGACACGTCCTTACCTTTATCCTTTTTTTTCTTCTTGTAATCATTGGCTGCCTTCTTCGCTTCGATCTTATCAAAATCGGTTAATGTTCTTAGACCTTTCATACCCCTGACCTTTCCAGGAAGTCACGGTAACCTGCTGACCGCTCGATCCTGAATATAAAATAATTCCGGGTCCGCTTGCTCTTGACCTGGTTCAATAAGAATGCCTTCGCATACGCGTACGGTATCTTTATTTCTGCTTTAGCTGTTGCGCGTGTCCGTTCCTTCATTCCCCGGACCTGCTTTACTCTAATCAAGAGAGAATCCCCACGGTACTTCCAGTTAATGTCTTCCTGTTTTACCGGAAGTACCCATGACCTCCGATTGTCAATTTTACCAGAGACAAGTTTCGCTGTCTTCTTTGCTATCATCCCCCGGACATGTTTTGATTCCAATGGAGCGGTCACCGTCCAGCCTGCCAACTTCCTGGTCGCTGCCAAAAGAGCTTTAGGCTTGACCACCGGCAACTCGTTTTTGTCTTTATATTTATAGTACTCCTGACCTTTCCTACTCGTCACCTTAATTTTTAGAGCGATCTTCGGCTTTGTTGAAAAGTAGTCCCGAAGCGTCTGTAATGTCCGTCCAAAGGTATCAAGCGTTTGTTGTTGCTCTCCCGGAATACCGGGAAGGTCGTAAACTCGTTTCGATACCCGGGTGTATATTTGTTGGGTTATGTCTCCCGGCTCATTTCTTACCTTGTCTACCAAGGCATCGTAATCCGTGATCCCCATTTCATTAAGTGCATTCTCGACTGTTTCGCCTACTTCAGTCCCTATCAAGGTAGCAAGATAGTGATCGCTGCCCCGTTGCCATGCCTCTTCCGCTACCTGTCCAGGTTTCTTCCGGGGCGCACCCTTCGGTTGTGAGACTACGATCCACTTACGGCCCATCTTTTTATAGGTCTTTCCATCCCTACGTATACGGGTCTCACCTTGTGCTGCTGCCTTGTGCTTGATAAAGAGCTTCATCAATCCGGTACTACCTCCGCTCTCAAATACGGACTCTTGAAATGAAATGGCATTTGCTGGATAAATACCTGCCCGTCTTCGGGCTTGTAGTTTTTCCCGTACTGACC
>Ga0114923_10003423_pt1 | contig 10704 bp, 14 predicted proteins | sample SumtaG_FD_89578 | JGI IMG/M metagenome (GOLD analysis project Ga0114923, IMG submission 89578) | Deep subsurface microbial communities from Indian Ocean to uncover new lineages of life (NeLLi) - Sumatra_00157 metaG | ecosystem: Environmental > Aquatic > Marine > Oceanic > Sediment | place: near...
GGCTTCAGACTTCCTTCAGCCATCGATAACCGACCTCTAACCTATAAAGAATTTGAAGAAAGAATTAATCAAGTAATCTATATCTCAGCTACGCCGACTGAAGAAGAAAAAGAGAAGGCAACTAAAAAATATATTATTGAACAATTGATTCGACCAACCGGACTTTTAGAACCGTCAATTGAAATAAGACCAATTAAAAATCAAGTCAAAGATTTAATTGGAGAAATAAAAAAACGTATTTCCAAAAAGCAAAGAGTGTTAGTTTTAACTTTAACCAAAAGGTTAGCCGAAGCTCTATCTGATTATTTATCAGAGGAAGGAATTAAAGCACAATGGCTTCACGCTGAAATAAAAACTCTGGAAAGACCCCAAATTCTTAAAAATTTAAGAGAGGGAAAATACGATGTTCTGGTTGGGATTAATCTTTTAAGAGAGGGATTGGATTTGCCAGAAGTATCCCTGGTTGCGATTTTAGATGCCGATAAAGAAGGTTTTCTAAGAACAGACACCACTTTAATTCAAACTATGGGTCGAGCGGCTCGTCATCAAGAAGGATATGTAATTTTGTATGCTGATAAAATCACTAAATCAATGGCAACCGCTATAAAAGAAGTGAAAAGAAGAAAAAAAATCCAAATGGATTATAATAAAAAACATGGAATAGTTCCCAAACCAATTGTTAAAGAAATTAGAGAATGGCCTTTTGCCTCAAAAGAAAAAGAAATCTCAGCCGAATTTGGGCTAATAAAAGATACTAAACTTTTAGAAAGAGAAATGAAAATAGCTGCTAAAAATTTAGATTTTGAAAGAGCGGCTGAAGTCCGCGACTTGATTAAAAAAATAAAACCGTTAAGATAGTAAGTGAAATCGGAAAGGAGGATCGAGTCGGGTCGCGAGGGTTCTTCCTGAAGGCGGGACGCACCACGACCTAATTAGGTATTACAACTATGCCAATTACCAAATCAACTAAAAAAGCTCTTCGTCAAAGCTTAAAAAGAAGAGCTCAAAATATTCGAAAAAAGAAAAAAATAAAAGACCTCTTAAAAGAGGTAAAAAATTTAGTTTCCCAGAATAAAATTAAAGAAGCAAAATCACTTTTACCTCAAGTTTATAAGTTATTAGATAAAGCAACAAAGACTGGCTTAATCAAGAAAAATACTGCCGCCAGGAAAAAATCAAGAGTAACTAAATCAATCTTGCGATTGACGGTCCAGAATTCAAAAAAGTTGTCCGATTAAAAGATATTTAAAAAGTTTAAATTTCTGTAATTAATAAATCTAATGCTGTTTGAGGATCTAATCGCCCGGTTTTTATACTAAAGTCTACTTGAAAAATTTTTTGGTAGATTTTTTTTAATTCTCCAATTGTAAACTTTTGAGCCTGAGAATAACTTTTTTTTATTACATAAGGATGAAGCTTAGTCTCTTTTGACAAAACATAAAATGGCTTATTTTTCTCAATAAGATCTTTAACAACTAAAAGATTACGAAATTGGAAATTTATCATAGAAAGAAGATAAAGCGGGGAATCGCCCTTTTCTAAATGCTTGTGAATTAGCTCCAGGGCCTGTTTTTTATTTTTAAGGGCTATAGCATCAATGGTTTTAAAGATATCAGTTTCAACCTTGGGCCTAACTAAAAGTTCAACATCTTTTACTTCAATCTCTTGATTTTTTTTGTAATTAACTAGTTTTTTTATTTCGTTTGATAGTTGCCAAAGATTATTACCAACAAACTCAATTAATTTTTCTAAAGATCCTGGGTCTATTTTTGTTTGATAATTTTTGAATTCTTCTTTTGTCCAATTTTTTAAATTTTGTCCTTCTAATAATTTAAATTCTTGAGATTTCCCATATTTTTTTAGTAATTTAAAAAAGGTGTTATTTTTAGGAGGCTCACCTGTCTCATAAAATAAAATTGTCTCTTTAGAATTAATAAACTTTTTTAAATCTTTTAAAAATTTTTCTTTAAATTCTTGGTTAGAAAAAAAATCTCGCAAAATTGCCAGTTTTTTCTCGTCAAACATCGAAACTTGTTGAATATCGTCTTTAAAATCTTCGAAATTTAAATCTTTGCCGGCAAAATACTTTAAATTCAATCCGCTTTTATGGACTTTTCTATAACTCTCAATTATTTCATTTAATTTCTGAAGTGACCTGTATGTATCTTGACCGTAGAGAAAAATAATCATAGTGGTAATCCAAAATTAGTCGTTCGCCTTTTCCGCCAGCTGGCAGACTCAACCCCTCTCCGATGTGGCTTTTGCGACAGAGTCTACTATAATTTTTGACATTTGGGGCAAAAATGGGCCGACCTCCCAGCTAATTTAATTCTTTTAATAATTGTTCCGCAACGGCTACATTTCTCTCCCTCCTTCCGATAAACTTTTCTTAATGAGTCAAAGCCTCCTTTTTTTCCGAAAAGCGTCCGAAAATCAGATATTGATTCTCCTTGTAATTTTATAGCTAAAGGTAAAATTTTTTTAATATCTTGGTAAATTTTTTTAAGTTCCTGATTTGATAATTCTGAAACATTTTTAAAAGGATGAATCTTGGCTTTAAACAATATTTCATCTGAATAAATATTACCGATTCCGACAATAACTGTTTGATCCATTAAAACCTGCTTAATCTTGCCCCTTTTTCCTTCTAAACACTTTTTAAATTTTTTAAAAGTAAAAGTTTTTTCTAACGGTTCAGGTCCCAAATTTTTAAACCCTTCAGATTCTTTTAACTTATTACTGTTCCATAATTCCACTTTGGCAAATTTTCTTAAATCAGAAAGGGCCAATTGTTTTCCGTTATCAAGCCAGAATATTAAATGTAGAAATCTATTCTTTGGGTCTTCTGATAAGGGTCCTTTTTCTAAAGCTCGCCATTCTTTATTTTTTTGCCGCCATCTTCCCAATAAAAGGTGACCGGTAAGTTTTTGGTGGATTAATAAGGTCTTATTTCCTGAAAGATTAAAAAGGATATTTTTCCCCCTTCGCCAAATTTTTTGAATTTGCCTTTCTTTAATTTCTTTTTTAAATTGGGTGAAAGAATTGGGAAGTTTTATCATTTTTGGGAAATCTGTCCAGACATTCTCGATTTTTCGACCGAAGACTTCTTTCTGCAAACCTCTGACTATGGTTTCTACTTCTGGCAATTCGGGCATATATCAACGAACAGAGCACATAACAAGTTATGTGCTCTGGTTATTTTTTTCTTTATTTTTCCCATTCTAAACTTTATTGAAGACGATTTTAATCTTATCAATAATCTCTGCCGGGGTAAAATGTGCCTTTATCAAATAATCAACTGCTCCCAATTTTAATCCTTTTTCTACATCTTCTTTTTGACCTAAGTTGGAAAGAATAATTACCGGAATCGAACTTAAAGCTGGTTTATTCTTCATCTGAGACAAAACTTCAAAACCATCAATTCCCGGTAAAATTAAATCAAGTAAAATCAAGTCTGGCTTTTCTTCTTCAATTTTTTTTATCCCTTCTTCTCCGTCAGCTGCTTCAGAGATATCGTATTCCTCTTTAATGAGTTTTTGAGCAATTAACTCGCGTAAAAACTTATCGTCTTCAATAATTAAGATTTTTTTTGCCATAAAATAAAATTTGAATATCGTCCGATTCGTATTCGAATAATATTTGAATAAATTATTCGTAGATTCGGATGTTATTCGTAGATTAGGATTACTTTTTACTTACCAATTTGTTTTATTACTTTGTCAATTACTTCTTGGGGATCAAATTCGGTCTTAATCAACCAATCTTTCGCTCCCAACCTCTTAGCCTGATCAATTTCTACAGGTTGACCAGAATTAGAAATAATAATCACCGGAATATCTTTTAATTTCTCTTCTTTTGCCATTTTCTCCATAACTTCAAACCCGCCCATCTTGGGCATAATAATATCCAGTAAAACAACATCAGGGATTATTTCTCGCATTTTTTCCAACCCTTCCCCTCCATCTTTAGTTACCGAAACCTCGTAACCTTCTTTGGTTAGTTTCTTTTGAAGGAGGTCAATCATAATCTCTTCATCTTCAACTAATAAAATTTTCTTTGCCATAGTTTTATTTTACTCCATTAGAATAATAATACAATGTCAAGCTTCGCCTTGTTGTAGTTTAATTTCCTAAAATTCATGAAAGTCATTTACCAGCTCTACATATTTTGTTTCTCTAATATTAAGTTTAGTTAATATTGAAAGAAAGTCTAATGTTATTTAATTTCAAGAAAAATTTAAAACTTTTTTAAAAATTCGGTAAACTCTTCCTTGGCAGGAATGGTGAAATAGAAAGTGGTCCCCTTTCCCTCTTTAGAATCAAACCAGATTTTTCCTCCATGGGATTCGATAATGTTTTTAGCAATAAAAAGGCCCAATCCAGAACCTTCAGTGTCCATTCTCATTATATTAGCTGCCCTGAAAAATTTAGTAAATACTCTTTCTTGTTGATCTCTAGGAACCCCTATGCCAGTATCTTCAATTGAAGTCTCTATTTCTTTTTTAACACGTTTTAATGTAATTGTCACCAGTCCCCCAGCTGGAGTATATCTTACAGCATTATCAAGAATATTTTGAATAGCCAACTTCATCTTCTCAACATCTATCGATACCCTTGGTAAACCAGTTTTTGGTTTCTTAAATTCTAATTTTAGTTTTCTTCTCTTAATTTCTTCTTGATAGGAATTTATTACGAATTGAACAACGTTTTCCAAATTGGTTAAAACTGGTTTATAAAGATATCTACCTTCTTCTATTCTGGTCACATCTAAAAGGTCGTTGATTAAACCAATCATTCTTTCGTTGCTCTGGTAGGTTTTTTCAATAAAATTTCTTTGTTCCTTGGTTATTGTTCCGATATCTCCATCTAATAACATTCTTAAAGTCCATTTAATTGCTGAAAGAGGAGTTCTTAGTTGATGAGCAGCTAAAGAAACAAATTCGGTTTTCATTTTCTCCACTAATTTTTCACGGCTAATATCATGTAAAATTATAACGCTTTCTTCTCTATAAGTTAAAGAGATAGTGGTAATTTCTAAAACCCTCTCTTTAGGTTTCTCAAAAAAAAGTTCTTCTCTAAATAAACCTTTTCCAGTTTTTTTTGCCTTGATTAGCTCGGCTAACTTCTGGAGAGAAGGTTTTTTAGTAAAAATTCCTAAAATTTTCCCCTCAACTTCCCTTGTTTTAACATTAAGAAGTTTTTCTCCTTCAGAATTAATCAAAGTAATCTTATTGGTTCTATCTAAAACTATTAAACCGTCAGTAAAATTAGTAATAATTGCCTTAGTTTTATCTCTTTCTTCCTCGGCTCTATTTCGAGTTACCTCCACATCCTCTAACATATTAATCAAAGCTCTTCTCGATTTTTCCAGTTCTTTAGTTCTTTCTCGTACCTTTTCCTCTACCTCTTCTTTTGCTCGTTTTTGGATTTCGGTAAGTTCTCTTAAATCATCAATCATCAGATTCAGAGAGGCAAAAAGTTCGGTAAATTCATCTTCCTTCTCAGGAATAGTTACATTCTCTGAAAAATCGCCCATGGCTACTTTTTGGAGAGTTGGTGTTATTTTAAAAAGCCTATCTCTAATCTGTCTTTTATATTCTTCTAAAGTTATTTCTGGATTTAAATGAGTCTTTTGAGAACTTTTAGAGGCCTTCCTTCTCTTGTTAAAATTCTCTTTTTTAGAAAAATTGTTCATATTTTTATTGATTAAATATTCAATTCTCTCTCTTCGGTTTCTTCCTTAAGCCATTTAAGAGCTTCTTCTTTAGTTGAGAAAAACTTTATCTTTTTTATGTTTGATTTGCCGATTGCTTTCATTATAAATGCAGCTACCACTCTTTGAAGGGTATTCAAGCCAAAAATCGCTATCTTCTCTGCTTTGGCTTTTTTACCAAATTCTATATAAATCTTCCTAAGTCTTGCCGATATTGTTACCCCTCCCTTTTTTCCATTTATCAATACCCTTCCCCTTCCTTCGGTTGAGTTTAGAAGTTTCAACAACTCTCCTACAAACTCTTTTAGTATTTGTTCTCCCTGTCCGCCCACACACCCACACATTATTATTCCATTTTCTTCCCAGACTATTTTCTTATTTTCTGTATTTTTTGAACCAGAAACTTCTTTAATTTGATTATCTTTCTGAAGAGTGTTACTTAATTGTTGGTTGTTTTTATTAAAATTATTATTCATAGAGTTAAAAATTAAAATCTTACTTTATTTAACTTCTGTTTTAGTATCTCGTTTAGGTATATTATTTTTAGTTATTTTATAAGTTAAATACTTAAATATAAATTAGAAAGCTCGCCACTTATTTTCTTTTAGCTTTCTTCTCGTTCAACCATTTCAGTCCTTCTTCTGCGGCGACAAAAGACTTTATATTTTTTCTTCTGGTAGTAGCAGCAATAAAAGCAGTTACCACTCTAATTAAAACACTTGCCCCACATATAGCCGAGTTACCCGACCTAGGATGTTTAGATACTTCATTATAAATCCTCCGGGCTTCGTTACTTGTTTTAATTTGCCCTGAGACATCAGCTAAAATACTCAACGGCTCCGTTCCTGGAATCTTTTCTGTAAATTCCTCAAACTTAGATTTATATTCCTCGGCGTCTTTTTTTTCATGCTTGCCCCAAAATTCAATAAAAAGTATTTCTTCTTTGGAATCCCAACGAATTGAGAATTTTTCTCCTTTATATTTAAGTTCGTTTGTATTCATATAATTATATTTGTAATGTTAAATTTTAAAACTTCTTTTCCCTTTAAACCGGCTAATTGTCTCTTTTTTATACCGGTTTAAATACTTTATCTATTTCTAAAAAAAGTGGTTTTTTTCTATTTTTTCAATCAATCCGTCCTTTAACCAAATAATTCGCTCAACATATTTCTTATCTTCTGGTTCATGCGTTACCATAATGATTGTTTGACCTAACTCTTTATTTAGTTTTTTAAAAAGTTTAAGAATTGTTTCCGATGACTCGCTGTCTAAATTGGCATAAGGTTCATCGGCAAATAATATCTTAGGATTATTAACTATAGCCCTAGCCACAGCCACTCTTTGCTGCTCTCCCCCGGAAAGTTCATGAGGAAGGTGATGGATTCTTTCTTTAAGCCCTACTTCCTTAAGGACCTCGGTTGCTTTTTTTATATAATCTTTTTTTCCAATACCCTGCACCATTAATGAAAGATAAACAGATTCTAAAGCAGTAAATTCTGGCAAAAGGGCATATTCTTGAAAAACATAGCCAAGCTTTTTTAATCTGAAATATGCTTTTTGGTGAGCCGATAATTTTAAAACATCTACTCCATTAATAATAATTTCTCCACCCGTGGGGATGTCTAATAAACCCAGCTGATGAAGTAGGGTTGATTTGCCAGAACCACTCCTCCCCATAATAGCCACGAACTCTCCTTCTTCTACTTCAAAACTTACACCTTTCAAAGCTTCGGTGGATACTCTGCTTCTATAGATTTTTTTTAAATTTTTTACTTGAACTATCATAATTATTACCTTATGGGTTTCCCCAAATGGCTTCAATTATAGTTCTTTTAGTTGCTCGCCAAGAGGGAACCAAGCCTCCGATAACAGCTGCTATAATTAGGCTTATACTAATGACAATCAAATCGTTTCTGGTAACGGACAAACTAACAAGTCCTATAAGAAAATCTAATGGGTTTTTAATAAAATAAGGTATAATTAAAAAATATATTAAAATTAGTCCTAATCCTATACCCAAAACAGCATAAAATAAAGCTTGTAAGATATAAGATCCGGTAATAATTTTCTCTTCAACGCCAATAGCTTTTAAGATACCAATCTGTTTTCTTCTATTAACAACGTTAACAAAAATAATAATAAAAATAGTTGCACCGGCCACAAGTAAACCAATAATCATAAGCATAGATTTAATCATTCCAAAGCTCTCGGCTACACTGGTAGTCATGCCCATATAATCTGTCCAAGGTTTAATATCTTCTTTAAGAAGACCGATCCTTCTAAATTCTTTAATATACTCATCTTCCTTACCGGTTTGATCAATCTTGATAATAATCTCTGATGACATATTTTGTAAGCCTAAAACAGATTCCATCTCTTTCTCTGAGATATAAGCTATTGTATCAGCCTGCACGTTTTTAGTGTCGAATACTCCCTTAACTTCATAATCTTTCTGAATTCCATTAATGAAAACTACTTTTATTTTATCCCCAACCTTAACACCCCCTAAAGATTGTTGTTTAAGATGAGCCCCATATTCACCAGAGATTTCTTTACCTAAAATAATTTTATTGAGATCTATTTTATCCAAATATTCACCAGCTATTATTGCTTGGTGAATTTTAGTTACCCCCATCTCTTCTTTAGGATTTATAGATTTTACCAGCCAACCTCCACTTTTTGTATCTTTACCGTTTTTGCTTTTACTGTAGCTTAATATTGCCCCGGAAATGTAATGAGCCGAACTACCAACCACCCCGGGAACGGCATTAATTAAATCTTGGATAGACTCTGTTTGTTTGATATAATTTTCCCCTTTTTCTGGTTCAATCACTATATTACCAAAGAGATTATCAATTGCTTGTCTGTTCATTGTGTCTACTATGCCAAGCAAAATAGAGGAGGTAAAAACAAGGTTAATAGAAGTTAAAGTCATAATTAAAATAATAAGGACTAACGTACCTTTATTACTTCTGGCTATAGATTTGGATGCTAAAAAAAATGAAATTTTTAGATTTTTAAACATAAAATATTTAATACTTATTCTCTTAACCACTTAAGGGCTTCTTCTTCGGTTTTAAAGTATTTGATATTTTTAAGCCCAGCGGCTACCAGAATAAATGAAACCACTGTTCTTGGAATCACTCCTCCTTTATATAAGGCTATTTTCTCAAATCCCGGATTTTTAAATGCGTCTTTTATAAGTCTTGTAGCCTTTCTCCTAAAAGAAGAAATGGGAACATTAGGAACCGAACCCAAATCAATTAAAACTTTGGCTTTGGATGACAATTTTCTTGCTATTCCCTGAAAATCATTTGCTAGATCATCAATAATTCCTTCATCCATTGTTTTGCCTACTTTTACCCATACAATTCCATCATCTCCTAGCCAAATCTTGCTTTTTTTCATATCTGCAACTTTTGTTTGGGATGTATTACTTTTAGTTATTTTATTAATCACGAAATTAAAATGGTAATTTTTTAAAATTATTCTTCTTTAAACCATTTAAAGGCTTCTTCTTCGGTTTTAAAGTATTTGATATTTTTTAATCTGCTGGCCGTTAAAATAAATGATACCGACACTCTTTGAAGCACCCCTCCTCCCCACATCGCCAACTTCTCAAACCCAGGGTCCTTAATTGCATCCTTTAAAATCCTTACAACATTTTTTCTAAACAAGGAACCAGGAGCGTATGGAGATACGCTTATATCGACTAAAATCTTGGGTTTAGTCGGCAACTCCTTAGCAATTTCCCGAAAACTCCTTACAAGTCTTTCGATAATCTTCTCGTTCATTACCCTCTCCGCTTTTACCCGCACAATTCCATCATCTCCCAGCCAAATTTTACCTTCTTTAGTTTCTAATTCGTTATTTCTCTGAGATATATTATTTTTATTTATTTTATCGTTCACAGAATTAAAGTTATTAATTTTAAATTTATTCTTTGGAATAACAAAAATAAGCGATCATGGCCCCAATTAAATAAATAATTCGACCCAAAAATAAACCAAAACCAACCGAAAGAAAGAGCTTCTTTGTTTTCTTTTTGGGTTTTTAAAATACGGATTCCAGCTATCATTGCAATAATAGAAAAAATCCAGACAACTATAGCGTTATATAATATAAGATTGGTAGCGACGATGGTATCCATAATATTTTTGTTATTTTTTAAATTTTGCTTTTAATTCCTTAATTTCATTCTTTAACTCTATCATCTTTAATTCTCTACCAACTGCAAACTTATGAAATTTTTCTAATTCTTCTAATTTTTCTTGAAATTCTTTAGTCCTTTGTTTAACTTTCTCTTCTAAAGAAACTCTTTCCTCCTCTAATTCTTGAGTTCTCGCCTTAACCTTAATTTCTAAAATTTTAGCTGATTCTTTTAAGACGTTTTGAGTTTCTTCTAATTTTTTAGCCATCCGATTAAAAGAATTAGCTAGCTCTTCTATTTCATCCTTTGTTTTTATATCTATCCTGGTTTCTAATTTTCCTTTAGCCACGGCTTTTGTTGCTTCCACTAATTTTTTGATGGGTGAGGTAATATTTCTGGCAACAATAACGCTGACAAATAAAATTAAAACAATGATAAAAATACCAGTTAACCCCATCTGAATACTTATATTCTTATGAGTTAAAGCGATCTCAGTTACTATCTCTGGAGCAACTGATTCAATATAGAAAGAATATTTCTCAAGAAGGGGCTGATAGATAGAAGTAGTCAAAAAATAAAAAATTATAGCCGGGATTATTCCTACTAAAAATAAAAATGAAAAAAATTTTAGAAAAAGGGGTCTTTTCATTGGTTTTTAATTAATTTTTAAAGTCATCTAATCCGAGAGTTTGCTTTTTTATCTTTGAAGTATTTTACCATAATTTTAGGTTTTTCTTAACATTTTCATATTTTAATTGGGGTAATTTTTTAATTAAACTATAAAATTCGAAGTTTTTTAAAAGCTCTGTCACTTTTTCTTTATCATATTTCTCCCATCGACA
>Ga0114923_10003424_pt1 | contig 10704 bp, 13 predicted proteins | sample SumtaG_FD_89578 | JGI IMG/M metagenome (GOLD analysis project Ga0114923, IMG submission 89578) | Deep subsurface microbial communities from Indian Ocean to uncover new lineages of life (NeLLi) - Sumatra_00157 metaG | ecosystem: Environmental > Aquatic > Marine > Oceanic > Sediment | place: near...
GCAAACTTATCCTCTCTTAAAATTGGTTCCCAACTATCGTAACAACGCTCTAAAGGGATATTATGAAGTTTTGCAAACTTATCTCTCCTATAAGTAATTGGCTCAGCGACAGCGATGAAATTCAATTTTTGAGGGTATCTTAGAGCGTAACTACCATAAGTCGTCATTCCTCTATTTCCAGCTCCAATTAAAATCGCAGTCTGAGTTTTCCCTTCTGTCTCTTTCATATTCTTTTCTCACTTGATAAAGTCTATTTTAATGGCATTATCATATTAAAATTTATAAAATGACAAAGTAAGAATAGAAAATTAGCTACTTAATACGGTTGGAATAATACCTTCAATTAATAATTGATCTAAAAGCGTGATAGCTAACATAGATTCTATCACTACTACTGCTCTTGGAACTATGCAAGGATCATGGTCTCCTTCTAATTCGATTTCAGTTTCTTCCATAGTTCTAATGTTGACCGTTTTTTGCGGTATTCCTATAGATGCTGTTGGCTTTACAGCAACTCGCAAAACTAAAGGCATTCCTGTAGAAATACCCCCTATTATACCGCCCGAATCGTTTTTTAAGGCTGTTATTTTCCCATCTTTTACAATCCATGGATCGTTGTGCTCAGATCCTCTCATGTCAGCAGCTTTAAAACCTGCTCCGAATTCTATTCCCTTTATTGCCGGGATCGCAAAAATAGCTTTACTAATCTTAGATTCGAGACTATTGAAAATTGGTCCACCAATACCGGGTGGAAGATTTATGACTACACATTTAATGCTTCCACCTACTGAGTCCTTCGAATTTTTGATACCTTCGATTTCCTTTTCCATTTTTATCGATAATTCCGCATTTAGAGCTCTTACAGGAGATTTTTCCCTTGCTTTGGCAAATTGTTCTATGGTGTCAACCGAATACTCAGTGAGGTCCGAAATTTTTCCAATACTCTCTGTGTAAGCAAATATTGAGATCCTGAATTTGTTTAAAATCAATTTTGCGATTGCGCCTGCCATTACGAATCCGGCAGTTATTCTTCCTGAAAACCTTCCTGATCCACGATAGTCAGCAAATCCACCATATTTCTTTATTGAAACATAATCCACGTGAGAAGGTCTTAGTAATTCTTTAAATTTTTCGTACTTTGTGGAATCAAACGATCTGTTTTTGATGATTAAACAAATTGGGGCACCGGTTGTTTTTTCATTGAAAATTCCTGATAGAACCTCAACTTTATCTGATTCTTTACGAGGTGTAGTGAGGTGCGATTGTCCAGGTTTTCGTTTATCCAATTCGTTTTGAATAAAATCTAAATCAAACTTTAATCCTGCAGGAGTACCATCAATCAAAACTCCAATTACTTTACCATGGCTCTCTCCAAACGAAGATATTTGAAATCTGGTTCCTAACGTATTATCTCCCATTATAAACATCAAAGATATGCTATATTTGAATTAAAATTACTACATAAGCCAATTAATATGTAATGAGTAGTCTATACCTATTATGTTTTATGAATCCTAAATTTTAAGTCACCCGTCTCTGTTCAAATTCATTATTATGATAAAAACAAAATTATAATCAAAGCCTTCATTTATTCTTACTTAGCATCTTCTAAATCAATCAGTAAATGAAAAAAATGAAGCTAAGAATAGCTCCAACAAAAAAACTTATTGGTACCCTAAACGCTCCTCCTTCAAAAAGTTATTCTCATCGCGCTTTTATCGCTTCTAGCTTAACAAGAGGAGTTTCAATCATTAAAAATCCTTTAATTTCGGGAGATGTTGGCGTGACGATTAAAATTTTAGAAGAACTAGGTCATAGAATTACAAGAGTATCAGATGACACCTATATGGTCAAAGGTAACATGGAAACAATAAAACCAGTTAAAAATTTTTTAAATTGTGGAAATTCTGGGACATCGATAAGAATCTTTACTGCAATTGCGATGTTAATCGATGGTGGGCTCTCTTTCACAGGGGAATTCATAAAAAGGAAGCGACCTATTATTCCTTTATTAGAGGCATTAGAAAGCATCGGATGTAGTTATAAATTAACCGAAAAAAATTTAACTGTAAAACGGAAAGGTAAAAAATATGATACTATAAAGATTCCCGGAGATATTAGCTCCCAGTTTGTTTCAGCTCTACTTATGATGTGTCCTTTGTTGGATTGTAAGAAAAAAAACACAATTAGTGTAAAAATTACGTCGCCCATTACTTCTTATCCATATGTTAAAATCACTTTAGATGTGTTAAAGTCATTTGGTATAAAAATTCAGGAGAATTTAAACAATGAGAAAGAAGGGTCCTATTTAATTCCATGCAAGCAAAGCTATAGAGCTCAAACGTATGAAGTACCTGGAGATTTTTCCTCGATTTCGTTTATATTGGCAGCCACTATATTAACTCCTGAAGAATCTCAAGTTGTTATTAAAAATCTAAATTTTGAAAAACCGCAAGGAGATCAAAGAATTATTGAGATTTTGCAAAAAATGGGTGCGAACATCACAACAATGAAAGATAAAAATTGTCTTGTCGTAAATGGTAATATTAATCAGCATCCCTTGATCGGTATTGCTATAGACATTAAAGATACTCCTGATTTATTTCCAATATTATCTATTATCGGAGCATTTGCTGAGGGCAAGACAGAAATATACAATGCTTTAAATCTTAGAAAAAAAGAGAGCGATAGAATTTCGGTAATTGCTAAAGAATTAAGTAAAATGGGTGTGAAAGTGTTAGAGGAAAAAGATAAGATCACAATATATCACTGTAAAGAATTAAAAGGAGCCTTATTTAATCATGAAAACGATCATAGAATTGCGATGGCTTTAACCGTCGCAAGTTTATTTGCTAAAGGTCAATCTCAAATTGATAATATTGAGATCGTGAAAGATTCATATCCTAATTTCATAGAACATATCAAAAGATTAGGAGCAAAAATAGATTTAATTAAATAAATCAAATTAACGAAAGCTATCTAAAAGATTTCTGGCGTCTAGCTCTAGCTTTCTTACCGCCGAAATGTTTAGATTCTGTCCTTCTTGAATCTCCTGAGAGAAGAGATTCATCGTATTCTCTAAAAGATTTTTCAATTGTTTTCGTTCCAATAAATTTATTTAAAGATTTCGCGATGGCTATCCGTACTGCATCTGTTTGTCCCATTTTTCCACCGCCTCGTACGCTAATTGTAATATCGCATTTTGCAATTTTTGGGTGATCAATGACATCCAATACTTCCTGAATGCGCATTCTTCCTATACCCGGTTCATATTTTTCTAAAGGTACGTTATTTATCTTTATCAGTCCTTTGGCAGGATACTTTAAAACTGCTCTTGCGATCGCTGTCTTTCTCTTACCTGAAGACTGTACTACTTTTGTTCTTTCAGACATAATTTTTAGGCCTCAATTTCTAATTTATTCCATCCAATTCTCGTACAAAGGTTTTCTAGAGTAATAAACTTGTTGTAATATGAAAGTCTTTTCTTTTCTGAATTCGGTATCTCTGTTGGAATTAATTTTTGATACTTTTTTTGAAACCGATAGGGGATTTCCCCGATATACACATGAATTCTTTTTAAAGCTTCTTTACCCCGAATCTTTTTAGTAGGGAGCATTTTTTTTATAACATTCCTCATAAAAGTATCAGGTCGTCTAGGCCAGAAAGGACCACGCCTTGGATTAGTTGCTGTGCTTATGTTCAGCTTACTTAGGTATTTTTCGTGGATATTTCGCTTAGTACCACTTATGATTGCATCCTTAGCATTTATTATGACGATTTTTTCTCCAAGTAATGCCTTTTTCGCTACTTGACTACAAAATCGTCCCAAAATTTTATCTTTAGCGTCCAATAAAAGATATTCCTGCATCAAACTCTACTCCTTTTTACTAATAAAATACTTTAACATCCTTACCTTCAGGATTTTGTTCCAATAATTCCTCAATTGATAATAGCTTACTCCTGAAGTTTCGATTTTTTTTCTAGCAGTTTTTGAACAATTTAAACAAGCTATAGTTAATTTATGATCAATTTCGCCAATTCCTAAAATCTTACCTGGAACCACAATAACATCATTTTCTTTAGTTTTTTTATTGATTCTGTAAAGATTTGCTTCAATCTTTTCTCTTCGGGGACCTGAAAGCTTTTTTGAGACCTTTTTCCAAATTCTCCGCTTAGTTTTCCATAACTCGCGAATCAATTTTCTGTTGTAATAGTTACTTGGTCCTGTTATACGATGGCTCATACGACTTAATCATTTAACTTTTTAATTGAAAAATTATATACACTAAAATTTTTAATATTTTAATAAATTTGCGGTTGATTAGGATTCTATCTCAAGTTCGTCTAATTCTGTTACAAATTCATCGATCTTTTCATTATATACTTCAAAAACTTTTTTAATTAATACATCATAATCCAGCACGCCATCACTTTCAATAGAAAAAATGTATACATCTTTCTTTGAACCTACTTTAATCTTCTCACCAGAGTTTTTCTCACAAGACTTACATAAAGTGCAATATTTCCAGTAGTCATCACGTAATTTAAGCGATCCGTTACTTTCTAATTCAAAAAGCTTTTCAGGACACATGTTAACTATTAAATTATTTTCTTCCGAATTCTTAAGATCAGATGGATTGAATTTGATTTGGGGATAATATTTAAACGCCACATTTGAAACCGCTTGCCATTTTGCGTGATCTTTCGCGATACCTAAAATTGCATAAGCTTCGATAATAACTTTATCATTTTTATCGATTTTGACAATAGGGATAAATTGATCAACAGGTACTATTTTTGGGTCATTAGATTTTAAATCACCTGAGTAGATATCTAATGAAGCATTGGTAGTATTAGTAACTTCGCATGTTAGGGAAACTTGGCATAGAGGGCATCCAAAACCTGAACACTCGCACTCCTTAGGGAGTTTGTAAACATCTAAATCCGTTGTTAGAGGTATTAAGCCTAACCTATGACTAATAATCTCATCATATAAAGGAGAATCATTTTTCAAAATGATAACTTCGTCAATAGCCATGACAGGCACTTCTGTAAGTATTATCCGTCTCAAAGCATTTATCATTTCAACAGAAATTCCTTCAACTATTAGAACTAACTTGTGTTCACTCTTTTCAAGAATATCAAGTTTTAGGGGTATCATATTCTTGTTAAAACGTCTAATTGAAAATAAATTTTACTATTTAAATAAAAATAAGGTTTTAATAGAACTTCAAATATTCATACGCTTTATTCGGTGTCTGGAAACAGTATTTTATTTCTTGAAAATCCTTTTTAAATTCAGCGACATCTTTTTTAACTTTTATAGGGTCTTTTTTGTTGATGAGTAATTCTTTGAAAAATTCAGCAATATCGATCATGTCCTTTTTTCCCATACCAAGTCGGGTGATTTCAGAGGTCCCTAATCGCAACCCACCAGGGTTCATATAATGTCTTCCCTGAGAAATATCCCATGGTAATAAGTTCCTATTTATAATTATGTTTGCTTCCTCTACTAATCTTTCGATGTCCCCCCCTAGGCCAATCGATTTTTCGAAATTTGTAACATCAACAACAATCTGATGAGATTCAGTAAAATTTTTATGTTCCATCAATACATTCAACCCTCTTTCATATAAGGCTTGTCCAAGAGCTTGGGCATTCTCAATCACTTTTTTGTGATAATCTTTCCCAAATTCGAGCATTTCAGCAAATGTAACCGCTAAACCCGCGACTGCGGCTAAATGATGGTTAGAAAGAAGCGCTGGAAACACGTTTGGCTTTAGTGTTTCAATTAAATCTTCCCTATCTGACAACAGTGTTCCGTGTTGTGGTCCAGGAAGCGTTTTATGTGTGCTTAAGGTCATTGCATCTGCCCCTTCTCTTAAAGGATCTTGAAAATAACCCGAACCTATTAATCCTGCCACATGTGCTGCATCATAACCTACATTTGCCCCCACCTCTTTCGCCACTTCACTAAGTTCCTTAACAGGGTGAGGAAAGAGGAATACAGAACCACCAAATAAGACCAATTCTGGTTTAAACTCCCTTATAATTTTCGCTGTAGCATCCGGATCGATATTCATCTCGTCGCTATTAAATGCCATATATTCGATATTTAATCCACGTACGGTTCCAGCAGTTCCATAAATTGCCATACCGCTTTTTGTGAATTTAGGCGCGTGAGAAATGTGGCCTCCTTTTGGAATAGGCATTATTAGCATTTTTCCGTTATTTTCTGACGTAAAAGCGTTATACATCGCTAAATTTGCGACAACTCCAGATATAGGTCGCACATCTGCGTGAATACACTTAAAATATTCTTTTGCAAGCTCCATGCATATATCTTCAACTAAATCAATATACTTACATCCGGCGTAAACCCGTTGTCCAACCCATCCCTCTGCGTATCTGTGAGAAAAATCACTGTTACAGGCCTCATCTACAGCAGGGCTTGTTATATTTTCAGATGCGATAAGTGGGATTGATTGACTGAACAATTTATTATGTTCCATGAGGATATTTCTAATCTCTTCTACTTTCTTATTCAAAAAAAATCATCACATTCTCTATTATAATTTCAATTCTTAACATGAAATAAAATTCCAATGGTTTTAAACCTTTTGACAAATTCCTAGGTTGCCAGAAGCGTAGTTGGCTAAATTTAATGTTATTAATAAGGAATATTATAGAGGAAATAGCGAATTTTATTTTATTATTCGCACTAAAGCGATATCATAGCTGGCAATAAGCCAATATTTTCTTTCAAAATTTTAAAAACGATTTAGCAATAAAAGTAGTGTCTAACTATTATCTCCCGTAGAACTCTCAAGGATTAATCTGGCTTCAAACAAATTTAACTTTCTGCCAGCTTTTTGTTTTTCTAGGGCAACAACGAGTTTTTCTTGTTTCAATTTTTCTAACGCCCTATTTCTAGCTGAGTAAGGTCTCTTATTATATCTTGGTTTTTTTGAAGAATAATTAGATTGATATCCTTTAGATTCTTTTTTCCTCTTATTCATAACGCTAAGGAATTTTTCGTGGTAAGCGTCAGCAGCTTTTTTATTTTCAATTAATTTTTCTTCAAGAGCTTTCTTTTCTTCTCTTAATTCGTTTACAGCTTGATAATTTTGGAGCATTTTAGAGTGGTAATCTTGAGATCTCTTTGACCATTTAGTTAGTTGTTCATATATCTTGTTTAAATTAATTTTAACAATTTGAATTTTACGTTCAATTTTACCTAAATCATTGTCTGGTTGTTCAGCTAAAAAAGTCTGCTTTACTATTGTTAAGTCTCTTATTTCATCGACCATAGCGTTCTCTTCGAGAATATCTAAATTCTCAATTTCAATTCTTCTTTCTAAGTTTTCAATTTTCTTATCAATTTGTTTAATCGACACGTACTTCTTAGGATCTTTTCCCTTTTTGCTTTTTTTTAGAATTTCTTTTTTTTGGTCAACAAATTTATCTAAAATCTCTTTGTACTCGTTTTTTTTCGATTTTAACTTCCCAACTTTAGAATTCCAGTAATCTCTTTTTTTTTTATAGTCGTCTTTGGCAAGATTTAAGTAATTGTCGATTTCAGTATCTATAGTTTGTAATTTAGTAATGAAATCCTTGGTTTTTTTATTCAGATCGTCCCGTTTTTGCCTAAAATCTTCAATTTGCTGTTGCAATTCTCTAAAGGAATTTTTTGAAGTTTGGGGTGTATTATTATTCGCTCTACTCATAGATTAATTCATTAACGAGTATTTATAAAAAAGGTTGCATAAACAATGATTATTGACTTAGTTAAATTTATCATTTTTTTTATATTTTTTGTAAACTACGCTTATCTTTTCTTGAGCTCGTGAAAAAAAGTTACAATTATGTATAAATATCCTCTCAATTTATTTAACTAAATATTACGGCTACAACTAAAATACAAATCTATTAGAATTGATGGAAATGGAAGATGATTTAATAAAACCAAACGATTTAATTTATTTAATTCTTGATGGAAGAAGAAAGTGGTTAGTACAGGTTGAAGAAGGGAGAGAATTTCAGACCCATAAGGGAACAGTGAAATTTGACGAACTTATAGGAAAGCCTTTCGGATCTGTAATATTTTCTCATCCTCACGAATCTCAAGGATATAAGTTCTATGTTCTTAAGCCTTTGCCTTCTGATTACGTAATTCATATGAGTCGTAAAACTCAGATAATATATCCAGAAGATGCAGGGTTAATTTTAATGTATACTGGGATTAGCCCAGGAAGCGTAGTTGTTGAAGCTGGCTGCGGTTCAGGGGCATTAACATGTATTTTAGGTAATTACGTTAGACCAGAGGGGCACATCTTTTCTTATGATATAAGAGAAAAAAGTTTAAAAAAGGCTAAAAACAACGTTCTCAAAGCGGGGTTAAGTGATTTCGTATCGATTCAATATGGCGACATAGTGATTGACGACTTAGGGCATGAAAATGTCGACTCTATAGTTTTAGATATGCCGCAACCTTGGATGGCTATTGAAAAAATTAAACAATACCTTAAACTTAGTGGAACTTTAGTATCGTTTTCACCGGCGATAGAACAAGCCAAAAAAACAACAGCTGCGTTGAAGGAGAACGAATTTTACGATATAAATACATACGATTTAATTAAACGGAAATATCAAGTGAAACCTAATGCGACTCATCCCGAAGTAAGAATGATTGGTCACACGGGATATATGACTTTCGCGAGAAAGATTCAAAACATTAAAAACCCATATAGAGAGCGAAAACCAAAACAGAAAGAATATATGACGTTGGAGGGAATGCCTTTTAGAGGTGAGGATGTGTGATAATTGAATATAGCGATTTTTCAAAATTAGATATGAGGGTTGGATTAATAACACAATGTAAAAAGGTCTCTAAGTCCAAAAATCTTCTCAGACTTATGATTGATTGCGGAGAGAAAGAAATAAGACAAATTATAGCGGGATTTTCACAATTTTATTCACCAGAGGAATTGGTTAACAAGAAAGTAGTGGTTTTGTTAAATCTTAAACCGAAAAGAATTATGGGGTTAGAAAGTCAAGGGATGATTTTAGCAGCTGATTTGAATAACGAACCTTTCTTGTTAAAAATAGATGAGAGAAACGGTAAAAGTATTCATCCTGGAAGTATTATAAAATAATCAGAATCCCTTTAACTTGACACCAGTTTGCATTTCCTTCTTTTTCTTATACCTTTCCGTCTTAAAATAGTGCTTCTTTTTTTCAGGTAGAATGTTAATATATTTCCTTAGGATATCCTCAACGAATGCTCTTGTTGTTTTATTGGGAATTCTTACAGGATTTGAGAGATTTGCTAGAATATCCTTGTCTTTAGCGTCAGGAACTAGCCCAATATTTTTTATTGGTATATGAAAAGAATGTACGAACCAACCAGCAGTTTTCTCCTCGTGACATATTACTTTTAAAATATTTGCTTCTTCCTTTTTAATCTTGATATCCACGACCTTTTTACCGGGGCGAACAATTATCGTAATATAAGCTGGAAGCTTATTTTTTGAATTGTGAATCTTTTTTAAGAATTCCTTTATTTTTTCACTCATATTAGTTTAAATGGCTTTTATAATTAATTAAATTTATTACTAAAAATAATGAGTCTGAACTAAAAATTATGACAGTTATAATAAAAACATTCGATCTAAAATCTAAAGCCTATTGCGATGTAATTAATATCACTTCCCAAGTACAGAATGCAATCGAAGAAAGTGGATTGAAAGATGGGATTGCAAATGTCCATGTTGCTGGATCCACTGGAGCTATTTCAACGGTTGAATACGAACCTGGACTAGCCCAAACAGATATTAAAGAATTCTTGGAAAAAATAATCCCTTACAAAAAAGATTACGCACACCATAAAACTTGGCACGATTACAACGGGGCAGGCCACCTAAGAAGTTTTCTCATCAAAACTTCGCAAACTTTCCCATTTCAAAATAAAAAGTTGATTCTTGGTACGTGGCAGAATATCATTTTCTTGGAGAACGATGAAAAATCGAGGCAACGTGAAATTGTGATAACTCTTATTGGTGAATAGGAGGAATTAGAAGGACTTAATTCAAAGATTCCTTCTTTTTCTTAATTTATCTGGGCTTTCAGTTCCAAATAAATGTCTCTACAATGCTCGGTAAAGGGGCAAAAATATACTCATCAAGGTGTTTTTTATTCTCAAAATATGGTTCAAACTTTTCATACAGAATTTTATGTACTTCTTGTGGTTTAAATCCTAATTTATATAGCTCTGCAATATAACTGTTTTGTTCAAACCCAGATATATGCTTGTCTATTACATTCACTTTTTATTAATCTCCCGTTCCAAAATATCTTATTATTATGTTTTTTCCATGAGATTAAGTTAAATATGGTGTACAGGTATTTAAATCAGCATGGTAAGGCAGAAGAGTAATTATTAGCTTTTATATTATCTTTAATTGTATGCTCATCGATGAATTAAAAGACCAATTTCCCTTTCTTTCATATCAAAAATAGGGGTTTTAAAAGTTTAAGTTTTATTTCAATTTGAATTTTTATTATTTTTCCTTCAATAATTTAGATGTTATTATTGCAAGAAAAATAAGGGAAAGGAAACACAATTTTTTGTTTAAATTAATAAGAATTCTTTATCTTGTTAAATGATACGTAATTCAAGTTACATCGATTTTTTTCCTTATCCTA
>Ga0114923_10003425_pt1 | contig 10699 bp, 8 predicted proteins | sample SumtaG_FD_89578 | JGI IMG/M metagenome (GOLD analysis project Ga0114923, IMG submission 89578) | Deep subsurface microbial communities from Indian Ocean to uncover new lineages of life (NeLLi) - Sumatra_00157 metaG | ecosystem: Environmental > Aquatic > Marine > Oceanic > Sediment | place: near...
TCCGATTTCCTATCAAAAAATAGAATTCCGATTTCCTATCAAAAAATAGAATTCCGATTTCCTATCAAAAAATAGAATTCCGATTTCCTATCAAAAAATAGAATTCCGATTTCCTATCAAAAATATATACAAAAAAATGTTAATTTTTTATTTTTTACTTGTTTCCCTATTAATTAGTCACAATTATATACCCCTGGTTACAACCCCCCATCTCTAAACTTGTTATTGATTCAGGTAATTTATCTCCTTTAAATTTATCACAATGTTGAACCTTTAACCTTATTATTGACTCAGGCAAATTATCTCCTACAAATTTATCACAAAACCCCACCTCTAAATTTGTTATTGACTCTGGTAAATTATCTCCTTCAAATTTATCACAATTCCATACATATAAACTTGTTATTAACTTGGGTAAATTGTCTCCAATAAAGTTATTACACCAAAACACCTCTAAACTTGTTATTGACACTGGTAATTTATCTCCTTTAAAATTGTCACAATGTTGAACCTTTAACCTTATTTTTGACTCAGGCAAATTATCTCCTACAAATTTATCACAAAACCCCACCTTTAAACTTGTTATTGAATTTGGTAAATTGTCTCCTATAAATCGATGACACTCCCCAACCTCTAAACTTGTTATTAAATTTGGTAAATTGTCTCCTTTAAATCGAATACATCCATTAATCTCTAAACTTGTTATTTTCAAAGGTAAATTGTAATTGTGTTTATTTATATATAGTTGTAATATATAAATAGATTTAAATATTAAAAATGTTTTTTTTGATTTATCAAGGTTGAATTTACCAAATAATTTAATTGGTTTATATATATTTATGAACTCATGTTCATAATAACTAATTATTTCTATTATTACATAATAAGGTAAGTCTTTGAAATCGAAAGTGATAGTTTTAACCTTTTTCATTTTTTGAAATTTTATTTTTTTTTAAAAATTCTAATTTCCTATCAAAAAATATATATAAAAAAAATGTTAATTTTTTATTTTTTTACTTCTTAATTTGTCAAGGTTCTTCTTCTTTCTCTTTTTCGCTTTCTTCTTTTTCTTCACTCTCTTCTCAGCTTTAACCTCCTCTTTATCTAATGTCTTCTTCAAAGGTTTTCTACTTTTCTTTGTTTCCTTGGGTTTTTTCTTCTCCTTTTTTTTCTCCTTTTTCTTCTCTCTTTTTGGAGTTGGTGGTGGTGCTAGTTGTATAACTAATTTTTGGGGTTCAGCAATTTCTTTAGTATCAATGTCCATTAAATCAACCTTCTTACTTCTTGGAGGGTTAAACGGTTTACCACTGGTATGAATTTTAGTCAATTCTTTTTTTTCTTTATCAGAAACAGGTTTACTAAAATCCATTCCTCCTTTTCGACCTTTATCATCATCATCATCAGAATCTTCAGAATCATCAGATTCGCCAGAGTCATCAGAATCATCAGATTCACTATCAGATTCATCAACATCCTTATCTGGGTTATAACTACATCCTTCTGGTACACCTGGTCTAACTTGGTTACCTCTAACAAATCTTTCAATTGCTATCTCATCAGCTGAAAGGGATACACCAAATCTTCCATCCAAAAAGTAAACCTCATGACATTTAACTCTTATATATTTAATCCTAACAAATTTGTTGTTTCTCTCTCCCCCTTGAATTAAAGAAGATAATGTTATTTTTTCACCAGTTTTTTTATTTTTGGCTCTAAACACTCCCATAGTTCCTCTCTTGTTTTTTTTATTCGCAATAAACTCTCTAACTTTGGTGTATCTCCAATCTGGAACAGAAATAAAGATTCTAACCCTAATTGAATCCTCATACGTAGCAAGAACAATATCAAAATTGTCAATTTTCTGATTTTTTTGAACAATAGGTCTATATGCATCAATTACTTGTTGCCTTGATCTTGGAGTACCTGAACCAGATTTTTTAAACCACCAATTTTCATAAGAAACTTCACCCGCTAATGGTTCAGTGTTTAACTCATTCTTTTTTTTACCCCCTTTCATTGGAATAACAACTCTATCATAATATCTTCTGTACATCTCATTGTTTTGGATTGCTCTTTCTAGTACTCCATCGGAAAAAGCTTTAAATGCAGTATGAGCAGGGTGTCCTTCTTTAAGAAGGAGTTTGCAAGATAATTCATCTTCTTTATAAGCTTCTTGTTTATCATTTTTTGGTCTTTGAAATCCAAAATTCCCAGTTTGAACATCTTCAATACAAATCGTTAACCCTTTGGTTTTAATTGCTTTTTGCCAGAAAATCAGGCATGATGAACCTTTTTCTTTTTTTTTATTCCTGGGTTTTTTAGGTTGAATATAAATCGTTTCAACTCTTTTTAATAGTGTTTCACAGGTTTGTGGATTGTTTGGGTTAATAAAATCCAAAATATCTTCATCATCGTCATTTTGAACAACATTTTTTGGGGTTTTAATCTTCTTTGACATTTTTTTCTTTTTTCTTTTCTCTTTTCTCTTTTTTTTTTTAAGAAACCAAGGGGTTAATTTAAAAATTTAAAAAAAAGTGGATTTTTTTTTTTTGTGTGATTTAAAAAAAAGTATAATATGGGAGGACTGAATTTTGAACCAATGAAAACGCTTCAATTTTATTCAATAACAAGTTTAAAAATTTGAAAAAATATTTAAATAAAAAATAAATTATTAAGTGTGTTTGTCTTAAATATGAATGATTAAATATTAACAAAAATTATATCACATTTATTTAAAAATTTGAACAGTTTTTAAAATTATTTTTGCCTTATACATTTTATCCAAGTTTGGAGTATTTAAATAAAGAGATTTATTATTCATTATTTCATAGTTAGAACATGTATAAAAATTCTTCAAATTATAAACAATATGTGGATTTGTATAAATAAGCTTATTATAAAAATTATCTGGTTTATTCTTTTCAATTAATGAAGAAATATTCAAATAACTATAAATATCAATATGCTTATTTTCGTACCCAATCAAGCTTTCTAAATAACCCATATTTATATCTTTCAGAAAATGGAATTTTTTATCACTATAAATTTTGACATGACCACTGGATTTAATAGTGTGTATTGAACAATTTTTAAAATATAATAATTTTGGAGGTAAATTTTTAATTCCAGTGATTTCCATGTTTATTTCTTCCTCATTTTTTATTTCTGGTTCAAATAAACAAAAATCATTCAAGAACTCATAATGAAATAATTCACACATTGGCGGATTAGCCATACTTTTAATTGGGACAGCTTTTGAATCAAATATCCATTTACAATTTAATGAATTTTCAGAACAAAATAAAAATAACTTTCTTTGAGAATTTCTCAATAGAATATCTTTTGTAATTTTATGAATTTCATTATAATATTGTAAGATTGTTTGATTTTTTTGAGTCCTATTTTTAAAAATTTTAATCAAATCATTGTGAAAATTCGGTAAAAAACTTATATGCAAAACATAATAATCAGACATTTTTTCATTATTTAAAAGAAAGATTTGATTTCCTTCTTCAAATTGACATTCCCAAATATCAACATCTTCATATTCACCTTTATTGATTTTAAAAGAATCGATAAAATTTTCACTGGTATTTTTCATGTGATAATTGCTATACAATAAGTTTTTTTTGATATCATCGTTCGAAATTTTAAACGATGCGCCAATTTTAACCATATTAATTAGAATAATAGGGTTGATTTTGGAAAGAACGCTTGGGATCTTCATACTTATATCATCCCATTTTATTAGATCAGAAGGGTCAAATTTTATAATTCCTGCGACTTCATTCAATTGTACTCCATCCATTTTATATCACATTAAATTAATCATTTAATATTTTTATAAAAGAAACTACATATTTTTTTTTTATTAGTTCATATTTTAGAATATCTTTTTAACGATAACAATAAATCTGGGAAATGAGCAGGTAAAATATCTATGTCAATTATATGTCCATACATAAATATAATTCTATAAACACATTCTTTATGTCCTGAACATTTACAATTTGGAAATTTTGTATTTCTTCTTTTAATTCTATAAAAATCTTTGATATGTTGGAATTTACCATATTTTATATTTTTTATAATTTTTAAATCAAAATCTGATGGGAGATATTTTTTATAATTAAAAAGTTTTCTTAATTGTCTAATTAAACTTACACTCGATCGCCTTTTAATATATTTAAAAGCGTCACCTAATCTCAATGGAGTTATGTTAACAATTAAATCACAAATTGTCTTTAATAAAAAAAGGGGATTGTTATACATCCCTTGTTGTTTTTTGGATTTCATAACTTTAACATTAGTTTTAATAACTTCAACATTTCCAGAAATTGGGCTAAGTGTCAAATTTTCAAATGTTGAACTATTTTTAATTTTTGAAATAAAAATAGTCCAAAAAACAGGGTCTTGATTGAGGAATTTTTTTAAATCCAAAAATTTTAATTGGTTAGAATTTTGAGTTGAAAATTTAATGAAATTTTCCAATTCTTTAGATTTAATAGATATATATCTTTCATCATCTAAAAAATCATCATTATTACCCATTTCAACGTATCTTATTTTAATATCATCCAAAAAATTATTAGATCCATTAAAATTTATATTAATGAAATTATCTTTGGGTTCATTAAATAATTCAAAATCATTACCAAATTCGTTCATATTTTTTTTTATAAAAAAAAATGTGGTTGTGTAGAATAATGATAAAGTAAAAAACAAACCTTTTTTTATTACAAAAAATTGATTCACATAAAAATATCTTTAAATATTTATCCCACACCCAACCATCATCCTTTTTTTTATTAAATACCATCCCTTTTATATTTATCAAACATTCTATCCAATACCGAATGTTGAGTTTTCATGATACTATTTAGCTCATCTCTATGTTTAAAGGATTTAACCTTTGTAGTCTCAGTTCCAATAATATCCTTTTCTAGGACTTTCCTCTCTTCTTCTGGGGTTTTAGTTAAAGTTGTTGTTTGTTTTTGTGTGTATAAAGATATATGGGTATTTTGTTCTGGTTTATAGTAAATACTTTTCTTTTTTTTAATTCTTTTTTCACCCTTAATTTCATCACTCCCTTCATTTTTTTTCGAAAATGAGACAAACTTCTCGAAAATTTTATTCATTGAAGAACTAAGTTTTTTCATGTCTGGATTGGTTGCTAGAGTATCAAACTGCGTTTTTAATTCTTCATCAAGGATCATTTTTTTATCATTATTAGCTATCCCCAAGACAGTTTGAAATTCATTTCTTCTATCTTCTAAATTTTCTTTTGCTTTTACTTCATATTCCTTTCTTTCAGCCCAGCTTTTTTTTAAGACAAATCTAGCAAACAAAGCCTCATCTTTTTCATTATTAATACCTCTCGATCTAACATAAGTATTAAATTCATCATCGTCTTCCATTTTATCTTGCATTTCTGTGGATTTTATAACTCCACTCCCTTTAGAAGATAAGATAGTGCATGATTTATGATCTTTAATAATTCCAAGTTCTTTTATTTGAGCTGCTTTTGTATTTTTCATTTCTGTGTCCTCTTTTTTATTTCCAACATCATCACTCATAATACCACCTAACTTTGTTTTTTTTTTTTTAATATTTTGAGTATTAAAATATTTAATATTTTTTAAAATTATTTTACGTTCGTCATCTGAAAATTCTTTAAAATCAACTTTTTTTATAAATTTCAAATTTATTTTATTTGGTAATTTTTTAGCTATTTGTATAAGAGTTTCTAGGTCATTTTTAAAATTTCTTAAGAATTTTTCATCAGATTTAGATGCAGAAAGAGAAGAACTCATTTTTTTGGCTCTACTACCCAATATGTTCAATAATTTAGGAGTGAATTTCAATCTTTCATGTAGTGATTTTGAAAGATCAGTTTTAGATAATCTTTGCAATATTTTGGATCCCTCACATGCCCCATGTCCATGATCACAAACAGAACATTCTTCCCATGTAAAATTTTTAGCATATAATAAAGTTTTTTTAGCATCTATCCATCCATTTCTTTCAAAATGAATATCTCCATCATCAATATCGAAACAATATCTATAACCAATACTACAATCTAAATCTTCAATTCCTCGAACATGACTATTGTTTCTAATACCTCTTAATTTATTCTTACGCAAGGCCAATGTCGCCATCACAGAATGAAATTTCATTGATTTACCCATGTATTGTGAAATATCCTTATCACTCTCTGATAATGTATGAGCTGGGTTATCTGTTAAATTAGCATGAGCTACAAATCCAATTTGTTCTCCTTCGTAATTGTGACTATCATAAACCGGTTTTCCAATGTATTGTGAAATTATATTCTTAGCGTATGTATAAGGAATGTCAATAGCTGGGTGAACTTGTGGAAGGAAAAAAAAATCACTAAGAGAAATTTTAAATTTGGTTGGCGTTGATCCTTTTCTATTAAGTCTATCTTCTCGTATTCTTGTATAGATTCTCGCTGCATAATATTCATAATCATCTCTTCCTACGTTAATTCCAAGATCATCAACAGACATATGTAAATAAATAGGATTTAATATTTTTTTAAAAAAAAAAAAGAAAAAAATATTACTTTTTAAAGATTAATGTATTTAACGTCTGAAATAATAATTAAAATAAAAAGTAAGATATTGTGCATAAATATTTTTAAAAAAAAAAAACTGGGTTAAAAAAAAATGAACCAAGAAATAAAAATTAATCAAAGAAGAAAAAGAAGAAAAAACAATACAAAAGAAAATAAAAAGGAAAAAAAAAGGAATAAAAACCGTCAATCATTAAAAAAGGAACTATCCAATGAGAAAAAAAGTAAGATAAAACGAAGATTAAAAAAAAAGAAACAAGTTTATGAGAAACGCGCCAAAATATTAACAATTGTTAGATCAGATCACATTTTTAAACCTGATGGATATAAAGAATCAAGACAATTTAACCAAGGAGTCTCAAGTCAAGAAATCGAAGCTGTAGAAAAAATAATTAACGATTGCTTTATGTCATTAAATCAACAAAATGGAATTAGAAATATCGACATAATAATTAATAATATAGAAAAACTTAAAAGTTTTAGGAATCCATCATCATTTTTATCAAAATATTTTCAAAAAATAGAAATATTACTTACATTTTTAACTAAAAAACAGAATTTGAAATTAGTTGGTAAATCAGCTCTTCTTTTAGAAAAATTATCAATTCAAGACAATGATGACATGGCAAGGTATGTCAAAAAATTTTCTGGTAAAATATTCAAATTCATGAAATTATATTCAAAACAACCTGATATTATAAATAGTCTTCTTGTTATTTTATATAATGCTCAGTGTGATGATTCATCAATATCAGATGATTTATCTAACCAATTATTTTTTAATTTTATGTTTTCATATGTTAAACAGTTTTCGCAAATTAATGGGAAACTTAATGATAAAGTGTTGATTTGTATTCAAAAAATAGCTTTGAATTATAGTTTTATTTTGGAAAAAATACCGCCAGATGTTTTTAAAAAAACTCAAGAAATGGCTTTATTTTTATATTCAAAAACTGTAATTGATGATCTGCCAAGTTTGATGATTGTTCAATTTATTATAGATAAATATCCAAATTTCTTTGAGACAAATCAAAAAACATTCGGTAATTTAATTATCAAAATTAAACATTGTGTTAAAAAGCAGAGAAATATAAACACAGTGATAAATCTTATGACATCTATTTCGACGGGGAAATTCCAAAACACTTTCGATATATTTCAATGGGTAGTTAATGATGGAATACTTGGAGTTTTTTACTATATTTTTACTAAAAATAAAATGATTCATAGAAACGTTTTACAAATGACAGACTTGATATTTGCTTTAAGTTCATTTGCACATTATGGTGAAGTTGCTAAAGCTATTTTTTACTTTAATGATCAAAAACTTTTTAATTTCATAAAAAAATCTTATGAAGTATCTGAAATAACAGTAAGAAGTGAGATAGCATTTTTATTTTGTAATATTATTGATTCTTTAGATTATACAGCAAGGTCAGCGTTTATAAATAAGACCTTTGTTTTAAAGATAGAAGAAACTTTAGAATTTTGCATAAATACACCGATTTTATGTAGAATGTTAGAATTTATATTAAACATTTTTAGGTATACTGGGTATAGTAAAGTAAGAACACTATTCTTAAATAAAAATTTAATGAATAATATTCAAAAATTGGGAAAAAGAACAAGTGATGAAAACATAATAAAATTTGTTATTCGTATTAACAACATGGTTGGTAATAACCAAAATAACCAAGGATTTAATCAACAATCAAGACAATTCCAGATGAATCCAAGAATGAACAATCCAAGTTTTAATATGCCTAATACTAACCTTGGAGAAAATAAAAACTTTGGAAATCAAAGACAGACAAACAGGAATTTAATTTTACCAAATAATAACGTTGGAAGTGGAAATTTTGGTGGGAATCAAAGATCAACCAACAGGAATTTTAATTTACTAAATAACAACTTTGGAAGTGGAAATTTTGGTGGAAATCAAAGACCGAACAACATGAATTTTATTTTACCAAATAATAATTTTGGCGGGAACAATAATTTTAATTCAGATGGTCAATTTCAAACTGGTGGAACTGGATTTAATGCTATGAATTCTAATCAAAATATAAATAACTCGGAATCAAATAAAATGGAAGATTGATAACAGTGGGGGGTATTTTTATAAAATTACATTAAAACAATTCGGGAAAAACCCACAAGTAAAAAATAAAAGATTACCATTTTTATATATTTTTAGATAGAAGATTGGAATCCTATTTTTAGATCGAAGATTGGAATCCTATTTTTAGATCGGAGATTGGAATTCTATTTTTAGATCGGAGATTGGAATTCTATTTTTAACCACCACATATATATTTTTATGTGCTGGCAAATTTTGGCCGTTCATTTTCAATTAAGATCCAATCAAATTCTATATTTAGATCGGAAATCGGAATTAAAAAAAATTTCAAAAATGAAAAGAATTAAAACTATCGATTACCAAGACTTGCCTTATTATGTAATAATAGAAATAATTAGTTATTATAAACATGTGCCCCGAGGAGATTATAAACCATATAAATTGTTTGGTAAATTCAACCTTGATAAATCCCAAAAAACATTTTTAATATTTAAATCAATTTTTATAAAATATTCAATAAATAACTGCAATTTACCTTTGAAAATAACAAGTTTAGAGGTTTTGAATTGTGATAAATTCATAGGAGACAATTTACCTTTGAAAATAAAAAGTTTAATTGTGTGGGATTCTGATAAATTCATAGGAGACAATTTACCTTTGAAAATAAAAAGTTTAAAAGTGTGGGATTCTGATAAATTCATAGGAGACAATTTACCTTTGAAAATAAAAAGTTTAAATGTGGCGATTTGTAATCAATTTAAAGGAAACAAATTACCCGATTTAATAACAATTTTAAATGTGGATCTTTGTGTTAAATTCATAGGAGACAATTTACCTTTGAAAATAAAAAGTTTAAATGTGGATCTTTGTGTTAATTTTAAAGGAAACAAATTACCCGGATTAATAACAAGTTTAAATGTTTCGGCTTGTATTAAATTCATAGGAGATAATTTACCAAAGTTAATAACACGTTTAGAGGTGGGGGAGTGTCATCAATTTATAGGAGACAATTTACCTGTGTCAATAACAAGTTTAAAGGTGTGGAAATGTTATAATTTTATTGGAAATAAATTACCTGTGTCAATAACAAGTTTAAAGGTGGAGCTTTGTTATCTATTTATAGGAAACAATTTACCTTTGAAAATATCATATTTAAAGGTGAAAGATTGTCGCCGATTTATAGGACCCAATTTACCAAATTCAATAACAATTTTAAAGGTGAAAGATTGTCATCAATTTATAGGAAACAATTTACCAACGTCAATAACAAGTTTAAAGGTGAATGACTGTCATCAATTTATTGGAAACAATTTACTAAAGTCAATACCAAGTTTAAAGGTGGAAGATTGTCGCCGATTTAAAAGAGACAAATAAAAGATTACCATTTTTTTTTATATATATATTTAGATCGGAAATCGGAATTGTATATTTAGATCGGAAATCGGAATTCTATTTTTAGATCGGAAATCGGAATTAAAAAAAATTTCAAAAATGAAAAGAATTAAAACTATCGATTACCAAGACTTGCCTTATTATATAATAATAAAAACGATTAGTTATTATGTATATGTTGTCAAAAAAGAACATACTCACTATAAAGTGTTTGGTAAATTCAGCCTTGATATGTCCCAAAAAATATTTTTAATATTTAAATCTATTTATATAAAAGGTATACAACTCTTGGGTCCAATAAATAACTACAATTTACCCTTGAAAATAACAAGTTTAAATTTGTGGGAGTGTGATAAATTTATAGGAGATAATTTACCTTTGAAAATAAAAAGTTTAAATGTGGGTTTTTGTAATCAATTTATAGGAGACAATTTACCCAAGTCAATATCAAGTTTAAAGGTGTGGGGTTGTCATCAATTTGTAGGAGATAATTTACCAAAGTCAATAACAAGTTTAAAGGTGTGGAGATGTTATCAATTTAAAGGAGATAATTACCAGAGTCAATAACAAGTTTAAAGGTGAGGGTTTGTAATCAATTTGTAGGAGATAATTTACCTGTGTCAATAACA
>Ga0114923_10003426_pt1 | contig 10698 bp, 20 predicted proteins | sample SumtaG_FD_89578 | JGI IMG/M metagenome (GOLD analysis project Ga0114923, IMG submission 89578) | Deep subsurface microbial communities from Indian Ocean to uncover new lineages of life (NeLLi) - Sumatra_00157 metaG | ecosystem: Environmental > Aquatic > Marine > Oceanic > Sediment | place: near...
CCCGGTGTGAAGGATTCCCCCTTTGCGTTTGTCTCCACGCCAATCAGCCGATGGAGAGCAGCTATCTCCTGCGTGTCAACAGGGCCAATATCCTTCCCCCTGTTGGTCTCAATAATAGTGTGCATGGATTCTTCCATAGCCTCATGCCGAACCTGTTTGCTGGAGTCAATCAATTTCCCCGGCATACTACTGCCCCCTTCGATTAGCGGCTTCCATGCGGTGAACATTATTCCTCCAGTTAGGCCCTAAAGCTTTGTTGGCTATATCCATGTTGATATTGCCGCCGCCCACGTTGGGACTCATAGCCTGATTACCGGACAATAAACCCTGAGCTGTCAGACCTCCCTGGCCAACAGCCTGGCTGCCAGGCACTTGCCCAATATTCATGGCGTAAGGGTCCTGGAGATGTGGCTGTGGCGGCGGCCCTTGACTACCTGGCGCTGGATACATGGCCTGCTCTGGCTGCGGTTGTGGCACTGCTACACCTGGTGGCCCTGTGTATCCCGGCGGGTAGCTTGCGGCGAAAACCGGCGCTGGTTGAGGGACTGGTTGCACAGGAGGATATGGACTCTGTTGTGGGTCCTGATAGACAGGAGCGGTGGGGCCTTGTTGCTGAGGCGTCTGCATGTTCAACATCTGCTGCATAAGCATGTTCATGCTGGCCTCGAGAGTGGCAATTCTATCATTTCCCGCCATTGGAGTGTGGGTACCCGGTTCTGTCGCGTAGTTTGTTGCCCCCAGGTTGGGCCGGTAGAGGTCTTGCCCCTGCTGTGGATGGGGGCGCTGCATTTCCTTCTGCTGTTGTTCAATATCCACCACTTGTTGTGAAAGCTGTGGAACCGTGTTCATCCCTGGAACTCTCAGCTTCTCCCGCCGGCCGCGCTTGGTTGCCACTGGCTCCGGAACCGGGATAGCTGGCTCATCGGCAGGGCCAACAGTAGTGATACTGATCGCCTTGATCTCACTTAACGCCATTATGGTGAAATCCGCCATGCCCCTCTCGCCATACACAGGAAGCCCAAACCTCAACACGGCGTCAGCTATGGCGGACTTGTTATGGCCAAACTCTTCCGACTTCCTTTCAAGCAAGTCGATGGTCTCCGATAACAAAGTGAAGCCCTTCTTCACCTTCCTGGATTGTAGCGGTTGCTCTTGTGTCTCTTCTGTCTGGTCCATTTCTTCGGACATATTAAGCTCCTATCGCTTGTGCGGTGATGACTTCCACTGCCTTTCGCCAGAATTTCTTGGCTTCAGCAAGGTCCTCATCGGAAATGTCGTCCTCAACTGACTCTACATCGAAGGCAACTTTCATGAACAACTCCTGGAAAGCTTGTATCTTTCCTTGATAGAACTGGAAGGTTGTCGTTTTTCTCTTCTTAGCCATCTCCGACACTTTTATTTCCGCTGCCATTAACTCACTCATGGAATACAAGGCATATACGTCGCAATGAGCTACCAGTACCTTTTCCACTGCCTCATTCAATAACTCGCCACTCAAATCTTCGCCAAGAATCTCTCTAAGCTTCGCTTCAAACGGTCCCATAGTTTCTCCTTATCGCTGGACACATTTTAATGATTTAACTTCCCAGGTAGGGAAGTGTACCTTCAGCCACGCGTTGATGCCTTTCTGGATTGTGTTGTCGTCTTTGCCCTCCGCCCATAGGGAGAGATCGAGTTCGATGTACCCTGTCGCTGATATGGTCAGCCAATATATGGGCCAGCCCTTCATGGTCTTGACTGCCTTCTCCCCATCCCTGGTACACCAATGCCCTATCTTGGTCTCGTCCTCTCCGGTAACTAAGCCGCGCTTCAGATTGATCAGTGCATCCAGTTTGCTCTGGAAATACACCTCCTTCATATCATCGGATACAGCACTGAAATCAGGCTTACTTTCCTCATTATTGACGCTGAATAGCCCAGAAAGCTCCGGGTCGGACAACTGATGGAGATCTCCAAGAATGTTCTTGAAAATTCTCCGCGCTTCTTCGTCCTCATAAAGTTTCTGGAGCATCGATTTTTCCATTGCCATCCTCCGTTATCTGACCCACAGTCTCCTGGAGTTGATCGCTTCCAGGAAGTTGCTGCAACTGCAACTCAGTATCCTGACCACCTTCAGTATGAGCTACCTGGCAAGCCTTGTTGTGATACCCATCAATCGTCCCGGCAAGTAAGTCCGAATAGGTGCTATCTCCTACCGGCGGCAGGACCATGAGCAGCTTGTTGCAGTCCGGGGCAATGCAGCGGATTAGTCGCTTCTTGTCCTGGATAACCTGAAGCAATTCATACCAACCACGGATAATGTTCATGGCTCCAGGATTCATCCCGCCAAGATGCCGGAAGTAATCGGCAGACGCGGATGCTAGATTTGCCTGTTCCTGAGTTACCTGACCGCTGCTCAACCACAGGTCTACCGCCTGGCACAGCTCTGTTAAGTCGCTGTAGAATAACTCAGCGCCAGATGCCTCGCCAGCCATGTCTGTGCCTACCAGGACGTTGTACTTCTCCATAAACATGTCAAGATAGTTGAACGCCTGATCTGGAATCTTGCTAGCTTCTGTCCAGACCTCATACAGAATCACCAGAGGCTCCCCCTGGGCTGCCTGATACCAACTTGCCAAAGCCGGATGATTCCCTGGAGTTCTCAGGAAATCCATGAGGATCCTGTTCACGTATACCTCTTCGCCACCATTGAATATGTGTGTCAAACTTGAACGCATGTCTCTCTCCTGTGAAGCGTGACGCTCAGACCTCCGTAGCGTCTTCCATGTCAATAAACTTTAGATCCTTCATCCCGCTGAAAGGCTTGCACTTCTTCGTCTTCTTGCGGATAGACCGAAGAAGCCGAAGCTGCATCTCCGTCAAATCGCTGGTCAACTGTGCGCCCTCAGTACGTTGACGCTCCCGCTCAGGAACATCGCTGAAAGGCCCATCCGGATCGTACTTCTTGACAATATCCCCGGCCATCATTATGCCCTGTTGCAGGTTGCTTGCCATTGCGTAATCGAGATGTAAAGCTTCTCGCAACTCCATCTCTTTGACGTCCATTCCACCTGGTCCAAGTACGTGTCCCTGGGGCATGTTCTGTCCTGGCCTCAATATGTTATTACCCTTGCCGTTTCCTCCACTCATTATTTTTCATTCCTTTCTTTTAATGTTGCCCTGATCGATGTCCTCATAGCAAGGAGCAACTGTGTCAAAATAGCTTCCTTCAACTGCTCTACCGGCGTCTCTCGCAAACAGTCTCCGATTATCTCCATAGACCTGTCTGTCGACGGTGTCCCGGTCTCCGCAAAGCGGGCCTCCACGTCGCTCCGTTTAATCTGAATTGTTAGGTAAATGTCGTCTTTGTCGCCCATAAGATTCCTCCGTCGTCTTCCTGTCTTCCATTATAGAGAGAAAGCGGTTGTCTGTCAAGAAGAAAGTTTCTTCCTCACGTCTTCCTCTCACCCTCCAGAGGTCATGATTTTAGATGAAGAAGTCTAATCTGTCTTCCAGTTACTTCTCTGTCAGCATCCTCGCTCCCTTTTGTTGGCGCTTCTCGGTACATATCTTTTCTTATCAGATAGTCTCGGACGCCTCTCCAATCAGCCGGAGGAGATTTATGATGCCACGGATATATCGTCTCTTTATGGGTGTCTATCGTAGTCCCACGACCTCTTGGATTGGATACAGCCGCACTCCAGAAGCCATCAACTTCCGCGGGGAATCCACAGGGAAACAACTCCTTGATGATATATTGGTTATCCAGGAAGTGCAATCTTATAAGACGCTCTGGCATGACTGGATACTTCTCCGCCATGTACTTCTCAAACAACTCCTCCTCAAAGCTCTTCGTCTTCCGTGGACCCGGCACCAGAGGACTCCGACTCCTCCGTTCTACCTCCGACTTCTTCTTCAGGGACGGATGAGCCATCCCATGTTGCTTGTATAACTCCTGGTTCTGCACCCAGGCGTCTACCTTTGGACAACGGATTCCTGTCATGGCGCTAAACTGCATTATGATGCGATTTGGATCTTGCATTTCTCTCCCTTCTCTGATGTTCTTCCACCACTCTCTGTATGTCCATCCAGATCGTCTGCTCATGCACACGGAGAGCAGTTTTCGACCCACTGCCACTGCCGCCTATGAGGATACTGTAATCCCGCTTATCTTTCGAGTTCATGAAGTCAGTCTGTGCTCCTGGATGTGGCCGGTATTTATCATTCATGGCCAAGCATCCATTCCACCCAATCTCTGGTGTCTGGATGTAATTGCATCTTCTCGCCATTCTTCTCATACCACGCCCTGATGCTGGCTATATCGCCGCCATTCCCCTGGGCCTTTGACGCTCCGAGCCAATCGCAGAACATCTCCAGTCGATACTTTGGCTGCATCTCTAGGACCTTGACGCCATCACTATCCTCAGGTAAACACCACCACTGCCAATGATGCCTATTCCGCTTCTGGTGAAGATGCCAGGCGAAGTCGAAGTCAGCGTCGCCAGTGTCCGTGGGCTTGTAATATCCAGTCTCATCCCTACCTGATTTTATATCCTTCCCCTTCCCGTAGAAATGTTCTGTATATGCCCGGTACTCTGACCATCGAAGCTTAGACCAGTCGTGAGTGACCCCAAGCCAGTACATCCCGTTCTGGAACTCACTGCGGTCGAAACACGCCAACATCACGTACCACTTATGCCTCACCACGTACCAAAAATACTTCAGATATTTCATTCTAAATCCTCCGGTACCACGCTCAAATGTGACTTGTCCCTGGTTCCCTGAGCAGCTTCATCACAGGAATAGTCATAGGCATCCGACGCATACATGGTGTCCAACTCGTGTATCTGAGAAGTGGTAAGACCCAATCCCTCGTAAGCCTCAAGTAACGTCTCCCTGAGCGCTTGTACCATTTCTCTAAAATCCAACCCCATGTGCTGAACATCCGGATGATCCAACATCAAACGAATGGATCCCAAGAGGATCCCAAGCTCCATGAAGTCCACCTTGAACTCCGTCAACTTCCCTTCCAACCTGGTGCAAAGTTCTGAATACTCACGCTGATCCATCGTCGTCATCCTCCGTTGGCTTGTTGTGCTCTTTCAACTTCTTCCGCTCATCCTCAGTTAAATCCGCATCGGAGCCAACGGGACGTCCGAAGTTTAGAGGCTCCTCAATTCGAATCACTCGTTTGAGGGAATTCGCAGATCCAAAGTGTTCCTCTATAAGGCGCAGATTGCGTGGGCCAACCTGCGCTCTCAGTTCTGCAAGGCGCATCGCTTGTGCTTTCAGTTCTGCAAGGCGCATCGCTTCCAGCAACTCTGGAGACATATGTTCGTCCATAAATATAGGTCTAAGCCTAGAGCCTCTGTATCCGGTATCTCCTGGCTCCGCCACTTCCCCCATCCCATCCAGCAAACCATTGATCTGCTGCAACTCATCAGCCAGCTCTTCCAAACTTCGCTCGATACATACCCGGTAGCTGATGGTGTTTACCGGAATGTTCTGATCCAAAGCCTCAGTGCCCATATGGTATATCCGCTTCGTGAATTCTCCCATCCTGTATTGAAACATACCAGCCCTGGCTACCAACTCCCAACGTGAATTGAATTCCCCTCCCGAGACCTCCAACATCCGCTTTAGCAAATCAAGAGGATCGTCCATACCCAACCTCACAGCCTTCCCAATAGCGGCCTCCACAGCTATCTCAGGATAAGCAAATAAATCCGGAACTGTTAATGCCTTGTCTATAAGAGTCGGGTTAAGACAAAGCTCTGGAGATTCCACCTGTATAGGTTCCGTATGCAACGACACGTCATTGCCAAGAATCACCTGCGCCTCTCCGATCCACCCCGCCTTTTTCCCCAACGCTCCGATCCATCCCAATACTCTCCGTAAAAACTTCATGACCAATCCCTCCACTTGACTAAACACAATCAAATATGATACAATCTCTACATACAGAAACCAGGCAATTTCACGATGCAGAATGATAAGCAGGTATGGATACAACGCCTGGAATGAGTTTAGGACCCGGCTCCAGGAATTTACTTAGCCAACAATACCAGCTATCCTGGAGCCTTTTTTACGCCAAGAAATTATCTATACTTCCCCTTGGGCTTGTGGGACTTCTTTCCACCCTTAGACCCTGTATGTTTCTTACCTGACTTCTCGTCTTTCTTAGGCTTCTTCTTTGGCATTTATCTCACCCCCCTCCCTATCTCATTGCTACGCCAATTCCCAGACGCTACCTGGTCAGCCCTGGATGTATTGGATTTGTGATAACTCGTATCGCCTAGCCAACCCAATCGCTCAGCCATGTCAGATTCCATCTCCCGATAGACCGCAAACTTGCCATCTGTCCGTTGCTCCATCTTCGCCACAATCCTACGACTGGCAAAATATCCAAGCATCCAATACAGATCCTTAGACTCCCAACGCCAATCTGATACTCTAACTAAAACTTTCATAGCACCCACTCCCAGATCTAGCCTTATATACTGTGCTCACGTGTACCCCAAACTTTTTAGCAAATGCCAATGCCCTCCGCTGACCCAAATCCGTACCACCACCCATACGAATCTCTCCCCGAATCTCAGCCACCTGAGCATCACTCAATGACCGAGGCTTCCCTACCTTATTATGTGGAGCGTAATCCACAGGAACCTCAATCCGCTCTGGCTGGAACTCCACTGGAACAGGATCCCGATCTCCACGGCGAATTGACCGGATGTGGTTGGCGCTATAACCAAACTCCTTCCCCAAATCCTTAGAACTGTAAAGATACTTCCCAACCTTGTCAGGATCCAGCTCCCGTATCTTCGCCAAATCCAAGACAGTCAACTTGCCTCGACGACCTATCTGCCCAGATTGACGATGTAACCGAGAATGACATGGCCTGCAGATCATTAATATGTTCGACTCAGCATTGTTGAACGTGTCTTCATCTATGTGATGCTTGTGGAGAATCTTCATCTCCGAACACGTGGAACATAAACCCTCAGTCGCCTTGCCGTATTTACGCCGACCACGCTGACGACCCTTATTCTGATACTTCAACGCTAATCCCATGCTCAATCCCTCCCTATGATATATGCTTCTCCCGATACCGGCGCTGACGCGCTTTGTTGTTGCACTCACCGCCAGGACAATATAACTGATCTGACCTGTGAGGATAAAATGACTTCCCGCACTCAGGACATGCCAACTTACTAGAAGAAGCACGACCCAAGACCGACTCCCAAATGAAATCACGCTTCTCTATCGGAATACCACCCTCGTCCATCAATACCTCAAACTGTGTTCGGTTCATTATAATACCCCTTTCCCTGGAAATAACAAGTACGCTCGGAGCCTATACGTTAATTATAGCACCAATAACAGGTAAGTCAAGGCGTAATAGTCGCTTTTGTTTTCAAGGTGCGCTTAGAGTCAGAACTAGTATATATAGTGGGGTGCCCCCAGGGGGGGGTCGTGTATCATTTCTACGTGTGCGCTGGCGCGTGCGCGTACAAAGGACACCACGGGCGCGGGATGAGTATGCGCGGGTGTGAATTGGATAGAATTTCTGCGACACAACACTGATGCCGTGTGGTCTGACAAGCAACAAACACAGTGACACCAACAGTCTACAGCAACGCCCCAAACACAAGGGATATATCGTCAACAAGCCTTATAATAAATGTTATGCAGACCTGACAGACCGCTGTTGGTTAGAATGCTTGCTGTGCTTTCAGTTCACGCCATCTATCCGCCAGCATTTCAAGAGACCATGCTCTGTTGCCTATCATAATCAGGAACTTATCAATAGCTGCGTCAAGGTTTATAGCACCGTCAGTGCCTATGTCTGCGCTTATATTGACGTTTCTGGACTCTATACGAGTCACATGTTTACCTGTTATCTCTAACCCTAGCTTGATCGCTCCCACCTTGCCAGAGTCGGCGGATTTTAGCAGTGCTGTATAGAACCTATCGGCTTTACCTTGAAAGTATATATCCTGTATTCTATCCTTAGCCGATATATAACGGGCATCTTTGTGTGCTCTGAATACAGTATTGATGTGGACTCCAGCACGTTCAGCGATTTCGGCGGCGGTCGAACGCGGCGATTCTGACACAAAGTCGTCTATCTCCACCCGTAGAACGTACTCAAGGCCTTTTGGAAGGTTAGCAAGGCTTATACTTTTATCCACAATGTTAAAACTGTCATCCTCTATCACTTGCTGTATCTGTTCAGATGGTACGGGCATCGTCTCTGGCATGGCATACCTCCGCCGTTAAGGTGTAAGTTTATCGCTCTGGTGAATTATACCACACAGTGGGTCACACTGGCAAACACGGAAGCGATCATTTTATGATCACATGGCGTTGACGCCCTCTATGACTACCTCTGTTGATGATTTGTATCTTTACTGGCTTTTCAGGATAGGATGTTAAGTCTTTATTGGTGGTAGTTTAGGTGTATGTGATCATAAAGTGATCGGTGGGATCATTTTATGATCTGTTTGTGTTTACTCTACCTGTTCCACATTGAGAATCGGTCTCATTTTGGAATGAATTCTTGTAAGTCGTTGGTATGATTAGGTTTCAAGCATTTATTTTGCTTTTTCAGCCAGAATATTCTCATTATGGAGCGATTTGGCTGGTGTTTTAGCATGGTGAATTTGTGTCATATTTCAACCAATGGCGGCGGCTTAAACTGTTGGTATCATTGTGTTTGTGGCAGTTTAGCGTCAACGCCGCCGATAGGTTTGGCATGGACTGTGCATTGTTGGGGAGCGTCCGACGGTTCGACGGAACTGGCTGGACGGTTCGGTCGGCTTTACAGAGCCGATACACCGCGAACCAATCGACGGATTGGTAGTCAAGCGGATTAGACGACGACTCTCAACAGTTATACCAGTGAACTGACCCGTAAACGCGAGTACACGGCTGAATGAATCCGTCACGCGTAACCGTGAATAAACACCGGTGGGTATGGAATGACAAGCCATTCCGACACAAACAATCACTGATCATAGGTATGCTAATAGTTTAACGCCTTACAATCTCTCGAATGGCGTTAAGCGGTGATATTCCGTCAGTGAGTTGACAGTAATCACATATCGAAAAAGGCTATGAGCTTAAAGCTCTGGCTGTTATCACTTAGACATTCACCATGTCAGATAAAGCATAGACCTGCGGTATTCTTAATTTGCCATCCTACTACGCGAAGCGGAACGGAGGCACCTCGGATAGGAAGTAACGCCGCCGGAGATATTGGAAACCTTGACGTTGATCGTCAACGAAGACAATTTAACATACCAATATCGCTATTTAGGGATTATAGACGCAGACTGGATTCTGTCTTAATACTACATGTGTATGTAGTAATCCTGCGAATCCAGAGAATTGGAGATAGAAATGGATAACATCAAGGACATAGAAAAGGCTTTTGACATTAAGCGTTTAGAACTCAAGAGCGATAAAACGCTTATATCTCTGTGTATTGATACTAGGTACGTTTTGAGCAAGTTGATCGATCTGGCTAGAGAGCCAGAGTCAATCGAGGCGTCGCGTTTCCTTAGTAACCGTGTCAAGCAGATTCAAACTGACGCTGAGGTAGCTCAGTACCTTCACAAGTGGGAGATAGGTGTCTAATGGACATGAGAGAACTCAACATCCAGATCGCCCGGCTTCTAAATGAGTCAAACAAGTTCAAGTGTGGTTTCACTGCTTCTGGTGATCATATTTGGGCGACTACGACTGATCCTGATACCACAATGCACTCTTGGGTAATTAACCCGGCGGCGTATTTGGAATCAGTCGAGGCAAAGTCGTACACTTACAGACGCGTTTTTGTTTAGTTCTTGACAGTGTGATACAATACAAAGCGGACGCTAAGTGCGAAAGCTGGAGGTAACGAGAAATGGGTAGTGCAATAGATGCGTTGTTTAATTCAGAGGAGCCGAAGAAGGGTACGCAAGCGAAGCCAAAGGCTAAAGTGAAGCCAAAGGCTAAAGTGAAGCCAAAGGCTAAAGTGAAGCCAAAAGTGGAGACTCCAGAGGCGAAGCCTAAGACAGAGAATCGCAAGCGTGGGCTTGAGTCTGATGTCTGGCATAACAAGGAGGCCTCGTATAAGCAGACGAGTTTCCTCAAGAAATCGACTGGGCTGAAGACGTGGGATTTGGATAAGAACCTGACACGGTTTGAGGCTTCCACCATGATTGATGCTATCAAGCAGGGCAATGGCGGCGTGAAGGACGTCACGAAGATACTGGTAGAGCAGTTTGGCTGTGTGAAGTATGTCCGTCCAGGTAGCAAGGCAAAGGCTGAACCAGCAAAGGACGACGGGGTAGCGATACTGCGCGAACAGATCAGGACATTGAGCGAAGCATTGACGGCTATGGAAGCGTTAAAAGGGGCTGAGGCTTCATAACGGAGGCAAAGACAATGGGCAAATGGACGCTCAATGGTCGTGGGTACAGAGTCCAGCTAACTAGAGTTTCTATGACCTGGTGGTTTGAGCGTGGAGTCCTGAATCCCTGTCATGTATGCAAAGGCACCGGGAAGATGTGGAATCCTGACATGAAGTGGAAGCGCAGGAAGTGGGCTACGAGTCGCAGATACAGGGGCAAACGCCCCAGGAGGAGGCGGAGTTGATGATGAAGCAAAGGCGTCAGACGTGGTATGCCATCAAGTGTGGCGGCCACGTCTGCGGAGTGATGGCAAGCTATTACA
>Ga0114923_10003428_pt1 | contig 10696 bp, 10 predicted proteins | sample SumtaG_FD_89578 | JGI IMG/M metagenome (GOLD analysis project Ga0114923, IMG submission 89578) | Deep subsurface microbial communities from Indian Ocean to uncover new lineages of life (NeLLi) - Sumatra_00157 metaG | ecosystem: Environmental > Aquatic > Marine > Oceanic > Sediment | place: near...
GAAATGATGAGATATAATAATGTATTTAAAGATATTTCACGTCAAGGAAGAAAGTTCAATTTGGGATTAGAAGTAATATCTCAACAGTATTCCCCCATAGACGATACTATTTTATCAAATATGAACACAGTAATTAACTTACCATTAAGGTCTGAAAAAGAAAAATCTGTAGCTGCAAAGACTTTAGGAGGGGGAATTCAACATAGCGATTTGGAATCATTAACTGGAACGAGAGGAATCGCGTTAATATCTGGAATTTGGCTAACTAACTTTCAAAAATTAAAAATACCATTATACGATGAATACTTTGAGAGTCATTCGAAAAAGTTTTACGAAGATTTCTCGAAAAAAATAGCATCTTCAGGGATATCTCCTCCCCCCACTGCGCTTCCATAATAATATAATTAAAATTTTAAGGTGAAAAATAATTTCTTTTAATTTCGAATTAATCTCGTTAGAAAAATCTTTTGAAGAAAGACCGGAAATATCTATTGATGAAGATGTTAAAAAATTTAAAGAATTCATTAAAGCAAGAAGAGCTAAATGGACTGAAGAAGAAAAGATCGAACTTGAAACAGACAAATTTGATAATGACGGGAGTTTAAGAAACACAAATTCATTATTTAGTGAGATGAATCATCGGCCAATAGAGGGTGAATTGTTCGATTATATAAATAAAGATTTTAAAATAATTGGTTTTGATGAGAGTTCAAATACACTTAGTGGAACTTATGCTAAATTAGCTTCTTTCAAATTTGGAGAATGCCAAGTAACTTTTAAAGATGGAAAATATCACAAAGAAAAAATTATGTATAAACCTATTACTACCTACATAGAAGATAACGAACATAAGCTTGTTATATATAAGACTGTAATTGAAAATTTCGTAAAAACAATTAAACGAGATTTTTACAAAAGTAATTTGAAAGATAAAGTTGATAAATTAGAAGAGTGGTACGAATCGACATATAAACAAAAGATTGAAGAGCATATCAGTGCACACGCTTATTATTATCCTACATTGGGACATGTAATAGATAGAATAAGAACCGCTGATGAAATTCTAAAATCTTTAGTTAGAATTAAAGAAGAAAGTAATTGGGGACAAAATAAAAATGTTGTATTCCTTGGAGATGGCATTCAAATGTTTCGCCAACATATTTTTCCTCCTAGTGCATTCACAGAATTCTTTTATAGGTTCATTCAATCGTACGAAATAAAATACTATAGTTTTTCGAAGACGTGTCGCTTAAGAGATGCTCAAGGAAATTTTTTATTGCCAATATGGTCAGAGATATATGAGGATAACTTCTTAGTTGAATTACCGGATCTATCTAAGTATACTAAAAGTAAAGCATATCTTACGAGGTTGCAAAAAGATAGCTCCGCTCTTAGATTTGATATCTGCGATGATTTAGATACAAAAGACGCAAGGTATATTCTTAAGAATTTGATTCCATATTCTCCACAAGGTTATCCCCTTAGTTTGGTGGGGGCACACGAAGCAAGCACTTTATTGGTATCGGAATATAATAAGTTTGATGCTGCATTCATGAAACTTAAATACGATAAAAAAACAAAAAAATTCGCACAAAAATGGAGACAAAAAGTATTAGGAAAATAATAGTTTTTAATTTAAATGATTTTAGGATAAGGGATTTATATGATTAAAATTGTACACATATCTGATTCTCATCTAGGTTATAGAACAAGAAGAGGTACAACAAATAAATGGGCAATCCAAAATTATTCTAAACCTTACGAACAAGAAATTTATAGTTTGTTTCTAGAGGTTATGGAAGATATTTCTAAGATTAAAGATTTGGACTTTTTAATTCATTGCGGTGACATGTTCCACAATCCTTCTTTATATAGCTCATATCCTCCGCCAGAGCCCGCAAGAAGAACTTTTAAAGAAGGTTTAGATATTTTTTTTAAAAACACTAAAAATCAAACACCTTTCATTTATATCGAGGGAAATCATGGAGTCTTTAGAGGGTATGAGTATACGCCGTTTGAATCTCATACACAAAAAGATGAATACCCAAATCTTTATTATTTTAAAGAACGAGATTTGACTAATGCCATCAAGAATAACCAACCCTTAAAGTTAGAATTTCCCCCAAAAGAAGTGAGATTTTACTTGTTCCCTTTTTTTGAATTTAAAAATTTTGAGACATATGAAACGGCATATGATAAATGGGTAGAACTACAGCGGCCTAATAATAACGACGATTTTATCAATATTGCGGTTGCGCACGGTTCAATTGCCGACGGTACTTTACATAAAAAAGTCAATTCTGATGATTTTGGTTATGAATATGTAGCTCTGGGACATGAACACGGATTAAAAAAGGTTTCCAAGAATCACTATTATTCAGGAAGTTTGCTCCCAATGAATTTTAAAGAAGCTTACGAAAAACAAGGGTATCTAAAGGTAGAAATAGAAAAAAAAGCTAAAATCTTAAATATTGAAGAAATCTTAACAAATAAGTTACTTAAAAGAACTTTTGAAATTATCCCCATTGATGCTAGCCCTCAACATACTTCCGCAGATTTAGAAGCTCTCATCAGAAATGAATTGAAACCATTTATCTCTGCCGAGGGCTTTGACCCCAAAACTGCTGCTAGGCTGAAATTCAACTTTAAAGGGGAAATAACATTTAAAAAAAATTGGCAAATTAACGATTTAATGGCAAGAATCCGGAGCGAATCTTTTTCTCAATCTGAAAAGTTTAATATTCTTCAAATAATTTGGAAGATTTTCGATAGATCTGAGGATGCTGAGAACGACATTAGCGCTGGTTTAATTCAGGATTATATATTAGAACATCCCGAAGAAGAGTTTAAGTCTTTTGTTAAAGAAAAATTAACTGAGGACAAATCCCAGTTTGATGTAGACAAGCTAACTCAATTCGGAATGAAAGCTTTAAAAACCGCGTTAAAATTCATGGAAAGAGAAAAAGAGGTGTAAAAAATGTATATTACAAAGCTTACATTTAAGAATTTCATGGGATATAAGCAATTGAGCCTTCCTAAAGGTATTGAAGAATTTCCTAAAGGGCTAATACTCGTTAGTGGTAAAAATTCCTACGGTAAATCGAGCATTTTCGAAGGAATTGTATTTGCCTTCTTTGGACCTAAAATATTTAAAGGTCGAAATGCCGCTTCCTTTATTACTTATGGGGAATCTAAAGCGGAGCTTACTATATTTTTTACTTTAGACAAAAAAAAATATAATATTTTTCGTAGATGGGGCAGAACCGGAGCTACGACTACAAAATTGTTTGAATGGGACAAAACTACCTACCGCGAAATAAAGAATTTTAACATTGAAAAATTTTTTGAAATTTCTTCAGAGCAAGCGTTAAGCACAGTATTTGTAAGGCAAGGGGAAGTGGAAGAATTGGCAAATAAAAAAGGTGCCGATTTAAGGGAAATGATAATTGACCTTTTTAGGTTAGATCTCATAGATGATGCGCTAAATTTCCTGGATGTCGAATCTAAAAAGAAAAGATTTAGTAAGGAAAATTTAGAAAGGAACAAAGTCCCAATTGAGCGAATTGAAGAAGATATTAATCGCATTACTCTTGAAAATGAGAACTTTGAAAAGGTTGTTATAGAAAAAAAGAAAAAAGAAGAAGAATATGGACAGAAAATTAAAAATTATCCCTCAAATGAATTAATAACAAATTTGGAAAAGCTATACAGTCAAAAAAATGGTGTTAACGATAAGTTTCTTTCGTATAAAAAGGATTTTGAAGAAAAGATTAAAAGTACAAAATTAAACATTGAGGATTTTAAACAATTAAAAAAAATCGTGGATAAAATTGAGGATACTCTAAAAGAAAAGAAAAAATTAACCCTAGAAAAAGAACTTATAGAAAAAAGAAGAGAAGCTACTATTAGAGGTCTTGGAAAAACAAAAGGAAAAATTGAAGATAATAAAAGGAAAATAAAAAAAATGAAAGATAGCTTAAAATTTACAACAAGAGAAGGAGGAATTGAAAGCGCTCGATGCCCAACTTGCCAAAACGAATTAACAAAAGAGCATTTTGACGAGATGATACTGGAATTTAATACGAATCTAAAGATAAATGATGAAAAAGTTAAATCTATTACAAAAATAATAGATAATTTTGATGTGGAAATTAATTCGTATCAAAACAAGTCAGAAAAAATTAACGAGAGCATAGTAAAAATACAAGGTTTAAAGGACGACTTTGAAAATTACCGGAAATACGAATCAGAATTAAAGAAAGCTCAAGAAGAATTAGACGGTTTCCTTACGAAATATCAGTCAAAATTCGTTGATACTAAGCCAGAAAAAATTAAATTACTCTCTATCGAAAAAGAAAAGCTTTACATCGAATTAAAAACAATTACAATGGAAATTAAAGAAAAGCAAGAGAATATTAAGATTAATGTCAATAGAATTATAGATTTACGCAATGAGATTAAACACATGAAAAAACTGGAAAAAGAAATTGGAGAATTCGAAATTGATATTGATCACATTAGTAAAGCAAAAGAATTCGTTAGGAGGTTTGTCACCGAATATATGGTTGTAAAACGATTAGTTAAAAATATCGCATCAACAACTAATAAATATATTAAAGATTTTACTTCAGGTCAATATAGCGATTTAACTATTGACTTGTTTGGTACAAAAAAAACGGGATTATCGCTAAAAATCATGGATAATTTCAATGGCGTTCATGAGTCAATAGAAGTCCTCTCTGGAGGAGATAAAACAGCTTTGGGAATGGCCTTACGATTAGCAATATCCGAATTAATGAGCAAAATTCGACCTACAAAGGAATCACCAAAAAAAAACCCTAAAATTGACTTTCTTCTGTTGGACGAGCCTTTAGCTGCACTCGACGAAACCAGAAGAGAGCGAATTCTTAAACACCTAATAAAATCAAAAACATTTTCACAAATTTTCCTTATTACCCATACAGCTATCCCATCAGATTTAAATACACATAAAATTATAGTTAATAAAGACCATTCTACAGGCATGAGCACTGCAAGATTCGAAGGAGAGACTTCCCAAATTCTTTATTAATCTCTAATTCCGATTATAATAGAAAGTAATCTAATATTCGTTAAAATCCTAATTTTTTAAATGTATTAACATAAACATCAAGTAATAATAAAAAAAGAAAAGTGGAAATTTAATATGTATTTGTTTATAAATCTCGTGCTTTAACGGTTTTTCTTCCATTTGCTTTAGCACGCCGAATGGCATTGTCAAGTATCTTAATTATTATACCATTAAAGGTATCTCCATCAAGCACGCCTGAGCTTGTGTTACATTCGTTTGCTTTTATATACTCTCGAACTTTTGATTTTACATATAGAGGTTCTACTTTAGCCATTTTTTTTCTTCCTCTTCTTATAATTCTTATAATTCTTATAAAGTATTAAAAAATCAGATTATAATTGATTTTTTATTAATATTAATTGTACCATTTGAGTTTTTAAATGTTTTGACAAATTTTAATAATTTTCCAAATAATTTTCCAAATACAACATTATTTGAACCACTATGGAACTAAAAAAATTAATCGTAAATGTGCTATTTTATTAATGCAGAGTAAAAAAAATCAAATCCTATTAACAATTCAAAGCATTATGATTGAACTAAGAGGGATAAATTAAGAAAAAAAAGAGTGGTTTTATGTTATTTTGTTTTAGCGAAGAGAAATTTATTTTTTTCTCTATTTTGGAGGAGCAAGCACGATTTCAATGCTTGAAACGTTGTTAGTCTGCCCGTTTTCTCCTTCGAGCTGCTCGGTACTGAGGGTAATTCCTTTGTATTCAGTTCCTTTTAAGAATCTATTTCTTAAAATTTCACATACATCAACCGCATGGGAAATAGCTCTACCTCTGGCCTTAACTGTGCAATCTTCTCCTTTATTGAGGATCATCATAGTGGCCATAACATAATTCATGGTAGGTCTACGTCCAACAAAGACCGAATTTTCTTCTCGAGGCATTCGTTTTTTAACTTCTTTAACTTCTTTAACTTCTTTAACTTCTGTTTCTGTTTCTGTTTCTGTTTCTGTTTTTTCTTCAGGCATTTTTTTTTTCACTTTTTTGCTTTGTGTTTTTTTGTATACTGTATCGTTGTTATCTCGTAATTTTTTTATTACGATTTTTAAACTATATTTTTTAAAATATTTTTCTTCATAAAAATTTTATTATCTTGCTAATAATGTGATTTAATATTCTATACTCAAAACAATTAAAGGTGTTTTAGCAATCTACTTCTCTATAACATTTTTTAAGAAGGTTTGTAATTCAAATGTAACTTTTGGAAAATCTTAATAAAAAAATAAAAAAAAATATGAAAAATTATAAACCTTTTAATTTTACTCCAAGAAACATTAGAAACCAAGCGAGGAAAACTAGTCCCATCCCAATCATACCCCATACTTCTGTGGAGCTGAAAGTTCCAAGAGGCAAAGCTGGTAGTACACCTGTAAGTCCAAAGAATAATTCAATTAATACAAACAATCCTCCCGCTAATAGGAGGAACGTTAAAATCACAGTAAATTTTGTTGGTGGAGTCCAAGCCATTTAATAACACCTAATTTTTTAAAATAAATTGTGTAATTAATATTTATTAATTATTGCTATATAAAGTTTAATACATATAAACAAGAAGTAAATAGTTGATTTGATTTTAATTCAATTTAGTTTATTTGTTTTGGGGGTTGCTTCTCAAAATTTTCTTGGTTTTTATCATTACTTTTCTTTTTATCTTCATCTTCACCTTGCAAAATATCCCGAATTATGCTTATAACGAGGAGCGCTGATATTATGACTAGTAAAGGAATTAATAACCCAGACTCTGTTAAAAAAATCTTTACCCATCCAATATATGGTATCCCCCCAATTACTACCCCTATTATACAATACTCTGGGATAGGGGCTTGATCAGATAGCGGGTTAGCGTCCCCTTTTGTCCTGAAATACCATGTATCCCCTACTAAATACTTATCAACGACACGATGGACAATAGGTTCTTCAGGAGCACCAACCCATAATCCGCGAGCGTCAAATACAATAACATCTCCATTTTTATCTTCAGCTGTACCATTTTTTATATCTTCAGGATTGGCGCCCATTACGAATAATAAGTCTCCTTCGCGAATATTAGGTTCCATAGAACCAGAAACTACGATAACTATAGGAGCCTCAGTATTAAGAACAACTTGTAAACCAAAATAGACTAAAAAGGAGCCGAAGAACGCAATACATATCATTACAACAGCAATAATTACTTTTTTGTGAGATATGGGCTTTTTTTCTTTTTCTTTTTCTTTTGAGTTCTTCAAATTATTCGTATCCATCTTTATAAAAATCTCCTTTCTCTTGTCTAAATAAATAAAGATGCTAATATATATTTTCTTCTTACACTTATATGAGATTCAAAATATCAAATCGAGTTATTTTATATGCTTTTTGATCTTTTGATATAGAAATGATTCTAGAGATAGTATTTTATAGAATAGCATCTTAAAATATTTGTATTAAACTAATTAAAACATAAATCATCTTAAAAACTCGTAAGGTTGAGGCTTTACTAAATGGCTTTAGAAGATCCGGTCCTAAAAGAATATATTATTAACGATATTGTCAGGGAAGTTAATCAAAAAGGACTTAATATCGAAAAGATTTACGTAGAGAGTTTTGTCGATAATTTTCTTGACGAATACGAACGATTACCAAAAAAGAGTGAAATTAATCCTATTGTTTCAAGTTATATTAAAATGATCGAAGATGGCGCACAAATAATTGAAATATCTCAAAATTCTGCTGAATTTGATTCAAAGACAAATGTGATTGAACCCGTTGTAAAAAGTTTTATTCAGAAAAAAAACTTAATTAACTCAATTAAAAGTGAAGGGCTTTTCTGTCGCACAGGAGAAATGCTAGTTATTCCAAAACCAGAGGGGCGCAGATTATGTCCAATATGCGATCACGAAAACTGGTATAAAATCCATGAAACAATCGATCGGACAGATATTATTTGCGATTATCCTAAAATTTACGGAAAGAAATATAGGTGTAGCGGTTGCGGAACTGTTTGGAAGGAAAAATAAATTCTGCAAGATAACGTTACAAGTCTTAATGATTAAGCTAAGTTGCGTTCCTTTCCCTCAATAAAGCGCTCAATTTTGAGAAAAATCTGATTATATTTCATAAGTTTTAAAACTATAAAACTTAAATAGTTCGATGTTTAAAATTAAAATAAAATAAAAAATTGAGTTTCTTTTATTAAAAATAAAGCGTGTTAATTATGGAAGCAGATTATGCAATAATTTATAATCCTATTGCTGGAAAACCAGAACAGACCGAGAAAGATATAGAATATGCAAAAAAGTGTTTAGATGATTTTAACATTTCTTACAAGTTATTCAAAACAGAATTTGCAGGACATGCTATTAATCTGGCTAACCAGTTAGCAAAAGAAGGATATCAAGTCATCGGAGCTGGCGGAGATGGAACTTGTAATGAGGTTTTTCACGGTGTTATTAGCTCTAATTCAGGAGCTTTATGCGGGTTTATCCCAATGGGTTCTGGAAACGACATCCCTGCGGCAATTGGAATCACACCTGACATTAAAAGAGCATGCGAAATTATATCAGAAAATCATACTAGTAAATCAGATATTGGGTTCGCCAAAACGGACGAAGGAGTAGAGCGGTACTTTCTGGGCATTGGAAGTCAAGGATTTGACTCGGAAGTTGCTAGAAGATCAAATGAAAATAAAGAAAAAAATTATAATGCGATTATTCTTAAAACATTATTCTCGTGGAAAAGTAGAGAGATAAGGGTCACAATGGATAACGATACTTACGAAGGAATGGCAAACCTAGCAGCAGTAGGTAATGGAGGGGCTTATGGGGGAGGAATGTATGTATGTCAAAGAGCTAAAGTTGATGATGGGTTATTTGATATAAGCGTGGTAGATATTGGAAAATTTAAACTTCTTTTTCAATTTAAAATGATGTATGACGCATCGCTTTTACCCCATCCTGATATTTCTGAATATCAAAGCAAAAAAGTGAGAATTGAAATGAAAAATCCTGAAGATGAGCCTTACCTGTGTCAAGTTGACGGTGAGATTTTAGGACCCCTTCCAGTTACATATGAAAGTATTAAAGACGGCTATGAATTTATTCGTCCCAAAACAGACGAAGTTGCAGAAGCATTTAAAGAGAAGTATGGAAGATATTTCTATATTTATGAACATTAAATAATATTTTATTTTCTTTTGAGAATTTAATTACCTAAGTATTGATATGCCTGACTGGGACGATATATTCGCAAAACGAGGTAAAGTTTTTACAAATCCTCATCAAGATATGGAAAGGTTAACCAAAATCTTTAAGGAGAATGGCGTTCAACGAGTTTTAGACTTAGGATGCGGAACCGGCCGGCATCTATTGTTTTTCTCAAAGAAAGGGTTTGATGTTTACGGTCTCGATGGATCGCCAAAAGGTTTAGAGATTGCTAAAAATTGGTTAGACGAAGAAAAATTATCAGCAAAACTAACGCATCAGAGAATTGATCAAATTTTTCCTTATGAGAATGATTTTTTTGATGGCATTATCTCAATTCAAGTAATTCATCATAATTTAATGAAGGAGATACTCTTTACCGTTAAAGAAATTAAGCGAGTTCTAAAACCAAAAGGATTTATTTTTATCACAGTTCCTTTTCTTCAAGCTTTTAATGTAAAAAACAGTAAGTGGAAATTGAAAAAAGTCGAAAAGAGAACCTATATTCCTCAATCAGGTCCAGAGGAGGGGCTTCCTCATCATTTTTTTACAATAGCAGAATTAAAACGTGTTTTTAGCGCTTTTGAATTGTTAGAAATTTATTTAGATAAAACCAACCATCGTGCAATCTTAGGAATAAAGAAATAAAAAGCGACGTTCGTTTAGCCTGGATTTTTATGTTTGATCAACCTTGAACGAATGATTAATAAAACAGATGCTATACCGATGATTGATAAAAAAATCATAATTAAAGTCGATAAAGCAGAATCAGGAAGGTCAAAATCGTCGTTCCACGGAAAATTTCCTTGAAATTTGTTGTTAGTTTCTAAGTAATTATTATAAATAAATTGCTCTACTGTTTTTCCCGTTACTTCGAGACTATAATTTGAAATATGAGACAAATTATCTTCGGTCGTGTGATGGTAAGGCCAAGCTGGGTTATCCCAAAAGTTAATGATTAAATCTGCTGAGGGAATTCCATAATTTACAAATGGCACATGGTCATCAGTAATGGAATTGATTATTGGATCAGAAGGAAATTGGTATGTATATCCTAATTCTCTACCGGTCTCAAATAATTCGTTCAATAATGAGGAGGTTGAATATTGTTCGCTAATAAATTTTAGGTTTGCTCCTCCAACCATATCTAATAATATCATCGCATCAAAATGCTCTTCAGAAGAATTATAAAAATGCTCAATGTCTTGCACAAATTTTGTAGAACCTTCGCACCAGTTCCAACCTAATATTCCATGGCTATTATCAACACCTTGATCTTCTGCATCAAAAAACAAAAACCAAATTTGTACAGACAGATTTTGTCTTCTGTTATATAAAACTTTAGCAAGTTCTATTAAAACAGCGCTACCACTTGCACCATCGTTGGCTCCTGGAAC
>Ga0114923_10003429_pt1 | contig 10693 bp, 10 predicted proteins | sample SumtaG_FD_89578 | JGI IMG/M metagenome (GOLD analysis project Ga0114923, IMG submission 89578) | Deep subsurface microbial communities from Indian Ocean to uncover new lineages of life (NeLLi) - Sumatra_00157 metaG | ecosystem: Environmental > Aquatic > Marine > Oceanic > Sediment | place: near...
CTGCGGGTGAGTCACAGTGGGCATTTTCTAGGGTGCTTGGTAATGAGCGGATTATGTACATTGTGAACGGCACACAGTTGCGGCGCTATGATACATCTATTGATGCTTTTGCCGATACAGGAGACTTTCCTTATACGTGGACAACACTTGGTGGTGCGGGTTCTTGGTTGCAGGTAAATGCTGATGATACTCGCGCTACGGCAATGCTATCGACCGGCGGCGGTTCTGAGTCTTGCACCTCTCTAGACTTAACGGATGGAACAGTTATTACACAAACAGTAAACGCCCTTGATGAGCTTTATGTTTCTGGTGATGTGGCTTTTCTAAGTACTGATCCCGCAATGGAACCTGAAAAGCATTGGGATTTAATCACTGACACGATTACTGAGTTGGACATTCCTTCCGGTTGGCAGGCGTTAGTACACTCCCCAACTCCCGGTGATTTTCTATTCCATTCGGATATGGGTCAAGGCACCAATATGCGGTCAACGCGCATACTGGACAGCAATGTTGCTCAACCGGAAGTTCTCATTACGGGTTATTGGCCTCAACACCATAGTTGTGGTCACTGGCAAGACTTTCCGCCAGGAACCAACCCCACTATATTGTGGTCATCCAATAATCAAGACCAACCCTGGACGGACTCTTGGGAGAGGTCATTGGTACTTATTGATACCATTACCGCAACGAAATATTTATTGGGTCATCATTATTCTATTCTTTGGGAAATAACTCCATCGAGTACTTACTGGTCCCATGCTTTTGCTAATCAATCAAATGATGGCAAGCTCGTCATGTTTACCAGTACCATGAATGAAGAAATCCGGTCAGATGTATTTATAATGGAAGTTCCCAGAACATGATTGCGATAATCCTACAGATCATGGGCAATGCGGCTGATGGCTGACATCTCCATTGAAATAATGCTCAGTGCACCAACGCCGCCTGCTGGCCGTGAGGCGCTTGCTTGGCGACCTGGACATGGCGTTGCAATATATCCAGCAGCGCGTATAGCGGATCGGGTAGGTCAGAATTATCGGGCGCGGGGTGGCGTGACGATGCCGCGCACCGGTTATATACACGTTCTTAATGTGCCCGGCAATATTGGCTGGCGGAAGTTTCGCCGCGCACTCACTAATTCCTACCGTGTCGACGATCCTATTGTTCAGATTGACGGTAAGAAGCAAGTTAAAAAGCGACTTCGCTTGTTTCGCTTGCGCCCGTCCCTAGTGCCTGCGGCAGCACGAAGCCAATTGCTCGCTGATCGGGAAATCACCGTGACATTTACTCAACTCAAAAACTACGTCCGCAAACTCACAGTGCCGAATGTTAGTGACCCGTCATTGGATACAGAAACAATTGCCCTAATTGATGCGGACTTCGACTAATGGCTACCATTACAACAGTAATAGATGCAGGAGGCGGCGCCAATTATTTGTCAGCAGCCAGCTGGACGGCCAACGAATTTACTAATCTTGTGACTGATGGCGATGAGCATGTTGCCGAATTTAAGGGATCGACCGTCGATTCTGCTGGCAAGTGCGAAATATTTTCATGGACAACGGGCGCAGCCAATAGGCTAACATTGAAAATGCAGGCGGGCTCAGAACATTCCGGCAAGTACGACGAAAGCACGTATCACAACGAAATAACAGACACCTTCGACGGAAATTTTGAACTGGGTGCAGGAGCCGAGTATTGCACCATCGAGGGGTTGCAAGCTAAAAACGATGGCAGCCAAATCGACCGTGCGCAGTGCATTATGATCGAAACCGGGGACAATGTGCTGAGCGATATCATCATTGATACAAACATCTGCGGAACGGATTGGGTGGGCACTCCATCGGCAACAGAAGCGCTAATTCATTCTATAGCGGAAGTAAATCTCGTCGTCGTTAATAACCTCGTATTTGGCAATTATGCGCTGGGAATCAGTGTTGATTTCACAAGTACGTCGATTATGCGGACGGTCTACAATAATACGGTAGCGGGTGGTTTGGTTGGCATGAGCATAAGCGGTCAAACAGCTACGACCAGGGCATTCAATAATTTAATGGACGGCAACGGTACGGACTGGACAGAGGCGGATAATCCAGTTACCGGTAACAATTGCACAAGCGACGCCACGTCGCCTGACGGCGCCAGCTTCCAGAACAGGATATTCACATTTGTTGATGCTGGCAGTGACGACTATCACTTGGCGGCTGGTGATGTTGGTGCGTCAGGGCTAGGCACCAATCTTTCTGCTGATCCCGACTACGCATTTAACGACGATATCGACGGAGACATTCGCAGCGCATGGGATTGTGGTAGTGACGAAAAGGCAGTGCCAGCCGGCAATTTCATGCCAGCATCAGACTCGCAGATGATTGTGAGGTTTTGAATTATGCCGGTCGTTTTGAGCGGTGGTTTCATCGCACAAGGCGGCTCACAGGGCCGGATACACACTACTTACGGCGGCTCGTCAGGTATCAATACAGAGTGATGACGCTATTTGTTCCATCGGTTTACCATACAGGCGTGCGCTTCTGTCGGGAATCGCTATTCAGTGACTTCAAGTTTGAGTCACAGGTATTGCCGAATCCCGAGGCAACCAGCATTCACATCGAGCCGACACACATCAAGGTATTGCAGCACTGGCTGAACGAAGCCGAGCATATAGTTGTGCCATTGCGTCATCCGAGCCTGGTGGCAAGGAGCTGGAAGCTGCGCAATTACGATATGGACGCGCTTGATGAGCAGTGGCGTATGCTGGCCAGTGTGGTCGCTCCTTACGATCCCATTTACATGCCGGTCGATCATCCCGATCGCAGCCTGTATCTCGATGCCCTGAATGAGCGCATGGGGCTGGAGCTGCAAACCGACTGGCAACCTGTTGGCTACAGGCTGCCACACGAGGTTATCAACGATGAGCCACTAACGGATGACGAGCTGGATCAGGCAGAATACTGGTCATACAATTTACCGATGGTGCGGGAAATATATGGATGATTTTCGAATGAGTCACCTCTCATGGCAGTAACACGACCCGGTACACCCAGTGTCGCGACCCGCTCAGCTACGGGCACTGATGCCAGCGTAACGCACACTGTCCCGGCTGGCACAACATTGCTCGTTATGACCACCATGTTCGAGGCCGGGGAATCGGTCTCTGGCACCCCGCGATGGGATGCCAGTGGCGGTGCAAACCTAACATTAGTCGATGCTACATTCCCAAGTGGCAGTAACAATGACATGGCGCTGGAGACTTGGGCGATTGTCAATCCGATTGCTGGTTCTTCGCAGATAACGGTCGCACATTCCTCGAACGACAATATGATTACGACCGCCGTTAATTACGCTGGCACGGTCACATCATCGGTCGCTGCTGCCATTCAATTCCTTGAGGAAGATGTTAATAATGCAGCAACCAATACCACAGTATTCGCATCTGCTGGTACAGCAGGCAACTGCCTTTATGCGACGGGTAGTTTCAAAGGTGGTGATGGCAATGGAATCACCGTCCCTACTGATTTCTTTGAGATTCACGATGTGACTAGTGGCGGTAGCGCCAACGCCGACATTTCAGGTTACGTCTGTGATGAACTCGATGGCGCACCCTCAGCATGTACCTGGACTTGGGCTGCAACTGATGAGAATGCAGGCCACTATCTTGAAATTATCGCTGCCGGGCCGGCCGATGTACTGATGGCGCAGGTAATGATGTGATGTACACCGAGATCGGACAAGTCTCTGCGGCGACCGTGACTGAACTGCTGGCGCTGCTCGAGGATCTGCGCTGGGAGCACCATGTCAGCGACGTAACTAATCACGAAGCAGCGGGTTGCATGGAGCAATTACAGGCCGTGGAGGAAATTGTCCGGCTGTGGCCAGTCGAGTCCTGGCAGCAATTATTGTTTTTGCGGCTTGGGCCGGGTGGTAAGCTGCATCGCCATGCCGATGAGGGTTTCGGGTTTCATATTCCAGTGGAATCAAATAGTGAAGTAATATCAGTCTGTTACGATGATGGTGTCCGCAACGAGTATTTGTTGGAGGTTGGCAAGGTTTATCACGTCGATCGGTCCATAGAGCACGAGTCGTTCAACGATGGCGACACCAACAGGACGCACCTGATAATTGTATTGAAGGAGGATAACAATGCCTAGATCAAAGCGCAGCTATGAGGGCGAATTGTTGATAGATCATAGGTTTACGCCCGGAATTCCCGAGGAAGTGACACACAGACAGGGCTTGCCAGTGGGTGCAGCCCAAGGCCTTTTCGAGGCGCCTACCTTCACCTGCTCGCACTGCCAAAAGGTAGTGGTTCTGAATCCGCTGCGCAATCGCGAGCGAGCATGGTGCCGAAAGTGCGACCACTACCTTTGTGACCCGTGTGGTGGCATACTCCATGCGACTGGTATCTGCAGGCCCTATCGAGCAATGCTGGATGATCTGCAGGAAAAGGGACTCAAACTAGAGGGACAGGACGATGGCCAAACGATCATTCGCAGTACGAACATTAACGCCCACCGCAACAGCTGATGCAGCTAACCTTGTAAATGACACCCATTTGGGCGTCATGCAGGGCGGCGCAGCCACGCAACGTAATCATATTTCAGAGATTTTCCTGGGTGGCCAGGCTGGCGCGAGTGCGCCGACCTTCATCACTGCCGGCATGAATTCGCTGGCTGCGACGGTTATCGTTGTTGGCATTGGTGAGCTCGCGCCACTGGATAGCGCCTCGGCTGATCTAGCCCTGCCGGCGGACATTGGCACTTCATCGACCATCGCCGCACAACGCTCCATTACTCTCGGTCAGTTGCTACAGCTATCGTTCAATGCCTTTGGTGGCATCGTGCGCTGGTTGGCAGCGCCCGGCGAGGAAATCGGCATGGTGGGGCTGGCGGTGGACACCGGCTCGTTCTCACTGTCAGCGTTTACCGGCGGCACTCCCGGCTTGATGAGCAGCCACATTATCTTCGAAACGCTGTAGAGGCGTTCTTCAATGGATGTCGGATACATTACGCGCAATGTAGCGAACTGTGAGCGAAAAATTGAGCAGCTCACCGCCCGCATTAAAAATGCGGCAGCTACTGATGAAGATGTTGACTGGATGAAAGCCGAGCTCAGTGGTTACAAGGCGAAGCTGAAAGAGCTCACCAAGTCTGATTCAGCTTAGCGGCTAGTCTCCATGACGATCCGCGCGCCGCATTTTAGTCCGAGGCGCGAGCGTCGGGTACAGCAGCCAGTTGTTGTTGCCAGCCTGCTGGTCACAACGCTGGCTGTACCGTTTGCGCAACACGACTGGCCAAACCCCGAACAACCACCAACACAACAACCGTTCCAGCTAGGTAAATCAATTGCGCTGGTTGAAACGGTTGTACCGGCGCCGTTCGCGCAACTAGATTGGCAAAAGCCTGTCGTTTTCGGTTGGCAGGTGGCCCTGCATGCCAGCAGCTCAATAAGGGAAATACCTGATCCGCGGTCACAACACGACTGGCCCAATCCACAACCGTTAGTCGTCCAGCCGCCGGAACAGGTCGGCAAGTCGATTGCGCTGGTCGAGACTGCAGTACAGCCGCCATTCTTCCAAACGGACTGGATTACACCACCAGCACTACCAACACAGACACCAGTTCAAGCCGGCACGCTGCTGCCGCTCATATTTACTGAACCTGAGCCGCCGTTCCTGGAAACCAAGTGGCAGGTGCCGCCAGCACTGCCCACTCAAACACCGTTCCAGCTTGGCCTGCCGCTAACGATTCTGGAAGATGCCGGCGATAAGCCGTTTCTGCTGACAGAATGGCCGCAACCGCTGCCGCTGCCAACGCAAGAACCAGTACAGCTTGTTAAGCCATTTGTGCTTGGTAAGCCATTCGTTCAACTTGACTGGATTACACCACCAGCTGATCCGACCCAAACGCCGTTCCAGGTTGGTAGTTCATTGTCGTTGTTGGTAACAGTGCCGTCACTGCCGCCGCCGCAAAGGCAAGACGACTGGATAACGCCGCCGGGACTGCCAACACAGACACCATTCCAGGTTGGGATGCCGCTGAGCATTCTCCAGGACGCTGGCGAGAAGCCGGTTAAGCAAGATGGTTGGCCGAATCCTGAGCCGCTGTTCATCCAGCCGCCTGAGCAGATTGGTAAATCGATTGCACTTGTCGAGGCCGCACCTGTGGTTGTGCCGTTCGCACAGCTCGATTGGCAAAAGCCTGTCGTTTTCGGCTGGCAGGAGATATTTAGGGCCGGCAGCGCTATACGAGAAATACTGGATCCACCAATCTCACAAACGGACTGGCCGAACCCGTTTGTTCTGGACGCACAGCAACCCGAGCAAATACCCAAGTCGATTGCGCTGACCGCAGCGCCTGTTGGTGATCCATTCTTCCAAACCGACTGGCTAAATCCGGAGCCTCTGCCAACAACACAGCTGGAGCAGATTGGCAAATCGATTGCGTTGACCACAGTGGTTGTGGGTGATCCGTTCGCCCAGACAAGCTGGCCGAACCCGACTGTCGATGTCAAAATTCAAACGCCGGTCAAGGTCAGCGTCTCACTGACGTTGCTGGAAGATGCCGGCGAGAAGCCGTTTCTGCTGACAGAATGGCCGAACCCAACGCTTGCTGTAGTACCTCAATATCCAGAGCAAGGTAGTTTTGCCACAGCCATACTCGAAGCGTTAGGGCAAAGGCCAGCGGTTTCTGGTTACCTCAACCCGGAGCCCCTACCAACACAAATGCCGTTCCAGGTCAGCGCCTCGCTGACACTTCTCGAAGATGCTGGCGAAAAGCCGTTTGAGCAATCGGACTGGATCAACCCGCCGGCCCGGAAGGTGCAAGAGCCGGTCAATGTTGGCACGCTGCTGCCGCTCATATTTACCGAGCCGGAGCCGCCGTTCCTCGAGATCAAGTGGCCGGTCCCGCCCGCACTACCGACGCAGACACCGTTCCAGCTTGGCCTGCCGCTAACAATTCTGGCGGATGCTGGTGACAAGCCATTCGAACAGTCCGACTGGATCACGCCGCCAGCCGATCCGACTCAAACGCCGGTCCAGCTGGCCAGTCCACTGGCTCTGCTGGTAACACCGCCGCCTGATCCACCGCCGCAAAGGCAAGACGACTGGATTACTCCACCGGGTCTGCCAACACAGACGCCATTCCAGGTTGGCAGTCCGCTGACAATTCTGGAGGATGCTGGCGAGAAACCGTTTGCACAGACCGACTGGATCACGCCGCCGGCAACGCCGACGACACAGCTGGAGCAGGTTCCCAAGTCAATCGCGCTGATTGAAACTGTGGCTTTTCCTGAGCGTGAGCAGGTACATCCGCCGGGCACAAAGAGTAAAGCCAAGGAGCGCCGTGAAGCACTACAGATATTGTATGAGGATGAGATCATACTGGCCGTGCTGATTGCCTTCTTGGAGGTCGAGGACGACCAATGGCGCTAAAGGATTGCATCAAGAAAATGAAGGGCGCGGTGTCCGATCGGGACATCGCAAGCCTCGAGCAGTTTATTGCAGACGGTCTCAGTGATGAGCAGGCGGTGCAGAAGCTGTACCTGGAGTCGAGCTATAACGTGGTGCAGATCACGCAGCGTGCGGCTGAGCAGGGCGCTGTGATTGCCAATCGGCCTGACATGCTGGCCGAGATCAGTAGCCTGCAGGCCAAGAGGGCGGACAAAGTCCGGGCTGAGCGGGTCAAGCTGGAAAAAGAGATGCGGCAGCTGCACATCGAGTACGCGGCGATCGATGCGATGGTCGGGTGGGTGCGCAAGCAGGCCATGTTTAACAACGCTGTTGGCAAGCTCCGTGATGACCGGGCGGTGGAGCCGCTGGATATTTACGATGACCAGCAGCTCAATACCGTGCTCAGCTCGATGTTGTTTGGTGCTGAGACACGCGAGCTGCTGCTGGACGGCTATCTTGGCCTGCAGGGCAAGACGCCACTCGAGCTGGTGGCAAACTTCAAGGCGCTGCTGGTGCGCCAAGCGGAGATTGGCTTCCGCCGGCGCGAGATTCTGGTACTCGATTCGGTATTGATTGACAAGCTGGATGCGGTTGGCGGGCGCAAGGGTGAGACCTTTTTTCAGGTAGATCAAGACGTGCTTGGCTTCCGCTCTGGCTTGCTGTCAGCGGTGCGCATCATGCCGCAGGAGAAGGGCCCGGCAAAGCAGATGATTGCCTACCTGAAAAAGCAGCCGGGGGTTAAAAAGCAGGAGCTGGAATGGATTGACTTCGAAGCGTGGGCAAACGCCAAGGGCACGGTGACGCGCGAGAAGATGATTGCCTACGTGCAGGAGAATGGCGTACAGGTGCAGGAGACTCAGTACGGCGGGCCGACGCTCAGGACACCGCAGCTACAATTTGACATTAACGAGAACGCAACCACGGATTATAGAATGAGGGCAATATCGGCGTCATCTTTGATGCTACAAACGACGAGACCAGCGATCACTTCACGGTCGTAGTGGATGAGGATGCCGGTCAGATATCTATCACGCCGGACGATGGTAAGACCTGGCTGCCGATAAATGGCAATCGTGGTGACATCAATGATGCTTATGATCCAATTAAGACGTACATCACAGAGAAACAACGCGAGGCCAGCGGCTTCACACAGCGGGCCCTGTGGGAGGGTCAGTATCAGCTTGAAGGCGGCACCAATTACCGAGAGATCATGTTGCACTTGCCAAGCGCCGGGCCAAGCGCCGCAGAGACTAACCAGCTCATAAACAATGTTAACGACGCCTACCGCGCGCTGTCCGACACTGAGCAGGCGGCCTTGAATGATTTTTATGTTAACAATGCCCTTCAAAGCGAGATCAACCGCCCGAGCGCGTTTCTGAATGCACTGGGGCATGGTGATGTCACGGTTGCTGATTTTACTGAGGCTGGCTTGGAGGGCTCCGCAATACAGGAGGCTTATGGCGAACTGAGTACGGGCCGTGCGCTGCTCGAGACAGATTACACCTCGCACACCTTTGATGAGGTCAAAAACATCCTTGCCTGGATGCGGGTCAAGGATCGTGTTGGTCCTAATGGTGAGCGGATCCTGTTTATCGAGGAGGTGCAAAGCGACTGGCACAGTGCTGGGCGGGAGTATGGATATGCCGGCTCAGAAAAAAAGGATGCGGCCGAAGCCGAGGTAGTGCGGCTCGAAGCGCTCAAATTGGACGCCTACATCAAAGCCACTCCGGCTCTTGAAAAGATTACCAACACAGGCACGGAGGGCGGCAATGCGCGCTCCGGAGAATCAATGGAGGATGCCCAGTTCCGCGTAGAGACCGTCATCCTTGGCTCACCAAATTGGTTTGACATGCTCGCTAATGGCGTGCCAATGAAATATGAGGAATTCCGCGACCTGATTGGTGATGCGGGGTGGGACGCCATCAAAGAGTGGCGCTTGCGGGCGATGGAGCTCACTGGCGCTCAGGGCAATCTGAGTGCGATGAAGGGCGGCATCCCTGACGCACCGTTCAAGGGTAACGCATGGGCTGAGCTTGCAATGAAGCGGGTCATTCGCTTGGCAGCTGAGGGTGGCTACGATCAGGTAGCCTGGACTACCGGCGAGCAACAGGCGGAGCGGTATAACTTAGGCGCTGTTATCACCAAGATTGAATACGACATTCGTCCTGAGACTACTGTTGGGCCCGGTGAGGCGGGTGGGAAGCGTGTATATCTACACCGCCGCGAGGCTGGTGGAGTCATTCCGCTGGGGGTTAATTCTGATGGCATCATCGACAATGCAGTCCATGATATGGCACGCGATTGGATGGGCAAACATCTCAAAGAGGTCATTGGAGAGAATCTTGCCGACGAGATAATGACCGATGATTCTGGTGGTGAGATTACAGGTGAGGATCTCAAGGTCGGTGGCGAAGGCATGTCGAACTTCTACGACAAGGTGCTTGTAAACGTCACCAACAAGGCCGCAAAGAAACTGGATAAGAGTGCCAAGGTGAAACGGTTTGGTGGGCTTATAGATGCGGGGAGGGCGGCTTTAGATCATTTCGACGATACTGTAGCAGTCCACGCGCTCGATATCACCGAGGAGATTGGCGCTGGTGCCCTCGAGGGCCAGACGCTATTCCAGAAGGAGCGCGGCTCGATTACCTTTGATGAGATGCGCCGCGGCCTGATTCGGCTGACCGAATCACACAACCTATCGACCTTCCTGCATGAGGCTGGGCACTTGTATTTGGAGACCTTTCGAAGCCTTGCCGAGGGCCAAGGGGCGCCGCTGGATGTGCTGGATGACTGGCAGAAAATCCTCAATCATCTTGGCGTGAGCTCCGGCCGTGAGATTACGCGCGAGCACCATGAGCTATTCGCCCGCTCGTTCGAGAAGTACCTGATGGAGGGCAAGGCACCGAGCGTCGAGCTACAGGATGCGTTCAATTCCTTCAAGCGCTGGCTGGAGCTGATCTATTCCAAGCTGAAAGACCTCGTCGGCATTGAGCTCAACGATGAGATCCGCGGCGTGTTCGATCGCATCCTGGCCAGCGAATCACAGATTGCCGAGGCTGAGGCGGTGCAGCAGTACGCGGCAATCTTCTCCACTGCCGAGGAGATGGGGGTCTCGCAGGAAGTGTTCACGGTCTACCGCGACTCGGTTGAGAGCGCGCACCAAGAGGGTGTGGAAAAAGAGACCGCCCGTATGTTGGCAGCCATGACGCGCGAGGAGCAGCGCTGGTGGAACATTGAAAAAGACAA